>MDTE01000648.1_pt1 | contig 10680 bp, 8 predicted proteins | sample 811231 | NCBI WGS metagenome assembly MDTE01 (sample SAMN05326651, study PRJNA326480) | marine metagenome | isolation source: seawater | place: Indian Ocean: Red Sea | collected 2010 | reverse complement strand
TGTTGGATAAATTAAAATTTGTTAAATGATTTAGTGTATTATTAGATATATCATAAAATTCAATACCTTGAATCAATCCTGAAACAATAAGTATATCATTAATTATTTCTGAATCCAAGATATGGTTTGCTGCGGGATCATGGTAATCTATAAGCGACAAGTTCAAGGAAAAACTTATAGAAACTAAATATAAAAAAAAACTTGATTTATACATGTTTTATAAAATTAAACTCCTAATACTAAGTTCACCAATGCAACTATATCCAATATATTATATATTCCATCTTGATTAACATCTCCCTCTGGAACAGATGTACCGGAGTTCAAAATAATATTCAACAAGCCAACAATATCTAACACATTTAAGAATCCATCATTATTAACATCACCAATGAGTATATTATTATCAAAATAGTCAGTTGCATATTTTTGAGCACGAGCTATGTTTGCATTAGCTCCAGATTGACTATAACTCCAAACCATTGTGCCATCTTCAGAGTATTCTTTTAGGTCTGCACTATCACAATCTGTAACAAGAGTATTGCCATTAGGTAGTCTAAATGCACCACCTTGCATTTGAGTTGAAACATATGGTGAATTCCATATATAATTTTCAGGACCATATGGTTCGCCATCTTCAATAAAATAATTTCCATTCTCATCAACTGGTGGTACAAACTCTATAGCTTCATTTTCTCCATTATTAAATAAAATAAAATTCCCTTCCCCTGGAAAAGTTTCCGGAATCCAGTTGATACTATGTTGATCATCAAGTATTTTATCAGCATTTGTTCCTCTATCATAGTTTTGTGGATTACCCCACCTATAAAGAAAATCACCACCTTTGCCATAATTTCCTCCACTGTGACCGGCAGATTCTTCAGTAGTGGTACTATGATCGATAACATATATTTCATCTAAAAATCTTGAAGAAATAACTATCTGATCAAAATGTGGATTATAAGAGATTGCATTAACATGAATCCAATCACCATTAGAACCTCCAGGTCCACCGCTACTACCTGCTGTACCATTATTAATATCAAACAATTCAGGATGATTAGCTACAACACCATAATTAGGCAAATTAGAATCTACATCTTGAATTAAGTGATCCCAAAGGTGCCATTCCCAAACGACATCTGCTCCGCCATTACCATTGGGTTGGATCTCAAAAATCGCAGTAGACCAGACACCGATAGATGGATCAGTAATATTTTCTCTTCCAGCAGCATAAGCTTCAGATGCAGTTTTATGTTCCCATGCAATCATCAAGACATTTCCATTTGGCAAAGGTTCAATATCATGATGATGTTGATAGTCTTCATTTGATATAATATGACTCCATATTAATTCATTGTTCCATGTTAAACATTGAACTCCACCACCTACACCTCCATTTTCCATTGTAGGATTATTAACACGATATGGATAAAGTAAAAAAGTATTTTCCCATCCAGGTTCACTGCCTGGAATTAAATAGGGCATACTTGCAGCCCCATTATTATGACTCCAAGTTTGAATATTATTATAATCATTATCTTTTAGATATGTGGTAATATTATTTCCACCTCCGGCACCACCTGGGGTAAATAAAGTATATCCATCAAATGCTTCTTGAGAAAAAATTGTTGATAAAATTAAAAAGTAAAATATGATAGAATAGATATTTTTCATTAAAACTCCATTTTTTACGTTTAGTAACATTAATTATTTAAATATTAATCCTAAATTTAATAGATTAAAAATATTAAATATTGTAACTAAAAGAAACAAATTAAGTTTGAAAATTACAGCTTTTAAAAGAATAATGTATGTATATACAACGATAGGGTCCGTTTTTGGTAATTGGATTTCACCCTTAATTACAGCGATATTAATTTCTTTTTTAAGATTATTTATTGGGCTAGGTCGGTTATTAGATAAAATATTTTTTTCTAAATCACTAAGTTATAAAATAACCAATCCAATCATGATTGTTGGTAACCCACGATCTGGTACAACATTTCTACATAGGTATTTAGTAGAAAATGGAATAGGTGTAGGAAGCCAACTTTGGCAATTGCTATATCCATCTATAGTTATACAAAAATTGATTAAACCTATTCTACCAATATTGGAAAAGTTCAGTCCAACTCGTCATCACAGTACTGTTGCTCATAAAACTAGTCTTAAATCGGTAGAAACAGATGATGCAGGAATATTTTTTCGTTATTTAGATGGCTTTTTTTTGTACGGATTTATTTTATCATGGAATAAGGAAGATTTATTTAGTTGGGTTGACCCCAAAATAAGAGATACATCTTCAAGAGACTATAGATGGCTTGAAAGTATATGGATTAGGAACCAATATACTTCAAAAAAAAAGCAAACAATTGGTAAGCTTTTTTCAATTAGTGCAAATCTGCCTAGTTTTTTAAACTATTTTGATCAAGCAAAAATTTTGTATATTGTTAGAGATCCTTTAAGTGTTATCCCTTCAGGATTAAGCTTGGTAACAGGAGTTTTAGATAAAAGGTTTGGTTTCTGGACGATGCCAGAGCCGTTGCGCCAAAGATTCATTCAACGTCTTTATAAAGCTTTAGTAGAATTACAGCTTCGTTTTGAAAGAGATTGGAGAGAAGAAAAGATAGATAAAGAAAAGGTGATGATTATAAAATTTTCTGAAATTATGGGAAGCTTTGATGAATTAATGCCAAGAATTTTAAAATTTATTAATTATTCGCCATCCTCAAAATTTATTAATGATATTAAAAAAACTGCATTAAAACAGAAAAGTTTTCAAAGTAAACATAAATATGATTTAGAAAAATTTGGATTGTCTCAAGAACAAATATTAAAAGATTGTGAGCCAATCTATAAAACATTTTTAACTGAAGAAGTGATAGCAAAATGAACTTTATAAAAAAAAAATATTTTTATCTCTTTTTATTTTCAATACAGATGCTATCCTCACAAAATTTAGATGAATGGAATATTTTAGAAGAAGGAAGTGTATGGGTCGGTTGGAAATATGAAAATAACTTTCCTATATGTATGTCAAAGAAAAGTATTAATGCACCTATGAGTACAATAATAGATATTTTGGAAAATTTAGGAAGTTATGATCAAATATTTGATCGAGTTGATTTATCGTTATTACTAGATAGCAGTATTGTTTATATTGCTTTAGAAATGCCTTTTCCATTTTCAGGAAGAGATTACGTTGTTAAGTATAGTAAAAACATAAAGGGAAATGAAATTATATATAGTTTTAATTCAATTACTAGAAAAGATGCTCCAATTAAAGAAGATTATGTTCGTTTAATAAATGCACATGGAAAGTGGACTTTAAAAGAAATTAGTAAAAATAAAACTGAAGTTAAATATAGCTGGAATGGAGAATTACTTGGTGAATTTCCTGATTGGGCCCTAACAAGAGCGTGGTTAACCCAGGGGAAAGAAGTTCTTGAATGGCTGGAAATAGCTACTAACCCCAAACAATAGGATATATCTATGAAAAAATTGCCTTATTTATTAGTTTTATTGCAAACAATTGTTTTTTCTTCAGAAGGTCTTAATATAAGAGGTGATATAAATTTATTTTATGCTTCAAAATTATCAGATTATTCAATAATAAATTTACCATTTCATATATCCAATTTAGATTTACAATATGGTGATAAAAATTTAGATATAATTTCAAGTTTTTCCATTGAATATAGATTAAAAGAAGATACAGAATTTTTAGAAAGTAATAATCCTCAAGATTTTATTTTGGACCTTAAAGAAATTTATTTTAATTGGTATACAAATTTTGGTGAAATAAAGATAGGAAAACAGATTCATTCATGGGGGATGGTAGATGAAAATAGTCCAATAGATAATATTAATTCATATGACTACTATTATTTATTTAATGAAGGTAAAGAAAAGCGCTTGGGATCTTTATCATCAATTATTGAATTATATTTAGATTCATGGAAGTTTGGTATTGCTATTTCTCCTATTCATAATACAAATAGGATACCTATCAATGAAAAAGATTTTCCAGTTAGTCTCCCCGCTAGTCCTCGCAGAGCACAAACTTTATCAGTCAAAAATCCTCTAGAATTAAATTTACAACTAAAGAAGAATTTTTCAAATTTAGATTTAAGTTTAAATTATTTTAATGGGTATGATCGTTTATTTAATTTGACAGCTGCACAAACGTATAATGATCAATATTTTATTCAAACGGTATTAGATACTGTCTTTGGTTACAGATCTACAGAAATGATGGGATTAGGAGGTGTAACATTTTTTGATCAATTAACCTTAAGATTTGAAGCTGCAAAATTTCACACAGTAGATAAAAATGAAGATACCAATAGAAAATATCCAAATCCAAACCCATTTAATACAATAGAATATACACTGGATTCGACACATATTTTTCAAACTGATGCTCAATATTATCAAACCACTTTACAAATTGAATATAATCTACCTTTTGAAATTTTGTTTTCTGGACAATATTTTAAATATGATACCTTAAATTATAAAGTTAATAAAATTGATTCTTTAAAAATCCCATTATTTGAACTTAATTTTGATCCATATAAATATTTTTATCCTGGAGTGGGTGCGCCTATTGCTTTAATTAGTAGAGAAGCACTATCAGGTAATTTTGAGAAGTTATTTTTAGATAAAAGGCTAAAATTAAATTTTTTATTTATTTATGATCTTGAGTTTAGAGGTATTCTAACAGAAACAATTTTTGGCTATAGTATAGGTGAGAATGCTAATTTAAAATTAGTCTATAACCTTTCTAAAGGCAATAAAGACCGATCAGAGGATTATTATCCATTTAATCAACTAGAAGAATTTTCACATTTAAGGATGGAATTTAAATATTCTTTCTAAAGAATATTTAATTGCATGGGAATAAAATCGTTTCAGCAATTAAAATTATATCAATGATATCTAAATATTGATCTGAATTAATATCTGATAAATTAAATTGATCAACATCAAAATTATTATATTCTAAGACAACTTCTATTGTTATTATTAAGTCTAAAATATCCCATACATTATTTCCATCTATATCACATTTTTGTGGCTGACAAAGCTGAAAAGAATAATAATTTTGGTCAAGGCTCATATGAAAATGATTTAAATTGCTACCACCGCATTCTAAGTAATTAATATTTGCAAGGCAATCTGGTATATTGAAACAAATATTATTAGCGCCAACTCCAAAGTATGGGTAAAAGGCTTGATCATCACCACTAAAGTTTATATTAAGTTCACAAATACATTCAGGTATATTTATAAGATCATTATTAAATAACCATAAATATTGTAGTTGAGTCAGATTACAGATAGATTCAGGTAATTCTGAAATCATATTGTACCCTAAATCAAGGAAATATAGATTAGTTAAGTTTCCAAAATTTTCAGGTAAAGAATGAATAGAGTTTTGAGAAATTGCTAAATTAAACAATGAGATTAATTCTGAGAAAGAGTTAGGAATATTTGTAATTTGGTGTTTTTCAAGATAGAGCAAGCCTAATTCAGTTAAATCTCCAATATTTTCAGGTAATAAAATGATTGGTTGATTAATACCAGGGCCACCTCCGGGATTATATGTGCCTGTTAGAGACTTTAATCGGCCATTCGCCCAAACCTGTGGCCCAAGATGTAATGGAGATTCATAATTTAAATTATTTATAATAATTATACTATCTAGTACAGCTACATCATTATCATAGAAGCAACTATCTCCTTGAGTTATCACAGTTGAAGTTGGTATATTTTCAAAATAAGTAAATCCTTCATTACATTGTGCATTTATAAATGATAAGAAAGAAGAAGTAAAAAAAGTTAATATAATATGTTTTGTTTTATAAGACATAAATAATTGATACTATTTTTGTAGTACAATTTTTTTTGTTATAGATTGATTTAGACTTTCAATATTTATAAAATAAATTCCGGATGAAAAATCTGAAGCATCCCAACGGAAATAATAAGCCCCTACATCTAAAGAACTATTAATAATTGATTCAACATGTTGACCATTTATATTATAGATATTTATATTTATATTCTGATAAAAATTAATAAAAACTTCAAAATTAATTATTGGGTTAAATGGGTTCGGCTTAGGTGGATGAATAATAACATGATCTAAAAATTTTTGGGAATTATTCGAGAGGTTATCATCAATACTATGAATACTATTTATTCGTTTCGCTCTATAAACTAGACCATTGTCATAGTTTGCTCTCCAAACAATTTCATGATTTTGATTGACTTCAAGTGTTGTTCCTTGATCACCTATTGTTGTTATAAGGTAATTATTATTTTCTAACTTTTGAACATTGCCAGATGCAAACCCAAATAAATTCTGATCCAAAATATATTCCCATTCAATTGATGAAGTATAGATACCATTGGATTCTTGTATATTTATTTCTAATGCTCTACTTAAAGGGACATCTGTACCTAAGAAAATAGGACTTAAATTTCCATTATCTAAAAAGACAATATTCCCATTATCTAATATTTCTAATGAATGTTGAAAACTAAACCCTAAATCATGCCCAAAAGTTACGTTTCCCGATGGCATTTGATGACCCATAGACCAAATAATATTATCATTAGAATGATTTATTTTTATTATTCTTGATAAATGTCTTGATGAAACTAGGAGTGTGTTATCACTTTCATCATAAGCCAATGCATTCATATGTGTCCATTGGAAAAAACCATCTTGTAAAGGTTGCATGCTCTCCCATATAGTGGGCTCATAATCTAACATAGATAAGTGTTCAAATGTATTCCATTCCCATACAATTTCGCCAGTATTTCCATCCCATTCAATAATTTTATCACCTTGCCAAGGAAATTCAAGTGTGATGCCATCAGCTATGTATCCTGAGGCCATATAAAATGAAGACCAAGAGCCAATTGGTATAGGCCCTGGTTCAATGATTTGTGCAATACCCAAATAATTTCCATTAGGCAATTGTATTATTTCATGGTGTATAAAATCTGTATTGGGTTCTTCCCAAATAATACCCTCTGTAGTTGAGAATTGAATTCCTTTTAAATAGTTTTCAGATTCAGGAGTGTATTGACATCCAAAAAAACGATTTAATTTGTCTACATTATAAAAAATAATATCATCGTTACCTGAATTCCATATCTCCTTACCATCTTTATCAATTGCTGCACTAAAGCTGCCATCAAGTGATCCAAAGATAGTTAATCCATTTGCGTATTCTGAATCATTATAGATGATAGTATTTAATGTTTCAGGGGATAGAGAAGAAAGAGTCGAAAATGAAAAATTATTAATCCATTCTCCATCTGAACCATTTAAGAAGTGAGGTTTAACCCTCCAATAATAGGTGTTTTCCCATTCAATTCCATTTTTTAAAAGATAGTATGAATTTGAAGTATTTGATTGATATATTAAATTGTTAAAATTATTAGATTCAGAAATTTGAATTTCATAAAATTCAGTATTTAAAGTTTCTTCCCATTCAAATAATATATGTATATATTGTAATTCACTTCCATTAACTGGTTTTAGCAGCTCACAAAAGATACTATTTAATAAAATTAAGGAGATAAATAAATATTTAAAAAGTATGATCATATAGGATTAAATTATTATTTCAGTCCAATCTCATGTAATCGTTTTTCAAGATATTCACCTGCTGTATAATTTTTTGATAGTACAACATGATCATGAGGGTGTAAAAATAAAGGCATAGATAAACGAGACTTATTGTTTTCATTAGATTTAGGATTAATTACTCTATGTGTTGTTGATGGGAAATACCCTTCAGTTGCCATTTGAAGCATATCTCCGGTATTTACAATAATAAACTTTGGATCACAGGGAACATCAATCCATTCACCATTTAGATGTTTAGCTTGTAACCCAGGTGTTGTTGCAGAACAAAGTATTGTTAATAAATTAATGTCTTCATGGGCTGCTGCTCTATATTGACCTGGTAAATCTGTATCTCTCATAGGTGGGTAATGAATAATTCTTAATAAATTTCTTTGACTCTCCTTTACCATTTCAGCTAAAGGGACAGAAAGATTATTTTTTATTTTCATAGGAATGTTTTCTTCTACCCAAAGGAGTAATTGATTTGAGAGTTCACATAAATTATTATATAGAAATGTTGTTTTTTGGCTTTTATTTTTGGGATAACTACCACCAGGGTATATATGAAAATACTCTTTTAAATCTTTTAGATTATGATCTTTAGCATTTTCACTTCCAAAGGGGAAAAACCCATCTTGTTTTTCAATGTCAAAATGATAATTATGTTTTTCATCAGACTTAAAAAATAAATCCCATTCAATATAGACATCTTGAACTAATTGATTTTCTATAGGGTGATTTTTTATTACAGCAAATCCAGTATTTTTTAAAGAATTAGTAAAATAGATTGGCGCATTATGGTCCTTGAAATCAATAATATCAATATTTTTTGTTATCATAAATATTTAAAAAGGTTAAGATAGTTTGACTGGAAATTTTTTTTGGAATAATTTCAAAATATTTCTTGATAAATAATTAGGATATTGTCCATTTCGACGTGCTTTAATTTCATCACATATTTTATACCATGCCTTTTCATCCCGAGCTTTCATGAGTTTTTCTTTTTCTGTATCTAAAAGAGCCATAGGTTCATTCATATTTATTCCTTGATATAATATTAATTAATAAGTTTTTCTCTACGAAGTAATGCCTTGTTATCAGGTTTTTTGCCTCTAAATTTTATATATAATTTCATTGGATCTTCGGTATTTCCCTTTTCCAAAATATTTTTTCTAAAAGAACTAGATGTAGATTTATCAAAAATTCCATTTTCTTTAAATAGTTCAAATGCGTCTGCATCTAAAGCTTCAGCCCATTTATATGAATAATATCCTGCAGAGTATCCACCAGAGAATATGTGTCCTAAATGGCATGAAATAGTTGTACCTTCTATTTTAGGAACGATTTGGGTTTTGGAAATAGCATTATTTTCAAATTGTTCTACATCTTTTATATTTTCTGGGTTATTTGTATGCCATGCCATATCTAATAAGCCTAAAGATAGTTGCCTTAGTCCAAACATGCCTGCATTGAAACCACTTGACTCATTAATTTTATTAATTAATTTATCAGGAATAACTTTGCCTGTTTTATAATGGAAAGCAAATAAGCGTAATGTTTCTTTTTCATTCAACCAATTTTCCATAATTTGAGATGGTAATTCAACAAAATCCCAATACACATCAGGGCTAGCTAATGAAGAATATGTAACATTTGATAACATTCCATGAAGAGCATGTCCAAATTCATGAAAAATAGTATTAACTTCTGCGAATGAAAGCAAGGAAGGTTTTTTTTCAGTAGAAGGAGTTAAATTACATACTATTGAAATATGCGGTCTTTTCATTTTCCCTTGATAAATACCTTGAGATCTAAATTGTGTCATCCATGCACCACCTCTTTTCGTCTCTCTTGGATGTAAATCTATATACAAGAGAGAAAGAAACTCACCATTATTTTCATAAACTTCATAGGTTTTAACTTCTTTATGATAAATGGGAATATCTTTTATCTCTTTGAATTTCAAACCATACATCAATTGAGCGACCTTGAATATTCCTTTAATCACATTTTCTGATTTAAAATAGGGACGTAATTCTTCTTGGTCAAATCCAAACTTTTGTTTCTTAAGTTTCTCAGTATAATAAGCAACATCCCATGGTTGTATATTTTTTATTCCATCTTTCAATGCAAGCGCTTTAACTTGTTCAAGTTCCTTTAATGCTGCAGGATAATATGAATCATATAAATTATTTAAAAAATTCATAACAGAATCAGTATTCCCAGCCATACGCTTTTTTAAGATATATTCTGAATGATCAGAAAAACCTAAAATTTGTGCTTTTTCATATCTTAATTTAACAATTTCTTTAATTATATTTTGGTTGTCAAACTTTCCACCAAATGCAATTTTTCCATATTCAGAAGAAATTAATTCTCTTAATTTTCTATTCTTAGAATATTGTAAAATGGGAATCATACTAGGAGCTTGTAATGTAAATAGCCAACCATCTTTTTTATTTCTAGAACGAGCAGTTTCAGCGGCCTGTATTTTTGCAAATTCTGGCAATCCATCTAATTCAGCTTCTAATTTAGTATAATAAAAATAGTTATTAGTTGAATTTAATGTATTTTGAGAAAATTTTGGTGAAAGCTTTGATAATTTTTCATCAATTTTACGAATTTTTCTTTTTCCATCTTCACTAAGTAATGCGCCATTACGAACAAAATCATTATAAATTTCAGAAGTAAGTCGTTTTTTTTCTTTATCAATTTTTTTTATGTCCATATTTTCATAAACATTTTTAATCCGTTTGAAAAGTTTTAAATCTAAAAGTTTATTATTATTATGTATAGATAATTTTGGTGAAATATATTGAGCTAATTCTTTAAATTCATTGTTAGACTCAGCACTCATAAGATTGAAAAAAATATTTGATATTTTTTCTATTAATTCTTCAGAAGATTCAATAGCTAAAATTGTATTTTCAAAAGTTGGTGTTTGGGGGTTATCCTTTATTTTATCTAATTTTTTTTTAGATTGTTCTATTGCATAATCTAAAGCAGGAATAAAATGTTCTTTCTTTATT
>MDTE01145921.1_pt1 | contig 10681 bp, 12 predicted proteins | sample 811231 | NCBI WGS metagenome assembly MDTE01 (sample SAMN05326651, study PRJNA326480) | marine metagenome | isolation source: seawater | place: Indian Ocean: Red Sea | collected 2010 | reverse complement strand
TCAATCCGTGTACTCGAGAGGAGAGCGGTCGATACTGCATACGAGAGGTGCACACCAACGAGGCCGGTGACTTGGTTGTCAAACGGTTGAGCAAGCCGCTCTCGGAACAGTTGCATGACCTAAGAAAGCACGGCTGGGTTGCGTACAGCTGCCAAATGCCCCCATCGAATGGGAACGCTACCTTGCAGGCCGTTGGGCAATTCATGTTGGACACGGACGGTGCTCGAAAAGTCATCGGTCAGTGCATGCCGTCGGATGCGAAGGCACCGTTCAATTCGGCGTTCTTGAGGGAGGAACACGATGCAGTCAGGCAGAAAATACAGGATTATCAGGTGATGGCTCAGACGACGGAGTGCACGTTGGGTGAGCTGGCAAACCGTCCGTCTGCGCCACCACCCTCGAAGTCGGTACGACAAAAGGCGCCACCGCTGCTGAGTGAGATCCGGTGTAGTGTGGAACGCAAGTACCGACTTCCACCCTTCGCCATCCAAAAAGCAATGAACAATCGGACAGATCTGGTGGGTCTCGAACTCAAGGATCCGACCCTGATCGACGCGCGCCAGGTCGGCGGTATGTACAACGATTATACCATCCTCATGGCCGCGGCGAAAAAGGGCAAGATCGACGTGCTCAAGTTCCTCTGCGACAGCGAGAACGAATTTTTCCCCGATCCTTTCCTCGTGGTACTGAACACGAAGACGAAAAAATGCATGACGGCACGCGACCTGGTCGACACGTGCACACAATGCACCGAAGAAGACAAAAAAGCGTGCAAGGCGGAGCTCTTTGCATACGAAGAGTACTACAAACAGAACGAAAAGGGGACCATCGCGGACTACAAGACTTTTCAGATACAAAGGTACCAATACGAATTGCAATCAGAGTCTAATAAAAAACACGCCGAGGCCGTGAAACGCGAGACCGATAACATTTCAGACATCGTAAAGTCTCTTCTCGACTTTGTGAATAAGAGAGAACCAAAGAAGTTTGTCACACACTTCACGAACCTCACGCAATCGACGCGTGAAAAGATTGCACGAATGCAGCTCGGAACGGTGTTGCCCGAGAATTACCCGTTCTTCCCAGCGTACAAGGATAAGACGTTGCTCCAACAGGCGGTGAAAAAGGACGATGTGACCACGGCTTGCAAGCTGTTGAAGGCAGGAGCCGTGCGTGCTCAGGTCGATCCGACCAAAATGAGCGAAGAGATGCAGGAGGTGCTTGACAAGGGCGACGCGTGCGACGATGACGACGACAGCTGGGAATACGACAATCTGGATTCGTCCGGCTCCGTGCTGACGTCCGAACAGAGCGAAATGCTCATGAAGAAGCTACGCAGACGTCAGGGTCATTTGCTGTCCAACAATCAGACGACGAGGCTTTGAGCCGTAAACTTTTTTTTCGGGGCAAGGCTTCAAACAGTCACATGTGGCCTGCCGAGAAACAGGTGGCGTGGATCGTCCAGTATCGTGGCGCACCGAATGAGGATGACGTGCTGCCGCCGGGCGGCACCCAAGAGGATCCACTTCCGCCGGGCGGCACCCAAGAGGATCCGCTTCCGCCGGGCGGCACCCAAGAGGATCCGCCCGCCCACGACGATCTAAAAGAGGAGGACTCCGACATCACCCAGTCTGACAAATTGCCCGAGGAGGAGTCCGAGCTTCCAGACCTCGCTGCGTCCTCGGTGGCGCCGCCGTCGGCGCCGTCCTCGGCGCCGTCCTCGGCTGCCTTTGCCGCGCCACCGGGTGCTGGGTGGCAAAAGAAGAGGCGTCTGCAAAGTGTGCAGCCGCAACAATGCGAAAAGTCGTCATACTGCACGAATCGCCCCAACCATCCGGGCAGGTGCAATAGTAATAAACGACCCATGTTTTGCGATAAATCTCCAGGGTGCATGCTTCGGTTCGGACATCACGGGGATTGCATCGTGGACGACGACGAGTTTTAGTGGCCAACAGAATCGCTCAGAAAAAAAAAACTCCATGACATGAAACATATATGCCGAGGACCTGTACACGCGGCAACAAAAAATTCGCAAAACGAGTCCGAGGATGTGATGGCAAGATGCGCTGCGTCCGTTACGGAGATCCCAACATGACAATCAAGAAGCACAAACCTGCACGCAAACGGTCATTTTGTGCACGGCACAAATGCCATTTGAAAAAGGATCCGGCTACCCCCGGCTATCAATCGTGCAAGGCATGGGACTGCAAAGTTGGCAGGGCGTGCACTCAGCGTCGCACTCGTCGCATGAAGGCTTCTCGTCGTACGAAGCGGCGCTGAAAAAATGAACGGAGAAGAGTCTGTGAGCTCGCATTTTTTTTCCGCGCGATCGTGAGTGCGCGATGACTGTCAAGCATTCACCGTTCGATGAGCTGGTACTTCTTGGTCCAGCCGTTAGCGGGCGCATTGACCGTCGAATCGGCCTCGTACACTGAAAAGCTTCCCAGGAGTTCCCCATCGCCGACGAGATTGTGCTCGATCATCTCCTTCTCGGGAATCCGCCAGAAGAGCGGACGCTCGTCGACTCCCTGTGGCGCAACGACGACGTAGAAGTCGTTGTCGCCCTCGCGGTACGTGTTGGCGCGAATCGGCCCCTTGGCGTCCTTCCCTTGCCTTATTTGCATGTTGACGTGCCACCCCGAACGACCCGCGTTCCGCTGCGCCGTCTTGTATTGCATCTTGGCGCCGATCACAACGTCGGTCTTGCCGTTCTGCTCGTCGATCGGGAAGCTCACCGTCTGGTCACCGCTCACCGTCTTGCGCTCGTCCAGCGCCTTTTCGAGGTCCGCCTCCCTACCCGCGTCGTACAGCTCGTCCTCAATCGGCGCAAACCCTTTGTAAAAGAATCGGACGTACTGGTCGATGCCCCAGCGCTCGAGACTGTGGGAAACGGATCTGAAGGTGTGCTCGGATTTGTAGAGCGTCGTGCCGCTCTGCACCGCGGCGCACCGCTGGACGAGGCGGGCGTAGAGACCCTCCATGGTGAGTCGCTTGTCCCACTTGCCGCCCTCGGTGATCTTCAGGCTGCTCTTCTTGAGCTCGGACCCGTCAAACACCCACATCTTGTCGTCGCACGCGCACACCACGAGCATGCCCTCGGGATACCCACCGATGTTCTGAAACTCCCAACGCGGCGTGCCGGCGCTGGTCTTGCGCTCCGTCGTCACCTTGAGCTGCATCTCCAGCCACGCGTCGGGACCCATGCCGGAAGTCCGATATGTGGAGTCGGCTTCGCAAAAGTCGGGGTTGATGTGGAAACAGATGCCACCCGCTGTCCGCTTGTGACGCACAAAGTCGCGAATTTTGACGAGCGTGTTGCGCTCGAGAGCGCAAGTGCCACCGTGCATTGCACAGTCTTGCGCGCGCTTGGCTTCGTTGTCCGCCAAGCGCTTCTTCGCCGCGGCGCGTCGTTGGGCGATCGTCGTACCTCCCTGCGCTACCCGCCATCTCTCGTTGACTAGCGCGTCCTCGTACGAATAGGCGAGCTTGTGTATGTGTTCGCCGTCTCTGAGGAGCTCGGTATGGTAGCGGCACCTACGCTCCCTCCACTTGGTGCCACCCAACGCCTGGACTTGCTCTGGTGACAAGTGTTCGTATTCTCTCTTCGTGTCCTCTTTTGGCACCGAGCGCTTCGTGCGCTTGCGCTTCTTGCACGGCAGTTCGTCCATCCGGTAAATGTCGTTTGTACGGCAGGAAAGCGTCGCTAATTTGATCGTCGGATGAGGGGGGGTGGAGACGGAAATTTGTATCGAAACATCCGTCGGCAAAACTATGGCACATCACAACAACTTCTCAAAAGTTGAGATCGTTCCTCGCAAACTGTTTGCTACACTTTTGGTCAATTTGCACGACATTTTCCAAAAAATTGAATAAAAATACACACCCGTGCGAACGAAGACTACCATTGCATTACAGAATCAGCTCGTTGATCGTCTTTGAAGGGAATTTTTTTTCTGCTCCCTTTGGGTAATCGTATGCTCGATTGTCCGTTGAATCTCGAGTCGTTGCTGGTGCTCGCGCAGGCAGCGGACTTTGTTGCTTGCCTCGTGAGCCGCTGTGCAAAGGATTCCCTCCCCATCGACAAGGTGCGACGCTTTCTCGTTGGCGAGCGCAGCGCCGTGCCCGGGCATCGTCACACGAACATCTTCGTACTGCGCGCGGGAGACACTCCGCTCAACGCGCTGCGCGCCTACGACGCGAGATGCGGCATCGATGCGAACATCTACGACCCGCACGGAACGCGTTACGCCGCGCTCGTCGCCAAGAAACGCGACGCGGCGCTGCTCTATGCGGCGCGGGCGGTGAATCCACTGCTGGTGGGCTGGTGGCAGCGCTCCGGTTCAACCGGCGTCTTGCTCGCGCAAGCCTGCGGCGCGCGCGCGCCCGCACTCGATCTGGTGGATCCGACCATTGTCGCGCACCCGTTGTCCATATTTTGGTGGTACGCGGCAACGGGTGCCGAAACGGCCTTTGTCGAACGATTTCCAGCTTGCAGCGACGTCGTAGCCAGCTTGCGCGCGGCCCTCTTCGACGAGCCGCCTCCTGCCGCCTCAACGAACAACGGAGGGACCCACCGGCTCTGCGCGCGCTGCGTCGCGCATCTGCGAAATCCACCGTGTGGGAACGTGTTGGCGTCGATCGAGCGAGCCGTGCGCGACGCGCACGACGACGAGCTCGACGTGTTCACCGTGTTGACCTACGCCTTTTTGGCCTTGCGGAAGCGCGCCGACGTGGTCCCGCACATCGGGCTTTGGCGGACGTGTCTGAACGATTCCGACACGCACTACGGACCGGGCGATGGGCGATACGTCTTTTCGAAACGCGGGCGGACCGTACCAACCAGCCACGCCGAACTGGCTCTGGCCCTCGAAAACAACGATCGCGTATGCCACATGGAGCGGCGCCGGCTCGGCAATCATCGCAGTAGCGGATGTATTTCTGTTTAACGCATCGATTAATGTGTGGCATATGCTGTGCATTGGAGGAATCATTGTTTGCGTCACGCTACTGCAAGTATGTTAGCCAATTCGTGCGTCCATTTAATGCGATTGTTTGTATGCCGTATGATTGAAAAATGTTTGCATTGCAATGCGTATGGAAAGTGGCATACTTGATGAACTTGAATTGGCACATGTGTTTGTACAATCCAAAAGACGACAAATTTGTCAGCGGAAATATTTACACAAAAGGCAACTGGGAGGGCTCGATGGTGAAAGGCATGATCAGCGCCCTGCGGAAGCACCCGAACAGCACATTGCTGGATATTGGCGGCAACATCGGATACTACACATTAGCGGCGGCCGCAGCCGGATTCAGCGTCAATGTGTTTGAGCCAGTACCGACGAATGCGGCCATGATACAACAGTCCATCGAACGGAATAACTTTACGACCATCCGTCTGCACACATTTGCATTGAATGCGCAAACGGGCGAACTCGGAATGGGTACCCATCGCAGTAACCAAGGCGGTGTTCAACATCGGTCAGAGGTTATCACATCCCCGACGATGCTCCCAGCGGTTCGACTGGATGATGTACTCGCGTTCGAACACAGACCGGTCTACATCAAGATAGACATCGAAGGCGGTGAGTGCAATGCATTGCGAGGCATGCGACGTTTCATTTCCCAAACCGCCACCATTATCGGGGTAAACATGGAATTTGGACAATCCAGAAAAAAATGTTGCACGGAGTGGACATCACCCGGCGGGTTTTTTGATATACTGCACAATAAGCACAGGCTTTGTCCTGGAATCCACGAATACAAGCTAATTTGTTCAATCAATATGTGGGATTTGATATGGACAAAATGCCCGCATTCACACGCACAACTAACCGTTTAGTTAGTTCTTAGAGAGAAATCTTTAAAAATTCGTCGTTCATTTTTTGCGACGCGCGGCGCACGGTGCCCCAAGCTAAGGTCGCATAGTACACCTCTATTTGAGAAACGACTCGTGAGCCTGCACGCATTTGCGCAGTTCCTTCACGTCGGCCCGCACCGCGAGGATGGCTTTGCGAAGCACGGCATGCGCGTCGTCGCTTGGCGTCTTTATGTCGATGGTGAGGTGGGTGTCTTGAGGATGCAGCACGACGCAAGCCGCCTCCGTCGCGCCCTGCTCGAAGAGCGCAGCGCGCAACAGACACGCGAGCGTGTGTCCTTGGTCGGGAAGCTGGACGCGCATGTTGGGGGCAGACACTCCTACCGCATCAAAACTGATGCGTCATCAGTCGGTCGACGAGACGACCGCGACCTTCTTCAACGTCTTGAAGAACATCCTTCCCTCGGGGCGGTACGTGTGCCTGAGCATGCGATACAAGAGACGTCGTGTGCGCCCTTGCTTCGTCCGCTGCGTCGATGTGTAAAAGGAGAGCACCGCTTGTTCGGTGCCCCAGTCTATGTTTTGAAAGCGCGTCTGCGTGCTCACCATGACTTTCAAGTGGCGCGCCAAAGCGTCTCTGCGGACGTAGCACAGCTTCGACGACTGTCGCAGCGTAGTCCGTATCCAATCGCGTTTGCTTGGTGCGGCGACGGCCGAATTGTACACGGCGGCGTAGCTCAGGTAGCCGTCCGCGCATAGTCGACACATGATCGTCCGTCCAGGAGGGATGTGTCAGGCAATCTGATCGTTGCGCGGCATGCGTATGGGAACGACCATCCGGAGCAGGCCGATGCGCACGCGCACGACGGCGACGTCATCCACCGCGTCGTAGCGTGCGTCCACCATGCGAGCTCCGTATCGACCCATGATCCCCGTCAGGACGTCGGAGAGCTCGAATTCGATGCGTTGCTCGGCTTGCACACGGAAGGCGAGTGTCTCGGCGTGCTCGATGATGCCCGCCAGCGACAGCGTGGCGCGCTTGTCGTCGAGCACGCGCAGATGGACGCGCTGTCGGCACCTCAAAAGCGGAAACGCGACGGTCTTGACGTATTCGGCGCCACGAGGTGGGTGGATGGGGGGTTGGCACAGTCCGTGACCGACGGACGAGAGCAACCAGAGGAGCGCCAGGATCAGGCACATGCTTATTTTTTTTCAGAAAAAAAAGATCCGTCGCAAAAAGGGCCACGGCTTCGCGTGTTTAGGAGGGGAGGCGGGCGGTGTCATAAAACGGGTCCAAAACTTCACAACTGCGCACCACGTCGACACGCATGAAATGCACATTATTGGACATGCGTGTATTTGAGACATTGCATCGTGTAAACGCTCACGCGTCCTTCTGGTTTAATCGCGACTTCATGAATTCGGACAAAGCGTGCGGGAAATACCTCCTGCATACTGGGTTTTGTTGCAACTTTCTATTACAATGTCACAGGGCGATCTGCGCCGCCTCCAACCACACGGCCTTCGACATGAGCTTCCCGCCTTTTTTTCACGATCGCTTCCTGCCACCTCTCTCATTCCTCGGTGAGCTGCGTGATGTACGAGCGGGATGAGCCGCCCCCCTTGTGTATTTTGAACTGGTTGCGCCACTCCGACCTTTGGGACGAGGACGAGGCGTGCGACGCATCGTCGTGGACGGATAGCTCTTCGGGTTGGGGGGCGAGACGGGGCTGGAACGTCCCGCCTTGCGAGATGGACACGCTCGAAAGCGACACGCTCGTGCGACTGCTGCGGCTCGACTTGCTGATCTTGCTGCTGCACCTGCTTTCCTGGTCGTCCTCTCTCTCAGCCTCGGCCCGCGCAGACCTCTCTTGCATCTCGCGTTGGCGCGAGATGTACCGTTGGATGGATGCCTGCTGCTTCGTCGTAAAGTCTGCGTTGGAGACCGAGTCGTCGGGACCGACCATAGACTCGTCGTCGTCGTCGAGCCTCTCCTCCGGCGCAGCGCTCGCCGACATCTGATTGGGCGACGGTGGCAGCGTGCTGCCGCGCTCGAAGACGTTGCTGACGACCTTGCTTCCCGCCTCGCTGCTCGCCTCCTCGCGCGGCTCCGGTGCGTCGTACATCGTGCTCGGCGGCGGCGGTGGTATGGGCACCGCCGCGTCCGACTCGGCGCGCGAGACGCTGACGACGCTCTTGTCCTCGAGCTGCACGTAGTCGTCGCCGATGAAGTCGAACATCGCGTCGCGCAGACAATCCATGCACACCAGGCGCTGCTCGATGAGATTTGTGCGCGTGGAGTCGAAGTATCGGCCGGCGCGCATGCACGTTTGCGACGCCATGCGCGTGAGCGCGCGATGCAAGACCGTCTCAAAGTTTGGCACGCTGACGATGATCTTCAGCTTCGCCCCTCCGCGCATGGAGCGCACGTACTCGCAAAAGACGTGCTTGAAGAGATCGTCCACGTCTTCAAAGGCCGCTTTCGACGCCGCGTGCTCCTCCTTGCACACGCTAGTGTCCCACGTGCGCACCCGATCCAGACATTCCAGGAAACGTTTGGGGTTGCTCGGCATGCAGCGTCGCGTGAGTTCGGCGAACGCGTGATCGACCGCGAAGGCGTAGGCGCGCAAGAAGCGTTGGGACGGCTCGTCCGCAAAAGCTCCGGTAAAAACTTGCAGTTTGTTCATCCGTTCCGTTGGCACTCACGACAGAAAAAAAGGCTCTCTTGGAAACGCACACGCTATCGCACGCTACATGCTGGTCTCCGAGGCGAGCGTCCCACAGCTCGAGCGTCTACTGAGGGCGAAGCGCTTCGGGCTGCTCAACGCGCTCGACGAGGACCTGTTCGAGCGCGTTTGCGCGCACCTGCCCCGCCACTCGCGCCTCAACCTGTTCAACGCCTGCGCGTGCCTGCACTCGGTGAAGGGGTCCACCGTGCTCCAGCGGATGCTCAGCATCGACACCACGGTCGAACATGCGGCGTGCCTCTTCAACCAGCTCGCCGATGCCTTCTTCTATCGCTTCCCCAGCGTCGTCGAGCCGGGCGCGTGCATCTTTGCCGACTGGACGCCCTACGCGTCCAAACCGGACCAACCCTGCTGCTGGATCACGTGGTCTGGCGTCGCGCCGCACATGCGCGTCGACATGCAGGAGCAGGTCATCTCGGACGCGGTGGCGCGGGCGGTCGATTGGGACATCGGAAGCGTACGCATCACGATGCACCTGATACTCGGCACGCGCGCCCGTCACTTTATGTACGTGGATACCTTTTGGTCATCCGGCCTCGGAAAGTACATGTCCACGCTCCCCACGCACGTCGCAATCCTCGAGGTCAACCGACGCCGTCGCTTTCATCAGCCCTCGCCGTTTTTTGCCACGCTCGCTCGCGAGCGAGCTCGGCGCGCGAGAATGCGTCAAAGTAGCGTTTCTGATTCAGCAATCCGACAATCTCGTTGAAAGCCGTCCCGCGCCGTCCGTGCTCGACACACAGGTGCGCGGCGGGCCGCAGTGCGCCCCCCGATGGAGCCCGGCGCATCTGCGCGATGACGCGGTCCATCGTCGACAGCCGGCGGCGTGCTTCGACGATCGCCACGGCGTGCGTCATGTGCTCGATGCATCGCACGAGTTCGAGTCGGGCGTACGTTAGTGCCTGATCCGCGGGGCGGCGCACGCGACCCTGATAGATCAAGGTGCGCAACACCCCAGTCAGCCCCATCGCCTCGAGCATGTCCGCGTCGCTGACGACGCTCCACACGTAACGTTCGTCGCCTCCCAGAGGAGGCGGACCCTCCGCACGCAGCCGCGTGAAAGAAATCCAACGGATCGCGCTGCACACGACGCGGGCCTCGGTGCTGCTCACGTGCGCTTGCAAAAACCGGTGGATGGCAGCGCACACCGCGTCCGGATCATCGACGTACTTGCGATCGCAGACGTCGTGGAAGAGCGCGGCGAGCACGCACGCTCGCCGCGCGTTGTCGTCCGAGCAGATCAGGTCGGCGTTGCGCGCCACCGAGAGCGCGTGCTGCACGTCGTGCGACCCGTCGTGGTCGCGCAATCGGTCGCCGACAAAGGCCAGGACATCGTCCCACATCGGCGCGCATGCGCGCCTCGCCGCAAAATCTGACTACACGCGCAACGACATGTCTCGCAGACCGTCGGTGCAGATCGTCGTCTGCTCGACGCCAGAATACGACGTTGAGAAGACTATCTTCGCGAGTGCGCATTGATAGAGGAAACACCACAACGCCAGGATCGCGCAGATCACGCAGTTGTCGAACGAGCTGAGCATGAGCATATGCAACGTCGCGCTCCAAAGAAATGCAAATAAGACGAACATGAGGAGCACTTCCAGCACGGCGGAAAGTGTTCGCGACGATTTGCGATGGACGCGCACGCCGGCAAAAGGCTGCGTGCAAATCGTGCAGTCGACGCGCTTCGTCTGCTCTATCCAACGAACCAGACACTCCGTGTGCACTCCGTTTTTGCAAGCGCACACGTCGTAAAGCACGTCGTCGCCCTCGTCCTCCAAGCAGATGTAGCAGCGCGCATCCATCGCGCCCCAAAGAAAGCAGGGATTGTCACGACTATTTGATGCGTCGTCGAAAGCACCGCGCCGACAAAATAATTCCTTTGGACAAAGACCCTTTCATGCGCTTGACGCGGGTCGTCGTCGGTGGCGTGGTCGTCATGATGCTGTGCGAGATGCTTGCCGAACGCTTCATATCACACTACGTGGAACACGGCCGCGCCGCGCGTCCTCTGGCAATCGCGACCCTCTTGTACGGCGTCTGTGTGCTGGTGTTCGCCGAGACAGTGCGCCGGTCCGCGATCAAACACGCGACCCTCAACGCACTCTGGCAGGTT
>MDTE01091096.1_pt1 | contig 10681 bp, 12 predicted proteins | sample 811231 | NCBI WGS metagenome assembly MDTE01 (sample SAMN05326651, study PRJNA326480) | marine metagenome | isolation source: seawater | place: Indian Ocean: Red Sea | collected 2010 | reverse complement strand
AATATTTAATGCTTCAGGGTTATATAAATGCTTTTTTTTGAATGCTTTAGCTATAGACATTGATGTAATGTCGTCATGTGTTGGGCCTATACCCCCAGTTGTTATTACATAATTGAATTTTTTATATAAATCTAAAACGTTTTTGATTATTTCTTTTTCTATATCTGGAATTATTCTTACTTCAGCGACATGTATGCCCAAATTTAAATTCAACCAAGAAGCTAAAAATGAAACGTTCTGATCATTTGTTCTTCCCGATAAAATTTCATTTCCAATTATTAAAATTGAACAAGATATTTTTTTATTTTTTTTCACCATAATTTGATAATATTTAAAAGATGGATTTTGAAAATGAATTAATACCAGGAGTTTTAATAAAAAGATATAAGCGATTTTTTGCTGATATTAAGTTGAAAAATAAAATCATAACTGCTCACTGCCCAAACTCAGGTTCAATGTTTAATCTTTTAAAAGAAGGTAACCCTGTATGGTTTACGGAGTCTAAAAATGATAAAAGGAAATTAAAATATACTCTTCAAATTATAGAGGTTGAAGGTAACAAGTTTTGTATAAATACTCACATTACTAACAAAGTCATCGAAGAAGCGTTAAAAAATAAATTAATTGAAGATTTAAATAAATATGAGCTTGTAAGGGCTGAAAAGAAATTTGGTAAAAATACTAGGTTTGATTTTTTTTTAGCAGATACTGAAAATGATAAAAAAGCATTCCTTGAAGTTAAAAGTGTATCTTTGTCGCGAAAAAAAGGTCATGCTGAGTTCCCTGATGCGGTAACAGAAAGAGGGAAAAAGCATCTAGAAAATCTTATTTTGGCGATAGAACAGGGATTTGAGAGTTATTTGATTTTTTTAATTCAGATAGAAAAATGTAAAAGTTTTAATATTGCTTCTGATATTGACCCTGTGTATTTCGAAATGTTAAAAAAAGCTTTAAAAAAAAATGTTAAGTTTCTTTGTTATGATTGTAAGTTTTCTACCAAAGGAATAAAAATAAATAAAAAAATAAATTTTTTAGAAAATGAATGATAAAACTATTGAAGCCTTTGAAGGTACAAGAAAAGCTGGTTCTATAGCTGCTGCAGCCTTAGATGAGGTAAGTAAAATTATAAAACCAGGTATTACTACAAAAAAAATAGATAAATTGTGTTTTGAATTTATAAACGACTCTGGTGCCTACTCCGCACCACTATTTTATAGAGGCTACCCTAAATCCATCTGTACATCTTCAAACCATATTGTTTGTCATGGAATACCAGGGAATAAAACTCTTAAAGAGGGGGATGTAGTAAATGTGGACGTAACAGCTATTAAAGATGGTTGGCACGGTGACACAAGCAGAATGTTTTATGTTGGCAAAGTTTCAATCAAGGCACAGAATTTAACAAAAACAACTTACGAAGCAATGATGGAAGCAATTAAAATTCTTAAAAGCGGTTTACATCTTGGTGATATAGGTTCGTGTATACAAAAGTATGTTGAGGCAAAAGGGTTTTCTGTTGTCAGGGATTTTTGTGGGCATGGGATTGGTAAAAATTTTCATGAAGCACCAAATGTTTTGCATTATGGTGAGCCTAGAACTGGGGATAAATTAAAGCCAGGAATGATATTTACAATAGAACCAATGATAAATGAAGGTGAATATGAAACAAAAGTGTTGAAGGATGGTTGGACTGCAGTTACTAAAGATAAAATGCTCTCTGCACAATTTGAACACACAGTTGGTATAAAAGATCAAGGATATGAAATATTTACCCTATCAAAAAAAGGGTTAGATTTTCCTCCGTATAAAATATGATAGATAGATACTCAAGAAAAGAGCTAAAAGAAATATGGCTTGATAAAAACAGATATAATATTTGGTTAAAAATTGAAATTGCAGCTGCTGAAGCTATGGAAAAATTTAAAATGATTCCAAAAGGAGTTGTAAAAAAAATAAAAGCAAAAGCTAAAATTGACGTCAATAAAATTACAAAACTCGAAGGAAAAGTTAGACATGATGTAATAGCTTTTTTAACTTCACTAATTGAAAAAGTTGGTAAAGAAGCAAGCTTTTTGCACAAAGGTATGACTTCTTCCGATGTATTAGACACGTGTTTTAACATGCAGCTTAAACAATCTGGATTAATTATTTCTAAAGATTTAGAAGTTTTATTAAAATCAATTAAAAAACAAGCACTCAAACATAAATATACTTTATGTATTGGTAGAAGTCATGGTATCCATGCAGAACCAACTACATTCGGTCTAAAACTTTTAACTTTTTATGAAGAATTTTCAAGAAACCACGATCGTTTAAAAAAAGCTATTCAAGAAATTTCAACATGTGCAATATCAGGTGCTGTTGGAACTTTCGCAAATGTTGATCCAAGAGTGGAAAAATATGTAGCAAAAAAATTAAATTTAAGAGTTGAGCCAATATCCACACAAATTATTCCGAGAGATAGGCATGCATATTTTTTTTCTGTTCTTGCAATTATAGCTAGTTCGATAGAAAGGCTCGCAACCGAAATTAGACACTTACAAAGAACCGAAGTTTCAGAAGTTGAAGAGTTTTTCAATAATAAACAAATGGGGTCTTCAGCTATGCCGCATAAAAAAAATCCCGTTCTAACCGAAAATTTAACTGGTTTATCAAGGCTTGTGCGTGCAAACGTTATTCCAGCATTAGAAAATGTAGCCCTTTGGCATGAAAGAGATATTTCACATTCAAGTGTAGAAAGAAACATTGGACCAGATTCTACAATAACTTTAGATTTTGCCCTTAACAGATTAAATAATGTTGTTAAATCCATGAAGGTTAATAAGGACAAAATGAAAAAAAACTTAGAGTTAACTAAAGGTATTTTCTTTTCTCAAAGAGTATTATTGGAACTTACTTCAAAAGGTTTTCGAAGAGATAAAGCTTATAGAATAGTGCAAAGGTGTGCCATTAAGTCTGTAGAAAATAATACTTCTTTTTACGATAGTTTGGTTAAAGATCAGACAATAATTGAGAAAATACCTGTTAATACTTTAAAGAAATTATTTGATTTTGGTTATCACACGAGAAAAATTAATGTAATTTTTAGCAGGGTTTTAAATAAAAGATGAATAAAGGAAAAAAACTTTACGAGGGAAAAGCAAAAATCTTATACGAAACAAAAGAAAAAGGTTTAGCTATCCAGCACTTTAAAGATGATGCAACCGCCTTTAATAACCAAAAAAAGGCAAATGTTGAGGGGAAAGGGGTGCTAAATAATCGTATTTCAGAACACATTTTACAAAATTTAAATCAAGCAGGTATTAAAACTCATTTAATAAAAAGATTAAATATGCGAGAACAGCTTGTAAAGTTAGTAGAAATAATTCCAATCGAAGTAATAATAAGAAACATTGCAACTGGCTCCTTAACAAAAAGATTGGGGATAGCAGATGGAACAGTTTTAGAAAAACCGTTGTTAGAATTTTCATACAAAAATGATGAGTTGGGTGATCCTCTTGTAGCTAAAGAACATATTTTGGCATTCAATTGGGCTACAAATGATGAGCTTAAAACAATTGAAGAAATGACTTTTAGAATTAATGATTTTATGTCGGGTATGTTTAGAGGTGTTGGTATAAAACTTGTTGATTTTAAATTGGAATTTGGAAGACTTTGGGAAAATAATAAAAAAGAAGTTATTCTTGCTGACGAGATAAGTCCTGACACATGTAGACTTTGGGATGTAAAAAGCGAAAGAAAATTAGACAAAGATAGATTTAGAAAAGATCTAGGAAATATTATTCAAGCGTACCAGGAGGTAGCTCGAAGACTAGGTATAATGCCTGAGACAACTAATATTAGTGAAGTAAACTTTAAGAAGCCCACATCAATTAGCATTAAGAAAAAATAAATTGAAATTCGCAGTTACAGTCACTTTGAAAAAAGATGTGCTAGATCCACAGGGAAAAGTGGTAAGCCAAACATTAAAAAACATGGGTATTAAAGATTTAATACAGGTAAGACAAGGTAAATTTTTTGAAATTGAAATGAGCAATGATGACTCACATAAAGCAGAGGCACAGATAAAAGAAATGTGTGAAAAGTTACTTGTTAATCAAATTATTGAAGAATTTGAAATAAAAAAAACATAATGAAATCATCCGTTATAGTTTTTCCAGGATCGAATTGTGATAGAGACATTTCTGTTGCTCTAAAAAAATTACAATTTAAGAATTCAATGGTTTGGCACAAAGAAACGGAACTGCCTAAATCAGATTTAATTGTAATTCCTGGCGGTTTTTCTTACGGAGATTATTTACGGTCTGGAGCAATAGCGGCTAAATCAAATATTCTCTCAGAAGTAATAAATTCTGGAAAAAAAGGTGCTTTGATTTTAGGGATTTGCAATGGTTTTCAAATTTTAATTGAGTGCGGATTACTTAAAGGAGCTTTATTAAGGAATTCAGGATTGAAGTTTATTTCAAAAGATATACTTGTAAAAGTTCAGTCAAATAAAAATAATTTTTTTAATAAATATAAAATTGGGGACGTGCTGAAGTTGAATATTGCTCATAATGAAGGAAATTATTTTACAGATAAAAAACATTTGATGGAATTAGAAAGCAATGAATTAATACCTCTCAAATATTGTGATAAAAATGGAAATATTAATAATGAAACCAATCCAAACGGTTCTATAAATAATATTGCAGGTATTTTTAATGCTAATAAAAATATTTTAGGAATGATGCCTCACCCAGAAAGGATGGCAGATAAAACGATGTCTGGTGAAGATGGTTTGGGGCTATTTTTAAGTTTGATGAATTAATATGCCGATTACAAAAGCGCAAATAGAATCACATGGTTTAAAAATAGAAGAATACAAAAAAATAAAAGAATTGTTAGGTAGAGAGTCTAATTTATTAGAATTGGGAATTTTTTCAGCAATGTGGAATGAGCACTGCTCATATAAATCCTCAAAAATACATTTGAAAAAATTACCAACAGAAAATAAAATTGTTATTCAAGGTCCCGGTGAAAATGCTGGTATTGTAGACATTGGAGATGACGATGCAATAGTTTTTAAAATTGAAAGTCATAACCACCCATCTTTTATAGAACCTTATCAAGGTGCAGCAACAGGTGTTGGTGGGATATTACGAGATGTATTTACTATGGGTGCTAGGCCCATTGCTTTAATGAATTCTATTCATTTTGGTTCGCCAGAGAATGAAAAAACTCAAAATCTTTTAAGTGGTGTTGTGTCAGGAATTGGAGGTTATGGGAATTCAGTTGGTATTCCAACCGTTGGTGGTGAAACTAAATTTAATAGCACATATAATGAAAATATTTTAGTAAATGCTATGGCAATTGGTCATGTGAATAAAAATAAGATTTTTTATTCAAAAGCAAAAGGGTTGAATAAACCAGTTGTTTATGTTGGCTCTAAAACTGGAAGAGACGGTATTCATGGGGCAACAATGGCGTCGGCTGAATTTGACGAAAATTCAGAAGAAAAAAAACCTACAGTTCAAGTTGGAGATCCTTTTACAGAAAAATTACTTTTAGAGGCTTGCTTAGAATTGATGAGGGATAACTCAATTATATCTATACAAGATATGGGAGCAGCAGGTCTAACATCTTCAAGTATTGAAATGGCCTCTAAAGGTAAGCTTGGAATAGAGTTAAACTTAAATAAAATTCCATGCCGTGAAAATAATATGACACCTTACGAAATGATGTTGTCTGAGAGTCAAGAGAGAATGTTAATTATACTTGACGATGAAAAAGAGGAAGAAGCAAAAAAAATATTTGATAAATGGGACTTAGACTTCGTTGTAATTGGAAAAACAACTGACACTAAAAGATTAATATTAAACTTTGATGATAAAAAAGTTGCTGACATTCCTATTGAGGCACTAGCAGAAAAAGCTCCGTTGTATGAACGAAAATGGACAAAATCAAAATCATCAAAAAATAAAGTAAAAATAAAAGATTTAAAAAAAATTAAAATCGAAGATGCTTTAGTTAAGATACTTTCTTCGCCAAATCATTCAAATAAAAGCTGGATTACTGATCAATATGATCAAGTAGTAATGTGTGATACTGTTCAAAAATCTGGTGGGGATGCTGCTGTAGTAAGAATCCATAACAAAAATAAAGCTGTAGCAATATCAGTCGACTCATCTGCAAATTATTGTAACGTAGATCCTAAAACAGGTGGCAAACAAATTGTTTGTGAGAATTGGAGAAATTTAATATCTGTAGGAGCTAAACCGTTAGCTATAACTAATTGTTTGAATTTTGGAAGTCCAGAGAAACCAAAAGTTATGGGAGAATTTGTAGGATGTATTGAGGGAATGAAAGAGGCTTGCGAATATTTAAATTTTCCAGTTGTGTCTGGTAACGTCTCTTTTTACAACGAAACAAATTCTAAAAGTATTTTTCCAACTCCTGTAATTGGGGGTATAGGGCTAATAGAAAATTTAAATAAAATTATAAATATTAAAATAAAAAAAACTGGTAATTTAGTCATGGCCATAGGAAAAACACTTGGCCATATTGATCAAAGTGCTTTCTTACAAGAAAACTTCTCCATAGATAATGGTCCCCCACCAGAAATAAACTTAGTTAATGAAAAAAATAATGGTTTGGCTACATTACGATTGATAAAAGAAAATTTAGTTATTTCAGCACACGATATCTCTTCTGGAGGTATGCTTGTTTCTTTGGCAGAAATGTCTATTTCATCGGGCTTGGGGTTAAAAATATTTAAACCAAAAAAACTTATAAATTCTTTAGAATATTTTTTTGGTGAAGATCAAGGTAGATATCTAATTGAAATCTCAAAAGACAATCAAAAAAAGATTGAAAAATATTTAAAAACAAATAATATTTTTTTTGAGATTGTTGCAGAAGTACAAAATGACACATTTGAGATGGAAAAAACATTTAGTTTAAAAACAAAAGAACTTCAAAACTGTAATAATAAATGGTATAGTAAATTTAATGCCACTAACTAAAAACGAAATTTCTTCAATGATAATGAGCGCTTTTCCAGATGCTACTCTCGAATTAAATGATACAGCTGGTGACAGTAATCATTATTCTGCTAAAATAGAATCCAAAGTGTTTAAGGGTAAATCTAAAGTAGAGCAACATAAATTAGTTTATAAAGCTCTTGGAGGAAAAATGGGTAATGAATTACATGCTCTTGAATTAATAACAGAGGAAAAAAAATGACTACTGTTAATGAGAAAATTAAAAGTATTATAGATTCCAATGAAATCGTATTATTTATGAAAGGAACTCCAGATGCGCCCGAGTGTGGTTTCTCAATGGCTGTATCAAATATTTTAAAACATTTGAAAGTTAAATTTGAAGGAATAAATGTTTTGGAAAGTGATGAGCTAAGACAAGGAATAAAAAATTATACAGATTGGCCAACTATACCACAATTATATATAAAAGGTGAGTTTGTAGGGGGTTGCGATATAATTAAAGAAATGTTTGAAAAAGGTGAATTAAAAAAACTTTTGGAAAATAAGTCTTTATTATCTTGAGTAATACTCAATAACTAGTTTTGGTTCCATTACTGTTGGATATGGTATTTCAGAAAATTTCGGAACACGAACTAATTTGGTAGTTTTATTTTTGCTGTCTAACTGTATATATTCAGGAACATCTCTTTCTTTACTGACAAGTGTACCTTCGATAATAGTTAATGATTTAGATTTTTCTTTAATTTCAATTAGGTCATCTTCTCGCACTCTATAACTTGAAACGTTAACTTTTTTTTTGTTAACTCTAAAATGTCCATGATTGATTAGTTGGCGTGCAGCAAAAACTGTGGGTGCAAATTTAGATCTGTAAATTATTGTATCTAATCTTGTTTCAAGAAGACCAACTAAATTCTCTGTGGAGTCTCCCCTTTTTTTAATTGCTTTCCTGTATATATTTCTAAATTGTCTCTCATTAATATTTCCATAGTAGGCTTTTAATTTTTGTTTTGCATTAAGCTGAATACCATAATCAGTTGGCTTCCCTTTTTTGCTTTGCCCGTGTTGTCCTGGCGGATAGTTTCGCGTATTAAACGGACTCTTGGGTTTTCCCCATAAGTTTACCTTTAATCTTCTATCTACTTTATGTTTTGCCCTAATCCTTTTTGTCATAAAAAAGCGTTTATAGTCTTTATAATATTTTTGTCAATTGTTCTTATAATTTACTTAAAATACTGGATAATATCCTCAATTCTTTATTACTTAATTCCATTCTTCCAAAAATATTCTTAAGATTTATAAGCATTGCTTTTTTCTTTTCTTTTGGAGAAAAAAATCCCTTATTTTCCAAGCGATTTTCAATAAAATTAAGAAAAATATGAAGTTTTTTTTTACTTATAATATCGGTCAGTTTTTTTTCTTTCTTGAAGTAGCTAGGTTTCAAATTTTTAAATATTTCATAACAAACAAGAATTAGGCTGTGAGAAAGATTGATAGATTCGAATTTTTTATTAACAGGAATTTTAAAAATATAATTTGAATATGATAAATCCTGATTTGACAAACCTGAAGCCTCTGGTCCAAATATAATACCAATTTTTCTTTTTTTATTTTTTTTTATACTTTCAATAAACTGATTAAAAGATAAATGTTTTTTGTTAATATCTCTTCTTCTCGCTGAAGATGCGTAAACAATATCATAATCTCCAATAGCATCTTCTATATTGGAATATATTTTTGTTTTATTTAAAATATCTTTAGCGCCTACGGAAGTTGCTATAGCTTTCTTGTTTGGCCAATTTTCTTCAGGAGAGACTAAATCCAATTTGTTAAAACCAAAGTTTTTTAATCCTCTTGCTGAAAAACCTATGTTTTCAGACAACTGGGGTTTTACAAGAACAAAGCCAATCCTATTAATCATTAGCTGGAGCTTTTTCTTTATATAATTTGTAATCCAAGCTATCTATTAAAGCTTTAAATGAAGCGTCAATTATATTTGGTGATACCCCTATGGTAAACCAATTTTTTCCACCTTTGTCTGTACTTTCTATTGAGACACGTGTTGTTGCATTTGTTCCTGTATTTAAGATTCTTACTTTATAGTCGACTAACTTTAGATCTTTCAAATATTTTGAATATTTTCCAACCTTATCAACATTAGACCTTATCGCATTATCTAGAGCATTCACCGGTCCATTCCCTGATCCTTCACAAATAATTTCTTTACCATCGACTAGTATATGAGCTTTCGCAAAAGAGTTTATTTTATCTTTAGAGTCTCTTTTAACTGAAACATCATACTTTGAAATTGTTAAATACTTTGGTATTTCCCCCAAAAGACGTCTCGCTAATAATTCAAATGAAGCATCGGCTCCATCATAAGAATAACCTGCAAACTCTCGATCTTTTACCTCATTTAGTAAACTTTGAACCTTCGGGTTGTTCTTATCAATTTTAATTCCGTACTTTTCTAATCTTGACATAATATTAGATTTTCCTGACTGGTCCGAAACAACAATGTTTCTAAAATTTCCAACTAAGTTTGGATTGATATGTTCGTAAGTTTTTGGGTCTTTTGTTACAGCCGAAACATGAAGACCGCCCTTGTGAGCAAAGGCTGAGGCTCCAACATATGCTGAATGTCTATTTGATTTTCTATTTAATATTTCATCTAATAATCTAGAACATTCGGTTAATGTTTTCATTTTATCTTTAGAAATATTTATTTCAAAATTTTTAGAGAAACTTTCCTTCAAAACTAACGATGGTATTACAGACATAAGGTTTGCGTTACCACATCTTTCTCCAAGTCCATTAATTGTTCCTTGAACCTGTCGAACTCCAGATAATACAGCCGTTAAAGAATTAGCTACTGCATTTTCAGTATCATTGTGTGCATGAATTCCAAGATTTTTACCAGGAATAATTTTTATAACTTTTGAAATAATATCTCCAACTTCGTGTGGAAGTGTACCGCCATTTGTATCACAGAGAACAATCCATCTAGCACCTTCGTCATAAGCACTTTTAATACAACTCAAAGCATATTCTGGGTTGCTTTTGTAACCATCGAAGAAATGTTCAGCATCAAACAGAAATTCTTTTTTCTTTGTAATAAATAATTTTGCTGATTCTTTAATATTCTCTAAGTTTTCTTTGTTGCTTATTCCTAAAGCTTTATTCACATGAAAGTCCCAAGACTTACCTACTAAACAAACTGCTGGTGTATTAGAATTCAAAATTGCAGATAATCCAGGGTCATTTTGTGCGCTTCTTCCAGATTTTTTTGTCATTCCAAAAGCAGTCAATACTGTTTTTTCTAGCTTAGGTGGTTTGTTAAAAAAAGCTGTATCTAAAGTGTTTGCCCCAGGCCAGCCCCCTTCTAAATAATCGACCCCAAGATCCGAGAGTGCTTTTGCTATTTTATTTTTATCATCAATAGAAAAATTTACACCTTCGGTTTGTGCACCATCTCTTAATGTAGTATCAAAAATATATATTTTCTCTTTATTCATTTATACTTCCAAATTGTTTCGTCTCCCTTATCTTCAATAACAACACCGTTACTATCTAATTCTTTTCTTATATTGTCAGCTAATTTATAATCGCCTTTTTTTCTGGCTTTATCTCTATCCTTAATTTTATTTTTAATTGTATTTTCATCAATTTTTGATTTTGATTTTTTAAATTTTTTCCATGTT
>MDTE01023742.1_pt1 | contig 10681 bp, 9 predicted proteins | sample 811231 | NCBI WGS metagenome assembly MDTE01 (sample SAMN05326651, study PRJNA326480) | marine metagenome | isolation source: seawater | place: Indian Ocean: Red Sea | collected 2010 | reverse complement strand
TACGGTTCTCGGTTTGACCCCCACCTTTCACGTCCTCATTGTAGACGACGGGTCTCCCGACGGCACCGCCGCAGCCGTCAAAGCGAAGCAAACGGAGCACGCAGGCCGCATTCACTTGCTCGAACGCTCGGGAAAATTGGGGTTGGGTACCGCCTACATCGCCGGGTTTAAGTGGGCATTGGAACGCAGCTACGAATTGGTCTACGAAATGGATTGCGACTTCTCACACAACCCCCAAGACCTTCCACGCTTGCGCCAAGCCTGCGTCGACGGGGCGGATGTTGCCGTAGGTTCGCGTTACACCCGCGGCGGAAAGGTGAGCAACTGGCCCGTCGGCCGCATCCTCATGAGCTACTTCGCTTCCGTTTACGTCAACACGGTACTGTGGCTGGGAGTCCGCGATTCCACTGCTGGCTTCAAGTGCTACCGCGCGGAGGTGCTGCGCACCATTGATTTGGACCGCATCCGTTTCATCGGTTATGCCTTTCAAATCGAAATGAAATACAACGCACGGAGGTTGGGCTTTCGCATCGACGAGGTGCCCATTACCTTTGTCGATCGGGAATTGGGTACGAGCAAAATGAGCATGAACATCTTCCAGGAAGCCTTCCTGGGCGTGCTCCAAATGCGGTTCCGCCCCATCCGCCCGGCCAACAAAAACTAGATCCATGACCGCCACGCCGACCCGTTTCATTCGCGCATCCATTGTCAACGAAGGAAAAGTCGAGGTCGGCGACGTGCTCATTGCACGTGACGGCACCATCGGCGCCGTGGGCGCAGCCTGCGACCAGCACCCCGAAGCTTCCGAGGCCATCCAAATCGATGCCCAAGGGCTTTGGCTGATGCCAGGCGCCATCGACGATCAAGTCCACTTCAGGGAACCCGGGTTGACCCACAAAGGGGAAATCGCTACCGAATCCGCCGCAGCAGCGGCCGGCGGCATCACCTCGTTCATGGAGATGCCCAACACGGTCCCTCAGGCATTGACCCAGCAACTCCTCGAAGACAAGTACGAACGCGCCGCTGAAGTCAGCGCCGTGAACTACTCTTTCTTCATGGGTGCGTCCAACGACAACCTCGATGAAGTGCTCAAGACCGATCCGCGTCGGGTCTGCGGCGTCAAGGTCTTCATGGGCTCGTCCACCGGAAACATGCTGGTCGACAACCGCGCAGTACTGGAAGCTGTATTCAAGGAAAGCCCCACCCTCGTCGCCACCCACTGCGAAGACGAAGCCACCATCCGGCGCAACTCTGCGGCTGCGCGCGAGCGCTACGGTGAGTTCGTTCCCATTGACCAGCACCCGCTTATTCGCAGCGCCGAAGCGTGTTACCGCTCGTCTTCCATGGCGGTGGAATTGGCCGAAAAGTCCAACACGCGCCTGCACATTTTGCACATCTCAACGGCCAAAGAAGTCGGGCTGTTCCGCAACGACATCCCTTCCACCAAGAAGCGCATCACGGCTGAGGCGTGCATCCACCACCTTTGGTTCACCGATGCCGATTACGCCTCGAAAGGCACCCACATCAAGTGGAACCCCGCCGTCAAAACAGCGGAGGATCGCGAAGCCATCCGCGCCGGCATCCTGAATGGGCGCATCGACGTCGTCGCCACGGACCACGCTCCGCACACCGCCGATGAAAAGTCCGGCTCGTACTTCCAAGCACCTTCCGGCGGGCCACTCGTTCAGCACGCCTTGCCGGCCATGCTTGAGATGGTACACCAAGGGGTTCTGCCCGTGGAAGAAGTCGTCAATTTGATGGCGCATCGAGTAGCTGACTTGTTTGATATGACCGACCGCGGCTACATACGCGCCGGGCACAAAGCCGACTTGGTGCTGGTCGATCCCAATGACCCTTGGAAAGTGACCAAGTCCAACATCCTGTACAAATGCGGTTGGTCTCCGTTTGAGGGCAGCACCTTCAAATCCCGCATCCGCGGCACCTGGGTCAACGGCGTCCAGGTGTACAACGGCGAGCGCATCCTCACCGAACACGGCAACCACGCCGGCGAACGCCTCGCCTTCAACCGATGAAACGGTTCAGCAAAACCATCATTGCACTCCTCCTCCTTGCAGGATGCGGAACCGGCGTCACCTTCGAGGGACCGCCCGCTCCGGAAGGCGTCATCGCGCGGGACACCTTTGTCCAAGTCTTGACGGAAGTCCACTTGATTGAGGGGGCGTTGAAACAGCGCTTGTTCCGCAACGACGATGGGCAAGAGCGTGCCCTATCCCACTACGCCGAACTGTACGACCGATGGGGCATCGATGAAGAGCGGTTCAAAACCACGTACACGTGGTGGTACCAGCGGCCGGTTGAAATGGATGCCTTGCTGGAAGAGGTGGCCGAAAACCTGACAGAATTGGAGCGCCAACTCACCGAAGCGGAAAACGACTCGGTAGCCTCTACTTCTTCACTGGACCCAATGCAGTCAAGACGGCGGGAGCAGTAGTTTCAATGGTCTTTTGAATGGGCTCGTACGTCCAGTCCACCCCTTTGGCCTTGAGGGTGCGCTCAAGCTTGTCGGTGGCGTAACGGTGGTCCTTGTTGGTGTTCTCGACCGACTCCTTGGAAATGGGGGCACGCCGACCCGTCAGCGCCTCCCAGAGCGCACTCAAACGCCAAGCCGTGCCCATCATCCAGGCCTTCAACGGGCGGTGTGGCGGGGTCGCGCCCAGCGCATCTGCCATCCACACCATGAGCTGCCGGTACGAAGCATTTTCGGCACAGAGCACAAATCGCTCGCCCCAGCACCCTTGATCAGATAACACCGTGCAGGCCCGTGCCACATCCCGGGCCGCTACGAATCCGTTCGTGCCTGTGGGGTACCAGCTGAGTCCGCGGTGCACCAGGGTAAAAAGCATGGAAGAACTGCGGGAGAAGTCCCCCTCGCCCAGCACGATGACCGGATTCACCGCCAACACGCGCAAGCCCTCTTCTTGGCCCCGCCACGCTTCGAGCTCTGCAGCAAATTTGGAGCGGGCATACTGACTCACAGCCCGCCCGTCTTCGAACGGCACATCCTCGTGAACAGGTTCGCCGGGCTTGCGGCCCAACGCCGCCACGCTGCTCACATGCACCAACTCCTCCACACCGGTATGAAGCATGGCATTGACCACCAAGCCCGTCGCATCACGGTTGATGCGCATCATGGTTTCGGCGTCTTTCGGATGGAACGACACCATGGCCGCGCAATGGAACACCCGCAGGCAACCCGCCATGGCCTCCTCGAGAAACATCCCATCGTGCAAGCTGCCTTCCACCCATTCGAGTCGAGCATCATCAGTGCCTGCTTTGGCGAGGAAGGCGTGAACCGCTTGGCGGTCGGATTGCGGACGGCAAAGGGCGCGCACTTGCTCCCCGTTTCGGAGCAATTCATCCACCAAATACCGGCCGACCAAACCCGTTGCACCCGTAACAAATACCATGCTTCGAAGGTAGTTGGAGAATCCGCCCGAACTTCGCAGGAACCATGGCAAAATCCGAACACATCGAACAGACATTGGCGCGCCTTCCCCAGCAGCCTGGCGTCTACCAATACTTCGATGTGGACCGTCGTCTTCTGTACGTGGGCAAGGCCAAAAACCTGAAGAAGCGCGTCTCGAGCTACTTCACCAAGCACCACGACAACGGCAAAACCCGGCTTCTGGTTTCCAAGATCCACGACATCCAGTGGCTCATCGCGCCATCCGAAGCCGATGCCTTACTGCTGGAAAACAGCCTCATCAAGGAGCACAAGCCGTTTTACAACATCCAGCTCAAGGACGACAAGACGTATCCGTTCATTGTCATCAAGAAAGAGCGCTTTCCCCGCATTTTCGCCACCCGTCAATTCATCCGCGACGGCAGCGAATACTTCGGTCCGTTTCCCAGTGTCAAGGTGATGCACACCGTCCTCGACCTGTGCCGCAAACTCTACCCCATCCGTTCCTGCGCCCTCGCATTGACAGAGGAGAACATCGCCAATGGGAAGTTCCGGGTGTGCTTGGAATACCACATTGGCAACTGCAAGGGGCCGTGCGTGGGCAAGCAAACCGAGGAAGCCTACATGGAGAGCATCGCAGCCATCCGCCACGTCTTGCGCGGCCACCTCGGCGAAGTCGTGCGCACCCTGCAAGGCCAGATGGCAGAAGCCGCCGAGGCCTTTCAATTTGAAGAAGCCGAGCAATACAAGCGCAAGTTGGCCGCTGTCAAAAAGTACCAGGCCAAAAACACCATCGTCCACACCGGCATCACGGAAGTCGAGGTGTACTCCATCGTGCAAGACGCGCGGTGTGCCTATGTCAACTTCCTCAAGATCCAGAACGGAACCATCACCAAGGGCCACACCTCTGAGGTGCGGCGCAAACTCGGCGAGGACACCAAAGAAATCCTTGAAGCCGCCATCGTTCAGATGCGCGACAAGTTTGGCAGCGACGCCAACACGATCTACACTCCGTTCGAAATCCATTTGCCTCTCGAAGGGGTCCAGCTGCATGTGCCGCAGCGCGGGGACAAATTGCGCTTGGTGGAAATGTCGGAACGCAACGCGCGGTTTTTCATGCGCGACCGGCAAAAGCAAATGGAGCAAACCCACCCCGAGGCCGCAACCCAGCGCCTGTTGGAAACCGCCAAAGAGGACCTGCGCCTGACTGAATTGCCCGTGCACATTGAGTGCTTCGACAACTCAAACATCCAAGGCACCAACCCCGCCTCTGCCTGCGTCGTCTTTAAAAACGGCAAACCCGCTAAATCGGACTACCGCAAATTCAACATCCGCACCGTGTATGGCCCCGATGACTTTGCCTCCATGACGGAAGTGGTGCACCGGCGCTACCACCGGTTGCTCACCGAAGGCGAACCCCTGCCTCAGCTCATCGTCATCGACGGCGGAAAAGGGCAACTCTCGCACGCATTGGAAGCCCTAGAAGGGTTGGGGCTGCGGGGTAAAATCGCCATCATCGGCATCGCCAAGCGCCTCGAGGAGATCTACTACCCCGGCGACCAACACCCGCTGTACTTGGACAAGCGTTCTTCGACGTTGAAGCTCATTCAGCACCTGCGCAACGAGGCCCACCGATTTTCATTGGAGCATCACCGCAAGCGACGGAGCAAGGCCGCGCTCCGCTCTGAGTTGGACGACATCGCAGGCGTCGGGCCCAAAACCCGGCATGCGCTATTGGCCCACTTCAAGACCGTCGACGCCATCCGCCAAGCGGATGAAACAGCACTTTTGGACGTCGTGAACCTGAAGGTCGCCAAAGCCATCCAGGACCATTTCGCAGAAGCTTCAGGGAAGTAAGCGCTCGGGGTCCGGGGCCAAGCGGCAGGCGGTGCCAAACCACCTGAAGCGGTTACGGGCGATGAACCGGTAGCCCACATTCAACAACGGCCGTGCGAGGGGTAGCGTCAATGCGCGAGCGAGGCGTCCGCGAAACCCGGGCATGCTCCGAGCAATCACGGCGAGGCCGTCCGATTCAACGCTGATGGCGCCTTCTTCCCAAACCACCAGCGTGCTCAACGGTGGGGTTCGGAATTTTTCAGGAACGCATTCCTTGGCCGTCTCCCCTTGGAGCGGTGCAAAACGTACATCCGCATCGGTACGGTTCCACAGCCAGCGCACAGCCCGCAGGCCCCGTCAAAAAACACGATCACGCCCAACGGAACCGGGGGTCTTCCATGCCTCGCGTCAGGGTCGAATAACCTTCAACCAGTTCTGTCATGACTTCAGCCGCTGGTTTGACCGCTAGAATGAGGCTGCTCACTTGGCCGATTTCCAGCTCGCCGTTGTCGAGGTCGCCCTCGAACATGCCCTTTTTGGCCCGGCCTCGGCCCAGCAAAGCTTTCAATTCCTCTTGAGATTGACCGGCGTTTTCCGCTTCCACCACTTGCCGGGCAAATGCATTGTCCAGCAACCGCACCGGCGTTAACGCCTTCAAGCTCAGCCGCGTCGCCCCCTCGCCCGCTGCCACCACCTCATCCTTAAACGCTTGGTGCGCAGAAGATTCCGGTGTGGCCACGAACCGGCTGCCAATTTGAACGCCTTCTGCACCCAAGGCAAAAGCCGCTACAATCGCCCGCGCATCTCCGATGCCTCCGGCCGCAATCACGGGCACATCGAGCGCATCCGCCACAGAAGGCACCAAGCAGAGTGTTGTCGTCTCCTCCCTTCCGTTGTGGCCACCAGCTTCAAACCCTTCGGCCACCACCGCGTCAACGCCTGCCGCTTGCGCTTTCAATGCAAACTTCACGCTGCTGACAACGTGCGTCACTCGAATTCCGTGTGATTTCAGGTGCTCGGTCCAGGGCTTGGGGTTGCCCGCACTGGTGAACACAATCGGCACACCCAATTCCACGATCGTGGCCATGTGCTCTTCAATCGACGGATACAGCAACGGGACGTTCACCGCGAAGGGATGGTCGGTCGCCGCTTTGCATTTCAGGATTTGATCCCGCAGCACTTCGGGGTACATGGAGCCCGCGCCAATGATGCCGAGCCCGCCGGCGTTGGAGCCCGCGCTCGCGAGTTCCCAGCCGCTGCACCAAATCATCCCCGCCTGAATGATCGGGTATTGGATTCCAAAAAGTTCCTTGATGCGGTTCATAGCTCGAATAAGGCCAAGTTAGCCCGTTCTGCTTCGGCGCTTTGAACGCGCTCCGAAAAATATCCTCTGGCCGCACGCGATTTGGCCTCCCACTCCGCATGGTTCTAGGTCAACGCCGTATTCAGTCCGGTGTGCCATTCCGATTCATCGAGCGGCCAATCCCACCCAACGTTGTGCGCCTCGAGGCCGCGCCACGGGGTTCGATCACTGATGAGCACCGGGCACCCATGGGCCCATGCTTCCACAATGGAGTGGCCGAAGTTTTCTTGGGTCGTAGAAGATAGCAGGTAGTGCGCGGCGTGAAAATGGGGGGCCAATTCCGAAGGCGGCATGCCTCCGTGAAACACCACTTCGACCGCCGGGTTTTTGGTGGCCAAGTGCTCCAGTTCGGTTTGGTAATCCGCATCCTCCACCGGACCGATAAAATTAACCGTGACGGGCCGTGACGCTTGCGCGCCGAGGACCGTCTGCAAGCCGAAATGCAGGTTTTTCACCCGGTGAATGCGGCCGATGACGGCGATGTTCCAGCTGTCGTCTGGGCGTGAGGCGATTTCGGAGGGTGCCGGGGAAGGGAGATTTTGTGCAACTGCAGTTTGTGCGCGGGGAAAAGCCTGTCGGACCTCCGTGGCTTCTTGCTCAGAGGAAGCGTGCCATCGGACGCGATCCATCCATCCCATGCCCCTGGCCAAAGCCAGAAACAGCCGCTTTTTCAGGGGTTTAATGGAAAGCGCTGCTTCACCAAGCATGCCCCGCGGCGCCATAACCACGCGCACGCTGGGTCGTTGCCGAAGAACGCGCAATGGCAATAAGGTGAAGCCGCTCGAAAACAAGCTGTTCAAGTGAATGACCTCCGGCTTGACCTCATCCAAAATATCCCGCCACTGGCCCTTATCGATGCCTGATGAGTAGCGAACCTGGATCGTGGCGGTGCCCGTTTCAATCGTACTCCATTGATCGGCTCGGACGACAAGGGGGTGCTCTTCGTCCAAATCGCGGTTGCCTGTTACCACCCAAACCTCATGCGTTTGAGAAAGAAAGGCCGCCAAGTTGTACGCGCTTCGAATCGGACCGCCAGCCTTGAATGCCGGTGGGAACCAATCGACCGCTATCAGTACGCGCTTTTTCACGTCAGGCAATTCGATTTTGTTTCATCCAATGCCCAAGCACCACCAACGACCACACCCGCGAAAAAGACCAGCGTGGGCTTCCTTGTATGAAGGCATTCCAAGTGGATTGCACCTCTTGCTCGGCAAAAGCCCCCAGTTCTGACAGCACCTCCAACCCTTCCTCACACATGGGTTTCAGCGCGGTTCGCATCCAAACTTCCCACGGCAAGGTGAAGCCCATCTTCGGGCGGTCAATCACTTCGCGCGGGAGCAACTCTGGCAACGCATCCGTGAGCAGTTGCTTTGGCGAGTGCGGCCACTTGTCCTCGTCTGATACCGACAAAGCCGACGCTACCACATTGTGGTCAAGGAATGGCACACGCACCTCCAAGGCGTGAGCCATGGACATCTGGTCCGTATCGCGCAACAAGGTGTGCTGCATGTACGTGCCCATTTCCGCGATGCTCACCTGGCCCAACATGGGAAGCTTCTCGCCACGGCTTTTGGGGCCCAACTCCTCCAGCAGGTGGTTGTAGACCGCATTCGGATGGGCCGCCAATCCCGGCGCCAACCGGCGTATGTCCCGCTCAAGGAAGACCTGACGGGACAATGGGTAGGTGTGCAGGAGGTCAAAGTAATCCCCGGCCAGTGCCTCTGCTTTCTTGTAAGCGGTGATGTCCTTTTTGTATGCGGCATACGCCCCTCCTGCTAGCTTGCGAAGGCCTTTGGGCCAGGAGCCCAGCCAGCGCTGGTCCCACAACGATTTCGTCCGCTGAAACACCGGGTAACCCGCAAACAACTCGTCGCCCCCCAACCCGCTCAAGGCGACGGTGATTCCGGCGGCCTTGGTCGCTTTGCTCACCACATAGGTGTTGGGTCCGTCGCCACTCGGATGGTCCATGGCTTCCAACGCCGAGGGGACATCCTCGAGAAATGCATCCGGAGTCAAGCGGATTTCGTGGTGGTCGGTGTCAAATCGTTGAGCAATGAGGCGCGAATAGGGACTCTCATCAAATTCTCCTTCGTTAAACGTCACGCTGAACGTCGAGATGCGCTGCTCAGTCGCTTGTTTCATCAAGCCGACGATGGCGCTCGAATCGATCCCACCGGACAAAAAGGCGCCCAACGGCACATCCGAACGCAACCGCAATTCCACGGACCGAGAAAGGGCCTCATGAATCCGCGCCAACTCCTCCTTCCGTGAGCGTCCCGATGGCGTAGCCGACGCAGCGGGATCCCACCAACGACCGGTTTCTGTTTCCTCGCCCTGCAACCGCATCCAATGGCCCGCCGGTAACAAGCTCACCCCCTTCACGATGGTGCGAGGCGCGTGTACGGTCTGGTAACGGAGGTAATCGGCCAAGCCCACCGGGTCGTGTTTGCGCTCGATCCAATCCGATGCCAGCAAGCTTCGCACTTCACTCGAAAACACCACCATGTTGTCGGTTTGCGCGTAGTACAGCGGCTTAATGCCCATGCGGTCGCGGGCCAACGTCAATTCTCGGCGTGCTTGATTCCAGTACGCAAACGCAAACATCCCGTTGAATTCGCTCAACGCCGCCCGGCCCCAGACCTGCATGGCAGCGAGAACGACCTCGGTATCGCTATCGGTTTGAAACGCGTAATCCCCGCTGAGTTGGGCACGCAATTCCCGGTAATTGTACACCTCTCCATTGAAGACAACCACATCGCCCGTTGCGCTGTCAATGAATGGCTGGTTGGAGGCCTCCCGGGTATCAATGATGCTCAGGCGTCGGTGGCCCAACACCACCTCGTCGTCTTCCATCCATACCCCAGACGCATCAGGTCCTCGGTGCGCAATGGCCTCGACCATGCGCCCTACAGCGCCGCAGGCCTCTGGGAATCGCGACCGATCACTGATGCCGTATACACCTGCGATTCCACACATCGCTTACTACTCCTCTCCTTCGTTTGATTTCTGGATGCCGTCCCAACCCTGGGCCTTGAGTGGCGTTTCGAGGCCGTTTTTGGTGACTAGCGTTTTTTCTTCGGTGTCCTCGAGCATGTGACCAATCACGGACAATTTGGGGTGGTTGCGTACCTTATCGTAATCGTCCTGGGAAATTGTGAAGAGCAGTTCGTAATCCTCGCCACCGCTGAGCACGCAAAGCGTAGGGTCGAGGTTGAAGTCACGGGCGGTTTTGTATGTGTGGGGGTCTATGGGCAGTTTTTCCTCGTAGAGTTTGACGCCCAATCCGGAGGAGGCGCACAGGTGGAAAACCTCCGATGCGAGCCCGTCGGAAATGTCGATCATCGCCGTCGGCTTCAGGCCGAGGTCGGCCAACTCGCGGATGACGTCGGTGCGCGCCTCGGGCTTCAACTGACGCTCGAGGATGCCCTCGTGTCCGCTGAGGTCCGGCTGGGCAGTAGGAGCGGATTGGAAAACAACCTTCTCGCGTTCCAATACCTGCAGCCCCATGTAAGCACCGCCGAGGTCACCGGTCACCACCAACAAATCGCCTGCCTTGGCTCCCGAGCGTGAAACCGCTTGGTCACCATCGACCAGTCCCAAGGCCGTGACGGTGATCATCAAACCGGACGTAGAGGATGAGGTGTCGCCGCCAACGAGGTCCACCCCGTACACAGCGCACGCTTTGTGCACGCCGATGTAGAGCTCATCGAGCGCTTCAACTGAAAAGCGGCTGCTCACCGCAATGGAAACTGTGACCTGCGTGGGCAACGCATTCATCGCACAGATGTCAGAAAGGTTGACCGCGACGGCTTTGTAGCCAAGGTGCTTAAGGGGGGCGTAGGAAAGGTCGAAATGAACCCCTTCAACGAGCATGTCGGTGGATACCACCACGCGTTTGCCTTCGGGGTTGATGACCGCTGCGTCATCGCCAATGCCCAGTAATGATGACGGCTGGCGGAGCACCGTTTGTTCCGTCAATCGGCAGATCAATCCGAACTCACCCAAAGACTCAATTTCCGTGCGTTGCATGGGTCAAAGGTACCGCCGAATCTTTTTGC
>MDTE01004684.1_pt1 | contig 10681 bp, 8 predicted proteins | sample 811231 | NCBI WGS metagenome assembly MDTE01 (sample SAMN05326651, study PRJNA326480) | marine metagenome | isolation source: seawater | place: Indian Ocean: Red Sea | collected 2010 | reverse complement strand
TGGATTATTTTCGCGCCAAGCGTTATCTGGACGCTCTGCCCGACTGGGAAGTCGGTCGGCCCCAATTGGGGCCGGTCGAAGAGTACTTGCCGCGGATGCGGGCGTTGCTGAAGTGCCTCGGCGAGCCGCAGACGCGCTTTCGCTCGGTGATCGTTGGCGGTACTAACGGTAAGGGCACGGTTTCCAGTCTGCTGGCGGAACTGCTGCAGGAGGGGGGCCATCGGGTCGGTTTATACACCTCGCCACATCTGCATACCCAGCGCGAGCGGATTCGCGTCGAGGGCCAGCTGCTGGATAAGGACTGCTGGGCCGAAGCCGTCGAGTACCTGGACGATCGCAGCCGGGATTTTGCCTCCGCAGGCCTGGGACCGTTTAGCAAGTTCGAGGCCCTGACAGGCCTGGCGGCCTGGTTTTTCGCCGAGCGAGAGGTGGAATTCGGAATTTTCGAGGTGGGTCTGGGGGGGCGCTACGATGCGACCAACGCCTGGGATTCGGAGCTGTCGATTTTGACCCGGATCGGTCTGGACCACATGGAGCTTTTGGGGGAGACGCTGGGCGAAATCGCTGCCGACAAAGTGCATATCGCCCGCCCCGGCCGGCCGCTCATCAGTACAGAGGCCCAGGAGCCGGAAGTGCTGGAGTATATCGCCCGGACCTGCACCGAAAAGGGAGTACTTTTCGAGTCGGTCGGGGCGGAGTGGATGCTGGGCGAGCTTCCGGGGCGGCCAGCGACCTACGGGGAAAATGCGCGGCTGGCCTTGGCGGCGGCTCGTTCGCTGGCAGCAGATCCGGCGGACGAGGATGTAGTCAGGGTGGTGGAAGCCCATCGCTGGCCGGGTCGTTTCGAAGTGGCGCAGGATGCGCCGCTGGTGCTCCTCGATGGGGCGCACAACCCGGCGAGTGCACAGGCGCTGGCGAGTGAATTAGAGCACCTGGGTAGCGAGTGGGTGCTGGTGCTGGGGGTTGGTGCGGGGCACGACGGGGCGGGGATCTTGCGTGCGCTGGCGCCGGTGGCACGACGGATCGTGCTGACGGCCTCGGATCACCCGCGTGCGCTGGACCCGGCGGCCTTAGCTGCACTGGCGATGGAGCTCGATGTCGAGTGCATATCCACCAGTGCGTCGGCTTTTCGTCGCGGGCTCGAGCTGGCGGGTCGGGAGGGCCGGGTCTGCGTGGCTGGATCGCTGCATCTGGTGGCGCTGGCGCGGGAGTTTTTCGATCTCCCCTTAGAGCGCGATGGCATCACCGAAGATATGGCCCTCGAGAATCTGGAGTGTCTGGCCGAAGCAGGCCGTCGCCAGGGGCTGAGCTGCGAGTGGATTTCGGCAGATGGTACCCGACTCAAACTCTCGGGTGGACAACGTCCTTTTCGCTTTTGGCGCAATAAGCATCCGTTCAACGACTACGTCGAAGCTCGATTGGCGGAGGATAAGGCCTATCAGTACGAGGACTTCACGGCGGCCGGGTTGCCGATGCCCCGTACGAGCAAGTTATTCAATCCGCTGGCCGATTCTCGTTTCGATCGCTACAAGACCCATCCGTCGGTGGAGGCGATCGTCGCGGATCTGAGGGCGGAGTTCGAATTTCCCCTGGTACTTAAAAAATCTCGCAGCTCGTTGGCGCAGGGCGTTTTCCTGGTTCGCGATGTGGCGGCACTGGCACGGAGGCTCAAGGAGATCTTCACCCATAGTGCCTATCTCGACAATATCGTGCTGGTGCAGCAATTCGTGGCCGGGCCGGAGTATAGGATCATCGCCAGCCGAGACCAGCTGCTGCTGGCTTATGGCAAGGAGAGCGGGTCGGCAGGCGCAGACGGCGATCTCAATCCACTGCACCAGGCCGAGGGGCGAGCGGTGCGGGTCGATAATGAGGCGCTCCTGCAGTCGATGCAGACGCTGACCGAGCAGGTGGCTGCGGTCTATACCCTGGGATTTTACGCCATCGACCTGATCGATGGTGCCGACGGTTTTTCGATACTCGAGCTCAACCCCAACCCGATGTGCTCGATCTATAATCGCGATAATGGCCGCGGGGATTTTATTCGCTTGTACGAGCGATTGCTGGCGGAGTTCGTGCGCTAGGAAGGACAGCTTGAGCCAGCAGTGGTTCGCACCGCTGATCCCATCGCAGCTCGGTTTGCGAATCTGGAGTGGTCTCGAGCGTTGAACTCACCGCTATGTTCCTGGTTTAGAAATGAATGAGAGTGCTATGGATATCCAGACCCGCCTCGTCCACGCCGGCGAGGAAACAAAAGTAGATGGCGCGGTAGTCACGCCGATCTTTCAGAGTGCGACCTTCGGATCCGCAGAGGAGCAGACCTATGACGATATCCGCTATCTGCGTTTGAGCAATACGCCCAACCATCAGCTGTTGCACGCAAAACTGGCAGCGATCAGCGGCGGCGAAGCCGCGCTGGTGACCGGATCGGGCATGGCGGCGATCACCACTGCGCTGCTGAGTTTGCTGCAGAGCGGCGATCATCTGCTGATCCAGGATTGTATTTACGGCGGCACGCATACCTTTGTGAGTCAGGATGCGCCTCGCTTGGGGATGAGCTGCGATTTTATCAAGGGCAATGAGCCCGAAACCTGGGCGGGAAAACTGCGCCCGGAAACGAAGGCGATCTATGTGGAGACGATGACCAATCCGCTATTGGAAGTGGCGGATATGGAGGCGGTGGTAGCCTTCGCCAAAGAGTACGGGTTGGTGTCGTTGATCGATAATACCTTTGCCTCGCCGTGTAATTTTCGTCCGCTGGAAATCGGCTTCGATATCGAATTGCACAGTGCGACCAAGTATCTCAATGGTCATTCAGATATCGTCGCAGGGGCGGTCATCGGATCCGGGGAATATCTCGAGGCGATGACGCACAAATTGAATCGCCTGGGGGGCAGCCTGGATACCCACGCCTGTTTTTTGCTGCAGCGTGGACTGAAGACGCTGGCGCTGCGGATGCGACAACACGATGCGAATGGTCTGGAACTCGCCCGCTTTCTCAGCGAGCACCCGGCTGTGGCTCAGGTCAACTATCCCGGCCTGGATACCCATCCGCAGTACGAGCGGGCACGGCGATTATTGGCCGGTGCAGGGGGCGTGGTGAGTTTCGAACTGCACGGGGGCGTAGAGGCGGCCGAGCAGCTGGTGGCGGGATTGGAACTTGCGGTTTCGGCGCCGAGTCTGGGCGGGGTCGAGACGCTGATTACCCGTCCGGCGACGACCTCGCATGTGGGGCTGAGTGCGGAGGAGCGGGCGGCGATCGGCGTGGGGGATGGTTTGCTACGGGTGGCGTGCGGGATCGAAGCCTCGGTGGATTTGTGCGCCGATTTCGCCCAGGCCCTAGTGGGGGCTCAGGCCGGGGGCTAGCGGGATATTGGCCGGTTGACCCTCTGCCGATTGATGTGTTTGCGGCACCGATAGCAAAAGTCGAATGAGACGATCGTGCCGGACTCGGCAGGGCGATCACTTGAGGAGGATAACTATGCCCCATCGCCAACTCTTCCTGGACCTGCGCCAGGTAACCCGGATCGAACGGCTATATCGACGGGTTCATCAGCCTCAGCGCCATCCCGCCAACCCGATACTCCGCGGAGAGAATCCCTGGGAGAAACTCGCCTCGCTCTACGGTACGGTACTGCGCGATCCGTCCGATGGCGTCTTTAAGATGTGGTATCTGACCGGACCCTATGTCGATGGGCGGATCCAGGTTCGCGGTCGAGAGGCGTTGGGCAATATCACTCTGTTGGGCTATGCGACCTCGCACGATGGAGTGCATTGGGACAAGCCGGATTTGGGCCAGGTAGATGTGGAGGGCTCGTCGGCCAATAATCTGATCGAGATCGGACGCAGCAATTGCGAGGGGATCGCCGTGCTGTACGACGAGCACGATCCGGACCCGCAGCGGCGCTACAAGGGATTCTACTGGGAACACGGCGGTATCAATACGTTTATGGAATGGCAGGGTAAGACCATCTGGGGTGAGGGGGAGGGCGATGGGATGTGGGTCTCGTTTTCTCCGGACGGAGTGCACTGGACCGAGTGCGGCAACAATCCCGTGATAGCGATGGGCAGCGATTCGACGCAATCGCTGGTTTGGGATCCGAGCATCGAACGCTATGTGGCGTTCGGGCGGATGGGTTCGGGCGGACGCAAGGTGGCTCGGGCGGTGAGTGAAGACGCCGTGCATTTCGAGGCGCCTGAGTTGGTTTTCGAAGCGGATGACTGGGACGAGGAAGGAACTCAGTTCTACGGAATGCCGCTCAATATCTACGAGGGGGTGTACCTGGGTATGGTGTGGGTGTATAGAGAGGGAGTGGACGGGACGATCGACACCTCATTGGCGACGAGCAGAGACGGTATTCACTGGGAACGCGTTCTCGATCGGCAGACCTTCCTGAGCTTGGGGCCAGTCGGCGGATGGGAAGATGGAATGGTGCGGATCACACAGAATTTCACCGTGGTCGGCGACGAGATTTATCTCTATTACGGCGGGGTCCAGGGTGCGCATACGGGGCGCAAATTCTCGGTCGTGGAGCGGAGGTCGCAGCCGATGCTGGGGTTGGCGACTCTGCGCCGCGACGGCTTTGTTTCGGTCGAGGCGGGGGAGGAGGAGGGCTGGCTGCTGACGCATCCGGTACTGATCGAGGGGTCGACTCTGCACCTCAACGTCGAATCTCGCGGTGCGGTGCGGGTGGAGCTCACGGACGATACCGGCATTCCGCTGCAGGGTTATGCGGCGACGGTACAAGCTGGGGACTATCTGGACGCGACGCTGGATTTTGCCGAGCCGTTGGCTGTGCTGCGGGGGCGCGAGGTGCGGCTACGGGTTTCGATGCAGCGCGCGAATCTCTATTCCTACTGGTTTGCGTAGACGCTTCGACCCGCGTCTCTTTGCGTTTTTTATAGAAGGTTAGAAGACGATTTTCCTGCGTTCTGCGATCAAGCTTCTTCGTAATCCATGCCCATTTTACCGTGTACTGTTTCGGTACTGCCCCAGAATTGGTCTGAGTAGGGTTTAAAGGGGCCCTGGTACGGATGAAGTTTGGTGTAGTGGTTGGGAATAAAGTAGAAGCTGGGGTACACGGCGATCTTGCGGTACTTCAATTCATGGACCGTTTTCGTCAGCAGCAAAGGGCCGACTGTTTTCCAGGCGGTCAATGGGCCGGCGTGCAATGCCTGGCCATGGAGATTGTGAACTCTGTGCACAAGATGCTGGATCAGTTCGCACCCCGCTACCGAGCCCAGGTACCCGGCTGCGATTAATTGCCCGCGAATGAATTCGTTTTCATAACAGCTGAAACTGTCATTTTGCAGCAGATAATCGTCCAGAGGACGTAAGCACAGACAATCCGCATCGAGAAAAAACCCGCCGAATCTTTGCAAAATCTCATAACGGGCAATATCGCACTTGCCATTCCATTCGGGCATGGCATCGTACTGTTGCTGATTGTGAAGACCCTGGGGAAAGTATTCGGCGATGGTCGCTTCATTCCAGAACATGTACTCCCAGCCGGGATGGGCGTCTTCCCAGCTCTTCATCAATTTGATCGGGGCTGGTTTCGGACCTACCCATAATTGGTGGATGATCTTGGGTATCATGACAAAAACTCCAGTGAGCGCTTCGATCTGCTCTCGTATTACGAGGCGATTGCAGCGATACTCATGCGGTTTATCCAGTGCAGCGAGCTCACCCGACGCCTTCCGTGTTTCTCGACCATATTTTTCAGAGTATAGGGCGTAAACCAGCAGTTGTGGTCCGGGTGTACCACCTCGATCCATAGCTCGCCACGCTTTTCGAAGAACGACTGGCAGGCCCATGCACAGGGTGCGGTGACAATCAATGGTCCTGTGATACTGTCGAGGTCGGTAAAGAGCTCGCGGAACGAATCGACGTGTTCGACCACTTCTGGAACGATGATCAGGTCGTAGCTTCGGCCCCGCAAGTGCTCCCAGTCCTGGAATTGATCGCCGTTGGCCACCTGTACTGCCTCGGCGCCGTCCTGGTTGGGATCCACCCCGTCGATGCGGCTCGCCACCTGGGCCAATTGCAGATGCAGGCTATTGGCTGGATCGGTGATGGGCCAGTCCACATTGCCGACGTGCAGCACGTTTTTGGCTCTGGCCAGAGGTACGAAAAGTTCGAGTCGGCTCAGGTGGCGTGCATCTTCGACTACCATCTTCTGAACGAAGTAGTCGTCGTGCGGCTGGCCGTTGACGATTCTCATGGGCCTCTGTCCCATAATGGATTCCTTCTGTTGAATGATGCCGTCGAACGGAGTTCGAGATTGAAGTGGAGAGTATCGGGGCGTGGAGAATCTTTTGTGCTGAGTCGGACCTGGTCATCAGAGGAGCATCGGCGCCTCTGAGGCATCTAAAGGATGCCGTATTTGTCGAAGACTTCACGCGGTGATGCGCCGGCGGCGAGTTCATCGCGGACGGTGTTTTCCCCTTGCAGCTTCTCCAGCGATAGTTTGAAGACCTCGTCCTTGATCGCCGCCGGGATTACGGCTACACCGTCGTAGTCGGCCAGGATGAAGTCGCCGGGGTGTATCGCGACGCCGCCGCACTGAATAGGCGTATTGACTTTTTCGGGGATGATTCGGCCGGCGGAGTCGAGCGGCGAATAACCCCGGCAAAAGCAGTTGAAGCCCATCTCATTCATCTGGCGCACATCGCGGACCAGGCCATCGGTGAGTACGGATTCTACGCCCTGGGCTTTGGCGGCCGTAGAGAGGAGCTCACCCCAGAGGCCGGAGCGCTGCTCGCCGTTGGTGGCGATGACGAATACATCGCCCGGGCTGGCATGGTCGTACGCGGCGAAGATCTGGCCGTAGGGATCGGGGTGAGGCTCGGTATTGGCATAGGCATCCAGGGTGAGAGCAGGGCCGACGATCTGGGCATCGGGGTGAGTGGGCCGGATCTCCGGAATCATGCCCTGGTCGCGGTAGCCGAGTTGATCCATGATATCGGTGGCCAGGGCGGAATAGATGGGCTTCCATGCTTCGTACATTTAGAACTCCTGTTGTTGGCGTTATGGGTCTGCGCATTAAATCGACAGACGACCGCGTTAGTCCTGGTGGACCCGGGGCATCAGCAACGATCCATTGCGAGCTAAAGGCAGGCCAGCGAAGGCGCAGGAATTGCCCCATTGGTCGATGGTTTCGGCCGTCTTGTATTCGTTGATAATGGCATTGCGGCTCGAAGGCGTGTAGTTGTGTCCGGCGCGGTGGACGACGAGGACGTGGATGATAGCAACATCGCCCGGCTCGGCGGTGAGTACCACCGATTCGCTCTCCGGAATATGCTCATCGGGTATGGTATGGCTGCCCTCGACCGTTGGGTACTCGCCCTTGCGATGCGATCCGGGCACAGCCTCGGTGGCACCGGCCTCGAAATCAGTAGCATCGAGATAGGTGATCGCCGCGGCCAGATCGGGCTCTGTGTGGCGTTCGTAGGGCCAATCCTGATGCCAGCTCTGTTCGCAGACGAAACCGGGCGGTTTGTTGCGGACCTTGCCGTTGTGAAAGTCGATATTGGGTCCGAGCAGGTCGATCATCGCCGAGACAATGCGCGGCTCGGTGAACTGATCGAACCAGTAGTCGTTGGCCAGCGTCTGATCCATTATGCCTACCACGTTGCGCGGGTTGAACTCGTCGGGTTGATAACCATCAGGAGATTCCATAAAGGAATATCTGACGTTTTTGGGTCGAGTTTCGATCTCCGTTACCAGATCGTGGTACTCTCGGCGCATCTCCGCCACTTCTGCGGCATCGTAGAAATTTTTGAGCAGCAGATAGCCGTTGTTGTCGAAGTCTCGTTTTTGCTCGATGCTCAGCGTCAAGAGGCTCATGCGGGGTCCTTTGTTCTTGGCTGGCCGGAGAGGAAAAAGGCCAGTCCGGCGCTCAAGAGCGGTAGGAGTGCGAGGTATTTCAAGGTTTCGGCGACACCGATCTGGTCGCCGAAGTACCCGATTAGCGGCAGGGTTAGACTGGCCATACCCCAACTGAAGCCGAGTGGCAGGCTGGAGGCCAGGCCCGAGTTTTCCGGCGATAGCTCCTGGGCCAGGGAGACCATGACCGAGTTTGAGGCCATCAGCAGACCGCCGCCGAGAAAGAGCAGTATATTGCTTGCCAGCACGCTCTCGGCGTAGATAAAGGCATAGAGGGGCGGCACCGACAAAAGGAGCGAGCCCCAGATCAACGGTTTGGGATTGAAGCGATCGGCCAGATAGCCCAGGAGCAGGGCGCCGGCTACTCCGGCGATATTGTAGATTCCCAGGGGGATGCCTCCAGCAACCAGGTCGAGGCCGCGTTCTTGAGCCAGCAGCGCGAGAAAAGTGCCGAAGCCCAGACTCGATACCGAACGGATGATGACGATGGCAGTGATCAGGATCAGCGGACCGGTGTGTTCGCCGAGGTCGCGCCATTGGGCATTGCTTTTGCCGTTGGTGAAATTGGGGTTGTCCAGCGGGATGAAGCGCAGCAGCAGCAGCAGCATGACCAATCCCGGCAGCGAGATATAGGGCAGGTTTTCGAGACCCCAATAGGTGGTATAAGAGGGAGCCCATAAGGGCGCCAGGCCGAGCCCGAGCGTGCCGCCGAAGATAAAAAGTGCCAGGCCGAAAGCGCGGCGCGGCGCGCTCAATTCTCCGGCCAGTGAGAATACCTGGGGGTGAAAGGCGGCCACGCCGATGCCGCTCAGGGCGAGAACCAGGATCAGAGTCAGGTAGTTGGGGGCCAGCCCCATCAACGGGGCGAAAATCGTCGTCAGAACCAGGCCGCCGACGATCAGCCAGCGGCGGCCCATGCGGTCGGCCCACAGCCCTAGTAGCGGTTGGCTGATATTGCAGATCGACACGATGGTGCCGAGGAAGCCGGTCTGTGCCAGGCTCAGGCCCAGATTGGCTTTGAGCAGGGGCAGCAGGGGCTGCAATAGGGTGGCGTAGCTGTCGACGCAGAAATGCGAGAGGGTGATGAGGAAGAGACGGAGCTTCTGCATCTTACCAGTCTAAGCTCATTTTCCGGCCCTGTCCAGCAACCGGCAGAGGCTGAGCGCGCCGAGGCAGCCGAGAGTAGTGAGGGCGATGCCGAGGTAGAAGGGCAGGGAGGCATTGATATCGATCAGGTAGCCGCCGACCAGGCTGCCGGTGACCATCGATGCGCTCCAGGCTAGGTGTCCCAACCCGACCAGGCGGTTTTTCTCCTCGGGTTGGGCGACGTCGTTGATCAGACGCGGGATCAGGGTCGAGACGGCCCAGGCCGTGCCGGTCAGGGCGGTGCCGCAGATAAAGAGCCCGATGAGCGAGTGGTGAAAAAGCGCTAGTCCCAGGGTGCTGAGCAAGATGCCCGTCGTCGAAATGAGCAGCGGTTTAGTGCGACCGAGGCGATCGTTGAGATAACCGGTGCCGAGTTGACAACCGGCGGCGGTGACCAGCGAAATCGAGGCGAAAAAGGCGGGTAGCGATTCGCTGGCACTGACTCGGTAGATCAGGAGGGGCAAGACGATTCCGGCTATGCCCCAGAAGGTAGTGATGGTCAGGCGCAGACTGAGGAGCAGATGGACGTCGCGCCGTCCTAAGAGTGGACGGTAGGCGGCCCAGGTCGAGACCGGTTGTCGTGCAGCAGGCTGCGATGCATCGCCGGGCAGCATGATCAGCGCCAGAGCGAAGACCCCGATCATGCCGGTGCTCATCACGATGCCGATCTGGGCGAAGGTATAATCGGTTTTAACTAGGCCGGTACAGAGGCTGCCGAGCGAGTTGCCCAGGGTGTTGCTGAGAAAATAGAGCGCGCCGCCCAGGCCCATCCGCGCCGGGGTGATGGAATTGATGAGGATGCTCTGTCCGGCGGTGGACCAGGGGCCGCTGGCTGCACCGAGCAAGAAAAGCAGGGTCGAGAGGCCGTAGGGGTCTGCGGTGCGGAATACCAGGCCGGTCAGGATACTGCCGCCGAGCCCGATCAGCAGCGTTGTCTTGCGGCCGAATCGGTCGCAGAGCCGACCGGCGACGACGGCGAAGATCCCCCCCAATAAAAGCATCAACGCGCGCAAATAGCCCGTGAACCAAGGCGGTCGCGCAAGATCGGCTTCGATATAGACGGGAAAAAGCGCCTGGAAGGGTGCGGAGAGGAAGCTGTTGAGAAAGTAGATGAGACAGAGGGCTAAGAAAGTGCGGCCGAATAGCCCACCTCCCCGCCCTGCTGTCTCGTCGGATTCCAAATGCTATTTCTTGCTGGCGGCGACCGAGTTTTTGAGCACGCCGATCGAAGAAATTTCGATTTGCACCTTATCACCGGGCTTCATAAAGGTGCCGGTGGTCGAACCGACGCCGGAGATGGTGCCGGTGCTGATCAGGTCACCGGGCTCGAGGGTGATGATCGCCGAGATATATTCGACGATTTTGGCGACCGGGTAGAGCATCTGACCAGTGTTGTTGTGCTGTTTGCGTTCGCCGTTGATGTAGGTGCTGATGTCGAGGACCTGAGGGTCGGGTATCTCGTCGCGGGTGACGATCCACGGCCCCTGAGGTCCGAAAGTATCGAGCCATTTGCCGTTGAGCCAGTCGAACCACTCGTCGCGCGGGCGGCTGTCAGTGCGTTTCTTTATTTTCAGATCGCGCTCGGAAACGTCGTTCATAACGGTATAGCCGGCGACGTATTTGAGCGCGTCCTTGGCCTTAACTCCCTTG
>MDTE01187966.1_pt1 | contig 10682 bp, 7 predicted proteins | sample 811231 | NCBI WGS metagenome assembly MDTE01 (sample SAMN05326651, study PRJNA326480) | marine metagenome | isolation source: seawater | place: Indian Ocean: Red Sea | collected 2010 | reverse complement strand
CTGGATAAAAAGAATCCAGAAGATGTGGATACAAAAGCAGAAGACCACTTGTACGATGCGTTAAGATATGGTATAATGTCACGTCCAAGATTTAGTATATTTGATTATGACCCAGTAGGTAGACCCGGTGGCGGTATGCGAGTTGCAGATGCTACTTTTGGATATTAAGGAATAAAATATGGCTGAAGATGACATCATGATTGAAGATGATGCTATTGCATTAGAAGATACAGAAGACTCTGCTTCTTTTGATGCTGATGTATCTAATATCATACCGTTTATTATCGAGCGTTTTAAACGAGCCGAAGATTATCGCTATCAAGATGAGGAAAGATGGCTACAGTCTTATAGAAACTATCGGGGTTTATATGGCCCGGATGTACAATTTACAGAAACGGAAAAGTCACGTGTCTTTATTAAAGTTACCAAAACTAAAACACTTGCTGCTTATGGTCAAATCGTTGATGTTTTATTTGCTAATAATAAGTTTCCTCTTTCTATTGAGCCTACAGAGTTACCTGAAGGAGTAGTTGCTGATGTACACTTTGACCCAAAAGAACCGGAACAGATGCAAGCGTCTACTGCGCTTACAAGTCCGTATGGTTTTAGTGGAGATGGAAAGGATTTGCCACCGGGTGCAACAGCTAAAACGCTGTCTGAAAAACTCGGAGTCCTCCAAAACAAATTAGAACCAGTTCAGGATAAATTAAGAGAGGGTCCGGGTAAAACACCTACCGCTATCGAATTTAGTCCTGCAATGATTTCTGCTAAAAAAATGCAGAAAAAAATACACGACCAACTTGAAGAGTCAGGTGCAAATAAAAATCTGCGTAGCAGTGCATTTGAAATGGCATTGTTTGGTACAGGCATTATGAAAGGTCCGTTTGCAAAAGACAAAGAGTATCCTAATTGGGATGCGGATGGCAACTATGACCCAATGTTTAAAACTGTACCGCAGGTAGACCATGTGTCAGTTTGGAATTTTTATCCAGACCCTGATGCAAATAATATGGATGAGGCGCAGTTTGTAATTGAACGTCATAAAATGTCTCGTTCACAAATGCGTATGTTAAAAAAACGCCCATACTTTCGTGACCAAGTTATTGATGAATGTATCGAAATGGGTGAAAACTATGATAAAAAATATTGGGAAGATGACCTTTCTGACTATGCACCAGAGCATGGTATTGACCGTTTTGAAGTTCTTGAGTATTGGGGTATGGTCGATACTGTTATGCTTGAAGAGCAGAATGTTGAAATACCAGATGAATTAAAAGACTTTGATGAATTACAAGCAAACATTTGGATTTGTAATAATAAACTTATCCGTATGGTGCTTAATCCATTTAAACCTGCTAAGATACCATATGCTGCTGCTCCATATGAATTAAATCCTTATTCTTTCTTTGGCGTGGGTATAGCAGAAAATATGGATGATACGCAAACACTAATGAATGGTTTTATGCGTATGGCTGTGGACAACGCAGTATTATCAGGCAATATGCTTGTTGAAGTGGATGAAACAAACTTAGTACCCGGTCAAGACCTATCATTGTATCCGGGCAAGGTATTTCGTAGACAAGGTGGCGCACCGGGCCAAGCAATCTTTGGTACAAAGTTTCCAAATGTATCATCAGAAAATATGATGCTATTTGACAAAGCACGTCAGCTTGCAGATGAATCAACAGGTATGCCTAGCTTTGCGCATGGACAAACAGGTGTATCTGGTGTAGGCCGCACAGCATCAGGTATTTCAATGCTGATGAATGCTGCGAGTGGTAGCATTAAGACTGTTATTAAAAACGTGGATGATTACTTATTGCGTCCATTAGGCGAAGGTTTCTTCCGTTTTAATATGCAGTTTGATTTTGACCCAGAAATAAAAGGTGACTTAGAAGTAAAGGCACGTGGCACAGAAAGTCTAATGGCAAACGAAGTTCGCAGCCAAAGACTAATGCAGTTCCTACAAATTGCAAGTAACCCAGCACTTGCACCCTTTGCAAAGTTTCAGTATGTTATTAGTGAAATTGCAAAGTCAATGGACCTTGACCCTGATAAAGTAACCAACAATATGAGTGAAGCTGCACTGCAAGCAGAAATAATGAAACAGTTTCAAGCACCATTGCCACAAGAACAAGGGGGCATGACACCACCACCGGGTGCTGATGCAATGGACCCAACAGGTGCAGGTGGTGGAAATATAGGTACTGGTCAAGCATCAGTTCCGGGTGAACAAGGATTTAGTGGAAATGGACAAGCAGCAGGTACTCAGCCGTCTCAAGCCGCTGGTGGGCAACAACCGCCAGTGGGAAGCATTCAATAGTTACATAGACCTAACTATTGAGCAGCACCAAAAGGTGTTAGAACAATCAGACGATACAATTATGATGCACCGTCAGCAGGGTGCTATCACAGCTTTACGTAAACTTAAATACTTACGGGATGAAGTAAATGGCATTGAAAAAACAAATGGAATTGTTTGAGCCTGTAGAGGGTGCATTTAACGAGGGCGGCCTTATGGATGAAGGTGGCACAGTTGACCCTGCATCAGGTAATGATGTACCAGTAGGGTCTACGCAAGAAGAAGTGCGTGATGACATTCCTGCCCAGCTAAGTGAGGGTGAGTTTGTTTTACCTGCTGATGTAGTACGTTATCATGGCCTAGAAAAAATTATGGCACTCAGAGATGAAGCTAAAGCTGGTCTTGCTCGTATGGAAGCTATGGGGCAAATGGGTAACTCAGAAGAAGCTACTATACCAGATGGTATTCCATTTGATATAAATGACCTTGACATGGTAGACGATGGTATGGTAGAATATAACGTAGGTGGTTTTGTTCAACAGCCAACTGGATTTATTCAGCAACCTGTATTTACAGGTATTCAAGGTTATCAACCTTCTCAGTTTGCTACTACTCCTACAGGGTATATTCCTTACACAACACCAACAGTAGGTCAACCAGTAGCACAAACTTATACACCGCCACAACAGCAAGCTGTGCCAATGTTAGGTGAACAAACACCCGGTTCGTTTACAAACTTTATGGGTGTTGCCGCACCATCTCCCGGTGGATATGATGAGTTAAGAACATACGTCAATGATGCTGGGCAAGAAATGCAAATACCATTTAAAGATGGTAATCCCCTTTACCCAATTCCAGAAGGTTTTAAACCAAAGGGTGAGGCAGTAGATACTACTACACAAACTACTACCACAACAGGAAGTGGGGTAAGTTCAACAGTTCAATCTGATAGTGGTGATGGTCCTGAATATACAAGAATGTCAGATTTTGAGAGAGAAAGACGAGAAATTCAAAGTTCAGATGCATTTAAATCCATGTATGATGATGTAGATACAAGAGGAACTTTAACTAAAGCAAAAGATTTTGGGCAAGATTTATACAAAAGTGTTTTAGGCGGTAGAGATGAAGAACGTGCAGGTTTTGAAAGATTAGCAGAAGATTTAACAGATTACTTGCAACAGTTTCCCGCAGACCAAAGAGAACGTGCTGCACAAGAATTTAAAGCTGCTTTTGCAGAAGGAAAACAGGGACGCACAGATGGAACACTTGCTGAAGTTGTTGATAGGACAACGCCTGAAGCAAGAGCAAGAATAAAAGAGATGGGAATATTAACTACATCTCCTGACCAAGTTAGGGATGTAACTATAGAGTCTGCAACTGTTTTAGGTGCTAACAAAGGTGTTCAAGAGTACGCTAAACAGAATAATATTCCTGTTGAACAAGTTAGAGAGTTAATGAAAACAGACCCTGAATTAGCGCAAGGCATTCAGCAATTAGGAGAACTTAAAAAAGAAGGTGCTGAAGTAGAACAAGATACGGTTGTTAAAACACCAGAAGCCAAAGCAGCAACTGTAGAAATAAGAAATCTTAGCCCTCAAGAAAGATTAGTTCAGTCAGGTTCTATTTCTAGACAGCGTAGAGAAGACTCTAATTATAATCCATATGATGATAATGAGACTGTGCATAAATCAGAAGTATATAATCCTGCTACAGGCAGAACAGAAACTATTAACTATAATACAAATGGTATAGGTAGAAATAGTAGAGGACAAAGTGTATTTGCTTCTGGTTATTTAACAACTGATAAAAAAGGTAAAGTTGTTAGTTCTGCTATTCCCGGCTCTCAAGAATATAAAGACAGAAGAAATACAAGAGTAGAAGCTCAAAAAGCTGGCATTGATACTAAAGGTAAAACAACAGGTCAGATTAGACAAGAGTTACAGGCTAAACGAGATGCTGATGCGAAGAAAGCTGCAGAAGCTGCACGAGCTGCACAAGCTGCTCGTATTACTCGTACCACTAGAACAACAAGTACATCCTCTGATAGTAATGATAGCGGTTATAGCGGAGTATCATATAATACGGTTACTGGCCCAGAATCATTTGAAGATTATATGTCAAGAGACTATGATGATTTTGCAAAAGGTGGTCTTGCCCAACAGATGAAGCAAAGTGGGTTAGCTTCTAAAAAATAATCCACATATCAATGGCTACCTAACCCCCCAACACTGGCTACGGTTAGCCCCATAAGGAGAAAAGAAATGGCTGAAGCAGCTATTATGGCAGAAGAGATGCAACCAGAAAAGAAAGTTGCATTTGCAAATCGTAAATACACAAACGAAGAAAAGCGTCAACGTGAAGAAGCAGAACTAGAACAGCTTATAAAAGAAAACGCAGGTGAAACAGAAGAGCCTGAACAAAAAGAAGAACAAGAAGCTGAACCTACAAATGCAGAAGAAAAAACATTTAAGAAGCGTTACTCTGACTTACGTAGGCATCAGCAAAAGCAAGCTGAAGAGTTTAAAAAAGAAATTGAAAGTTTAAAAAGTCAGCTTAGTGTTGCGGCACAAAAGGAAATGAGATTACCCAAGTCCGATGAAGACATAGAAAAATGGGCAGAAGAATTTCCAGATATAGCAGCAATCGTAGAAACAATTGCAATGAAAAAGGCTCGTGAGCAGAATACTGCCCTAGAAGAGCGTATGAAAGCAATTGATGAAATGCAACAGTCAGCTACAAAAGAAAAAGCTGAAGCTGAATTAATGAGATTACATCCTGACTTTGGAGAGATTCGTGATAGCGATGATTTTCATGATTGGGCTGATGAGCAACCTAAATGGGTACAGGATGCATTGTATGAAAATGATAATGATGCACGGTCAGCAGCACGGGCTATTGACCTGTACAAAGCAGATAAAGGAATAAAAGGTGAGAAGAAGTCTAAGAAAGATAAAGGTGCTGCTGAAGCGGTGTCAACTAAAGGCAATAGAAGCGCACCTCAAACAGACGAATCTTCCACTTATTTAACAGAGTCTCAAGTTCAGGCAATGTCAGCCATTGAATATGAGAAACGCTCTGACGAAATCATGGAAGCTATCCGTACAGGAAAGTTTATTTATGATATGTCTGGTTCTGCCAGATAAAAAAAGTGTTGACAAATAGTTATTTTTCAGTATAACTATATGTGACCAAGTGTGGATATATAGCGCAATATGTCCACACATAATAGCAAACAAACACAGCTTACGGATTACCTGACGAATTTGGCCTGTTGAATAGTAGGGCGGCCACCTTACTAGAATACACACCCAAGTGAATTAGCCTCTGATTAGTCTCGTGAGTTTGCATCTGTAGAAAAATGCTAAAACTTTAGGAGAAGAAACATGGCATTCGCAAGAGCAGCGGGTTATGGTAATCTTCCTAACGGTAATTTTTCGCCTATAATTTACAGCAAACAGGTGCAACTTGCTTTCCGCAAGGCTGCTGTTGCTGAGGCAATCACCAATAATGACTACTTTGGTGAAATTGCTCAAATGGGTGACTCCGTTAAGATTATTAAAGAACCCGAAATAACAGTCAAGTCATATGAGCGTGGTACTACTATCACTCCTCAAGACCTTGACGATGAAGAGTTCAGCCTGACAATTGACAAAGCTAACTACTTTGCATTTAAGGTTGATGATATTGAAGAGGCGCACAGCCACGTTAACTTCCAATCTTTGGCAAGTGACCGTGCTGCATATCGCCTTGCTGACCAGTATGACCAAGATGTTCTTGGCTATTTGTCAGGTTTTAAACAGTCAGCTATTCATGGAGCAGCGGATACTGTTAACACAACTGTTAACGGTGCTAAAGCTGTTTCAACAGCCTCTGATGGTGCAAACCTCGTAGGTGCTGAATTGCTTGCGTCTATGTCTTTGGACGCATCTGACTTTACTAATGCATCAGGTTCTGCAGGTTCTGCAAACAACTGTATTGGTATTGAGCCACGTGCAGGTGGCGCAACGGCTGCTAAGTCTAGCACTGCTGGTAACGCATTTCCGCTGCAAATCATTGCACGTATGTCACGTCTGATGGACCAACAGAATGTTGATACCCAAGGACGCTGGCTAGTTCTTGACCCAGTTTTCATTGAAGTATTGAAGGATGAAGATTCACGTCTTCTGAACGCTGACTTTGGTGGCTCTGGTCTTCAGAATGGTCTTGTTGTAAATAACCTTCACGGTTTCCAAGTTTACACATCTAACAACTTGCCTTCGCTGGGTACTGGCCCTGCAACTACAGGCGGTGTTAATGCGTCAAACATGGGCATTATCGTGGCTGGTCATTCATCTGCTGTTGCAACTGCAGAGCAGATTAATAAGACTGAAACTTACCGTGACCCTGACAGCTTTGCTGACATCGTTCGTGGTATGCATCTGTACGGCAGAAAGATTCTTCGTCCTGAAGCAATCGTAACTGCCGCTTACTGCTTGGCATAAGGGGAGGATTGAATTATGGCTGAAATTTCCGCAGTTCTTAAAGCCGCTTCTGGCAACTCCCAACGTGGACGTAATGCATATTATGTCGATAACGTAATTGACCTGACTGCAAATAGCATCAACCCTAACGGTGATACTATTCAGGCAATTACTGTTCCGGCAAATACTCTCATTCTTGCTGCTGGTCTTCAGGTTGTAGAATCTGCAACTATGAACAGTGGCACAGATGCAACTGCATCACTTGGTTTTACAGGTGGTGACGTTGATGAGTTTGTCGCAACTTTTGACATTGATGCTGCTGCTGACGGTGCTTATGCTCCTCAGATTGCTATCACTGGTTTGACTGCCTCTACTTCAGCAGACGTAATTGACGTTTTGCTTGCAGGTAGTGGTGCGTCATTTACCGCTGGTAAAATTCGTGTGTACGCAATCATGATGGACATCAGTGACCAAGGTGACATGTCTGCTGACGAAGTAGACCGTGACACACTTGCATAAATAATGTGATGGGGCAGGGCAACTTGCCCCTCACTTTCTCTAAGGAAAAAACATGGCATACGATTTTCTTGGTCTAGTAAATGATGTAAACAGACGGCTGAATGAGGTAGAACTCACTTCAGCTAATTTTGCAACTGCAACAGGATTTTACTCACAGGCTAAAGATGCAGTAAATGCTTCCATAAGATATTTAAATCAGTCAGAATATAATTGGCCTTTTAATCACGTAACGCAAACAACTACATTAGTAGCTAACACTAGCCGTTACGCATTTCCAACAGATGCTAAAGTTATTAATTTTAAAACATTTAGAATAAAAGAAAATACTACACTGGGTAATGCTACCACTAGATTAAGTGAAGTAGCTTATGAAGAATATCTAGATAAGTATGTACAGCAAGAGTATAATTCAACTTCCAATCAAGGTGTTCCTATTTATGTTATACAAGCACCTGACTTAGAATACATATTATCACCAGAACCAAATAAAGCATATGAAGTAGTATACGAGTATTATACTTTTCCTACCGACTTATCTGGGGCAACAGATACAACAAATATACCAGAACGCTTTAGACACATTATTATAGATGGTGCTATGTACCACGCATATATGTTTAGAAGTAACTCACAAGCGGCTACAATAGCAAAACAAAAGTTTGATGAGGGTATTAAACATATGCGTTCACAATTGATTAATCGTACACCTTATGTGCGTTCCTATATGATTACTCGTAACTCAGGTGGAGCAAACACAGGTCTTAATTTATAAGGGCTAACACGATGGATGCATGGCAAACCTATCCTGTTGAGTTTCGTGGCGGTCTGATAACAAACTTATCTCCCCTTCAGCAGGGTATAAATGCACCGGGAAGTGCAAGAATACTAAGAAACTTTGAACCATCAGTAGAAGGTGGTTATAGAAGAATCGAAGGGTTTACAAAGTTTGATAGTGCTATTATACCACCTTATGGTGCGCCAGTAGTTCACGGTGCTAGTCAAACAGGAACTACACTTATTATAGCTGCCTGTCACACAACACCTGTTGCAGGTGATACATTTCAAGTAGCAGGTGTTTCAGGAACTTATACTATAGCTTCTGGTGGTGTTAGCTTTGATGCTACCAATAATAGAGCAACACTAACACTAACAACTTCTCTTGCTAGTAGTCCAGCTAATGCTGCTGCTATTACATTTTTAAGTACAACATCTAATTATTTAACTATAGGTGTAGCAGCATGGGAAGACAGTGCTATTGTCTGTAAAAATGCAGACATATTTAAATCTGGTGGTTCTGGATTTACTAAAATTAATGTGCCTGATTATGGCACACCTCTTGTAAATGGTGCTGGTCAAAGTGGCGGCACACTTGCAATTGATGGTTTAGATAGCGCACCTCAATTAGGAGATGCTTTTAAAATTGCTGGTGTAGATTTAATTTACACAGTTACTGCAGATGCAACTGTATCATCTGGTGGTGCTACAATAAATATAAATCCTAATTTAGCTAGTAGTCCTGCTGATGATGCAGCTATTACATTTCTTTCTGTAAGTAGAGAAACTGCTGGCAAGACAAGGTTTGCTAAATATAACTTTAGTGGCACAGAAAAGATAGCAATAGTAGATGGTCTTAACGCACCAGCATTATATGACAATGCTACATTTACTGTTCTTGATAGCGCACCAACAGGAGTTATAGGCGCATCTTTTGTTGAAGAAGCTAAAAAACATTTATTTTTTGCAAAAGGCAGTAACTTAACTTTTACTGCACCTTATACGGATTCAGACTTTACAGCAGCTAATGGCTCTGGTGTAATTAACGTAGGAACTACAATTACAGGTCTTGCTGTATTTAGGCAAAATCTTATTATATTTACTGAGCGTAGTATACATCAATTACTAGGCACTACTATTGCAGATTTTAACCTACAGCCAATTACAACAGATATAGGTTGTATTGACTCAGATACCATACAAGAAATTGCCGGGGATATTATGTTCCTTGCACCTGACGGATTAAGACTTGTAAGTGGTACAGATAGAATTGGAGATTTTGGACTAGCATCTGTATCTAAAAATATTCAGTCTAACATGACAGCTTTTATTGCTTCTAATACAAGTTTTACAAGTTGTGTAATTAGAGAAAAGTCACAGTATAGAATATTAGGTTTTAACAATAACATTACTGCAGAAAATGCTCAAGGAGTATTAGCTACACAATTTGCCCCACAAGGTGGTGAGGGTATGGCATGGGCTGAAACACGAGGCATACGTGCAAACGTAGCAGATAGCAATTATAACGGCACTGTTGAAGTAGTGTTATTTTCAAATGATGATGGCTATTTGTATCAAATGGAAAGTGGTAATTCATTTGATGGAGATAATATTCAAACTACATTTGCTACTCCACACTTACCTATTAAAGACCCACGAATACGTAAAACATTTTATAAATTATTTTTGTATTCTGACCCACAAGGTAGCGTAAACTTTGATGTTAGTTTAAAACTAGATTTTGACAGTTCGGGTACTATTCAGCCACCAGCTATTCGCATTCTTAATACACAAGGACAAGTTGGATTTTTTGGTGTAGGCATATTTGGTTCTACAAGTTTTGGAAGCAAGCTACTTAAACTATTTGAAACGCAAGTGGTAGGTTCAGGAAACACTGTATCTTTTCAATTTACATCCACAAGCACAGACCCACCATATTCCATTGATGCATTAACAGTTGAATATGCAGAACACGATAGAAGGTAAATAACATGGGAACAGGTTATACCAGAAACGATACCGCTAATAATATTGCTGACGGTAACATTATTAACGCTGCAGACTTTGATGGCGAGTATGATGCTATTGAAGCTGCTTTTAATAGTAGTTCAGGACATACCCATGATGGCACATCCGGTGAAGGTGCGCCTGTTACTGTGCTTGGACCTGCTCAAGACTTTGTGGCTAGTACAACTGAAATAAAACCAAAGACTAATAATACACTAGACATTGGTACAAGTCTTCTTAAATTTAAAGATGCTCACTTAGCTGGCACAGCTAATCTTGTAAATCTAACTACCACTGGTGATGTTACTCTTACAGGCGCAGCTAACAATGTAGTGTTTGATGCCAGTGACAATGCACTAGAGTTTGCAGATAGTGCTAAAGCTACCTTTGGTGCAGATGCAGATTTACAAATATTTCACGATGCATCAGATAGCATCGTCAGAGATTCAGGCACTGGTATATTAGCACTAGATGGTAGCACAGTAGAAATCAGAAAAAATGATGGCTCTAAAACTATGGCACAGTTTGTAGAAGATGGTGCTGTAAGTTTATATCATGATAATTCTGTTAAACTAGCAACGACAGCAACAGGTGTTACAGTTACTGGTTCGTTAGCTATG
>MDTE01153329.1_pt1 | contig 10682 bp, 12 predicted proteins | sample 811231 | NCBI WGS metagenome assembly MDTE01 (sample SAMN05326651, study PRJNA326480) | marine metagenome | isolation source: seawater | place: Indian Ocean: Red Sea | collected 2010 | reverse complement strand
GCATTTAATGCATAATATAAAAAAATAAAAAGGATATATTTATTAGTATATAATAGGAGAAAAAAAAATGGCAGAAGTATTAGAATTCAACGAAATGTTTTATACCAACTTCGAACCGAAGATGAAGAACAGGTTCATTATGAACATTGATGGTATAGACTCATATTTAATAAAAACAGCCAACAGACCTACTATTCAGTTTGAACCTGTAACGTTAGACCATATTAACGTTAAGAGAAAACTAAAAGGTAAAGGTGAATGGCAAGATGTAGAGATTACTCTATATGACCCTATCGTTCCTTCAGGAGCACAACAAGTGATGGAATGGGTTAGAACATCACACGAATCTTTAACGGGTAGAGATGGATACGCAGATTTCTATAAGAAAGATGTAAATTTCTATATGTTAGGGCCAGTTGGTGATAAAATTGAACAATGGACACTAAAAGGTGCATTTATTACATCTGCTGCATTTAATGATTTAGATTGGGCTTCTAATGACCCAGCTGAAATCACATTGACGTTATCTTATGATTACGCAATCTTAGAATTCTAATACTAAAATATATTTAAAAAAAGAAAGTTCTCTATGTGAGAACTTTTTTTATGCTTTTTTTCCAACTTTTTGAAAGTTATATATTTATATACAAACCAATAAGAGAAAAATTATGGCAGAAAAGAAAAAGTATGATTTTCCTACAGAAATCATATCGTTACCTTCAGAGGGAAAATGTTATCCCGAAAAACACCCATTAGCAAAAGGACAAGTAGAAATCAAGTATATGACAGCAAAAGAAGAAGAAATACTTGCTTCTCAAAACTTAATTAAAAAAGGTGTAGTATTAGATAAATTATTCGAATCAATAATAGTTGATAAAGGAATAAATCCAGATGATATACTTCTTGGAGATAAAAACGCAATAGTATTAGCAACTCGTATTTTGGGTTATGGGCCTGAATATAAAGCAGAAATTACCAACAAATATGGTGATAAGGAAGATGTTAATATTGATTTAGCAAAAATTCAAACAAAAGATGTAGATTTATCTAAACTTAGTAGAGAAAACTTATATGAGTGGGTAACTCCTATAGGTAAAAATATAATAAAATTTAAATTACTTTCACACGGTGATGAGAAGAAAATCGATATTGATGTTAAAGCTATGGATAGATTAAATAAAGGTGGTGTATCCGCTGAGCTTACAACAAGATACAGATATATGATTCAATCTGTAGATGGAAAAGAAGATACCAAATCAATTAATAACTTTATTAATAATAAATTTTTATCACGAGATACTAGAGCTTTTAGAAATCATATTATGGAACTCCAACCAGATATGAATATGAAGTTTGAGCACGAAGATATCGAAACAGGAGAGAAAGAGGAGATGATTATCCCTTTGGGGATAGGGTTTTTTTACCCTACCGAGTAACTACTCATCTCAACTACATAATCAAATATTTGAAATGTGCTACTATGGAAATGGTTTCACATTTAATGATGTGTATCAAATGCCTGTTCATATTAGAATGTTTCATTATAAAAAACTTGGAGAGGCAAAGAAAAAAGAGAAAGAAGAGCATGATAAGGCGATGAAAAAATCATCACCAAATGTCAGAAAACCAAACATAAGAGTGAGGAGATAATTCCTCACTTTTTTTTTACTTTATATTTATAGTTGTATAAAAATACCCACAAAGGAGAAAAACTATGAAAATAAACGAAAACGATAAGATACTATTCTCTAATATTGTTAAAAAACACAATCTAAAAAGAGAAGGATTTTTAGTTAATTTTTTCAAAAGAAAAATTCAAAAAGTATTGGCTAAAGATAAATCACTTCAACAAGCTTTAGCAGATGGTGATAAAGCTTTAGATGATTTAAAAAAAGCAACCGCTAAGATGAAAGCCAAAGGTTTAAAACCATCTCCAGCGTTAGCAAAAGCTATGAAACAATTTGGAATAAAATAAGTAATAGCTAACTATGGCAAGAGAACAAGACTACATAGGGCAAATAGAAAACTTAAAACAGATTTCTTCACTTAATGCTGAAATTTTAGCAAGTGAGAAAATTATAGAAAAAACTAGTGGTGCCGTTAAGAAAAATCAAATAGAAAAAGCTAAAGCCCTTAGAGCAGCTCTTAAAGCAACTAAACAACAAAATGCAGTATTAACATCTGTAAATAAAAAAGCAAAAGAAACAGCAGAAGGATTCAAAGCTGGATTAGAAAAAATAGGCGATATGGTAAAAGATGTTCCAGTAATTGGTACATCATTAGGAAAAGTATTTGACCCATTTGCAGCAAAAGCAGGTAGAGTATTTGATGTAGCTGCACATAGATTCAGTAGTAGATTTACATCATCATTTCAAGCTGCACAAAAAGGAGGGGCTGGATTCTTCAAATCTTTTCGAGCTGGTGTAGCAGGAGGAACTGCTTCATTAAAATCAATGTCAGGTATGCTTGCAAAATTAGGACCTATGTTTATTGCTATGGGATTACTCGCGGCATTAGCATTAGCTTTTGTTGGGTTTCAAAAATTAGAAGGAGCTGCAAAGGCAGTTAGAGAAGAAACAGGTTTATTAAACTCCCAAACTAAAGGATTAAAAGGTGATATAGCTGCAGTAACAAAAGGTACGGCAGGTTTAGGTGCATCAATGGAAGATGTGGGTAAGGCAGCTGCAGCATTTATTAATGAATTTGAAGGAATAGGAAAACCATCAAAAGAAGTATTAGAAAGTACAGTTGCATTGGAAAAGAACTTCGGAGTAGCAGCTGCAGATGGAGCAAAATTAAATTCTATATTCCAACAATTAGGAGGATTATCTGCCGAAGCTGCACAATATCAAGTTGAATTTACTACACAATTAGCTGCAGCTGCTGGAGTAGCTCCATCAAAAGTAATAAAAGATATAGCTGAAAACTCAGAAGCAGCAGCAATGCATTTCTCAGGTTCAGTACAAGATTTAACCAAAGCAGCAGTTCAAGCAGCAAGATTAGGAACATCAATAGGTCAGGCATCTAAAGTAGCAGAAGGATTATTAGATTTTAATAATAGTATTAACGCTGAATTAGAAGCATCTGCTATGTTAGGACAATCAGTTAATTTTAACAGAGCTAGAGAATTAGCAGCTACTGGTGATATAGTTAAATCACAACAAGCAGTATTAGACCAAATACAAGGTACAATTGATTTAGATAATTTAAATTACTTCCAAAAGCAGAAATTAGCTGAAGCTGCTGGTATGGAGTTTAGTGAAATACAAAATCAACTTAATGTAAGGCAAAAGTTTGGTAAAATGAATGCAGACCAACAAGCTGCTTATGATGCACTTATCGCTTCTGGTAAAGATTTAAATAATATTTCAAAAACTGATTTAGCAAATCAAACACAAAAAATTAAAGACCAAAAAGAAATGCAATCAGTATTAGATAATGTAGCGAACTCATTTTCAGAAATAGGTACTCAATTAGTATTGGCATTTGCACCAATAATGGAAGGTGTTATGCCAGCTTTAGAAGGAGTAATGTGGGTTGTTAGTGGTATAGTAGGTTTTTTTACTTCGATGATTACTATGGTTGGAACTGTTGCAGACTATATTAGAGGATGGGCAGATGCTTTAGGCCCTTTTGCGGGAATGATAAAATTGGTGGCAGCAGCTATGATATTAATGGCTGCATATGCAGCATATGGTGCATTAGCTTGGATACCAATAGTAGGACCGATTTTGGGTGCTGCTACAGCAGCCGCTATTATAGGAACTGGATTTAGTAAACTATATGGTGAAGCTGGTGATATGGCATCTCCTGCTGATGGTAAAACACAAGTATCTACTAAAGAAGGAGGATTGTTCCAATTATCGGATAATGATGATTTAGTAGCAGCTCCAGGTTTATTTGGTGGTTTATTTGGTAATAGAGGTGGAGGTGGTGGAGATAATAGAGCAGTAGTAGCAGCTATAAATACTTTAGGTGAAGATATTAGAAATTTACAGGTTGTTGTAAATATGGATGGTAAAAAAGTTACAGACGGGGTTTCTAAAGTAGTATCAAGAAGCCAATCTAACAATTACGGAGAACGAGAATAATGGGAAGAACAATATTAGAATTATTTAGGGGAGCAGGATTAGATAAACAAGTAAAACCAGATAGATTGACTGGTGTTGAGCAAGAACTTACTGGTGTTAGAGTAAAATCTGCAGTAGAACTTAACAATCCATTAATATATGGCAACGAAGCTACTCGTATAGCTCTTCGTTCAACACCTGATATGGATAAGATGCGTACCGATGAAGGTGATGGTGGTTTAATTGGTGGTACGATAAAAAATCTAAGAACTGTAGTTAACTCTACATTAGGTGTACCTCAAACTCTTATACCAAGTTCATATACAAAAAAAGCTGGTGGTGGTGATGGTGATGAATTAAAAGGATTAGCAAAACTTGCTAATGATGCAGTAACAAAAGCTAGTGATAAATTTGGTCGTGGTGGTACACTAAATGACCCAACGCTTGGTGTTCAATCAGGTTATGAAGAAAGACTAATAAAAATAAAAAGAGGTGCACAAGGAAGTTTTATTGGTGGACTATTAAGTGGTGGAACTCCAAAGACAATTGCTCAACAAGCAGCTGGTAAATTACTAAAAGAAGCAAAGGATACACTTAGAGATACATTATTTAATGATAGTAGTTTTAAAAATAATTTAAAAAGTAGATTTGGTAAAAAAGAACCATATAAGGAAAAAGAGACAAAACCATCACCTGGTATTTTTGAAAGTGTAACAGGTACTACATATTCAGAAAAAGCATTAGAAAATAAATTAAATATAGATGAAAAAAGTAGTACTTACATCAAATACGAAACACCTGAAGCCCAATTAGCTGCTTTAAGAGTTGGAAAAGGATATGTACAAGTTACTGGGAAAGACGCTCTTGGTAAACAAGTAACAAAAGATGGAGCAGAAGGTGTTAATATAAAAACAAATGTTGATTCAGTAAAGTTTAATGAAGAAAATAAATTCAGTACTGAGAAGGATGAGTTAGGAAACAAATTAATTTCTGATAAAGGATTTACAAACACAGATGATGCAATAAATCAAACTGGAATCTATACTTCAGAAGATTTAAAAATTAATAATAAATCAATAGATGACTGGGATTTTGTACCATTAAAATTTCAAAGTGTTGTTACTGATGAAACTGTAAACTTCAGAGGAACTATTACAGGACTTTCAGAAACGGTATCTCCATCTTGGGCAGGAGCTAAATTTAGTGGTAACCCATTTAATTTTTACACATATGATGGTGTAGAAAGAAGTGTTACTTTTAATTTTACAATATATCCAATGAATTCAAAAGAATTACTTAATAATTGGAGTAAGATTGGATTTTTAACATCTTTAACATATCCATTAGGTAATCCAGATATTAAATCAGGTTATCAATCTTCAATTGGTTCAGTAAGAGCACCACTTTTATATTTTACTTTAGGTGATTTATATAAAAAGAGAGAAGCTTTTATTGAATCATTACAATATACTGTTCCTGATAATTCTAATTGGCAGTTAGATGGAACTACAGAACAAGTTAAAGAATATGAATCAAGTGCTGCATTTTTTGAAAAAGCTGGTGTAAAAAATGTACCAACAGTAGAAAAAGGATACAAATTACCACATTTAGTAGAAGTTTCAATAACAATGAAGTTTTTAGAACAAAGAAGAAATACTGAAAGAAGAGAAAATTTATATGGGTTTACACCTTTAACATATAATACAAGTGGATAATATTTATAATAAAAATGGCAATTAGTAGATATCACAAAAATATAACAAAAAAGAGTACAGATGGAAAGACTGTATATAAATCTAAGAGGTTAAAAAGAATACCTTTAAAGAATGATGATATATATGTTGCTACCCAAACTGGTGATAGATTAGATTTATTATCAAAACAATATTATGGAACTCCTGCTTATTGGTGGATTATAGCTAACGCTAATAATATACACGATGCTAAGTTAGGATTAACAGATGGTACTATTTTAAGAATACCAAAAGATTTTACAGAAATTGTAAGAAAGGAGACTAGTAATGCATAGTGTACACGAAGATTTAAGAAAGTGGTTTAAACAGAAATGGGTAAACATTGGAAAAAAAGATAAATCAGGAAAACATCCTGAATGTGGAACAAGTGGAGACAAAAGGGGATATGCAAAATGTGTTCCTGCTAGTAAAGCTCGTAGTATGAGTAAGAAAGAAAAAGAATCTGCAACTCGTAGAAAAAGAGCAGCACAAAACAAAGCTGGTAGAGGTGGTAAAAACCAACCAGGACAAGGAAGGAAACCGATTATGGTAAAGACAAAAAAAGAAATACAAGAAAAATTAGAATTATTTTTAGAAAAAAATGTACCAACAAATCCATCTAAATGGTCTTATTATAAATCTCAAGCTAAAAAGAAGTTTGATGTATATCCATCAGCTTATGCAAATGCTTGGGCAGCTAAAAAATATAAAGCAGCTGGTGGTGGTTGGAAAAAAGAACAAATCGGTGAATATGATGTTGTTAATCAGCAAGATATAAAAGAATTTATAGAATTTATGAAAACTTTAAAATCTGAAATCAATGAAGCAGAATATCAAGGAAGAAAAGTTAAATTAAACAAACCAATGAGAGGTGATGTAAAGAAATTTAAAGTATATGTAAAAAATCCAAAAGGAAATGTAGTAAAAGTAAACTTTGGACACGGTGGAACTTCCGCAAAAAAAGCAGGTCAAAAAACAATGCAGATTCAAAAAGATATTCCTTCAAGAAGAAAAGCATTCAGAGCAAGACACAATTGTGATAATCCAGGCCCAAGACATAAGGCTAGATATTGGAGTTGTAAAGCTTGGTAAACTTAAAAGATGAAAAATGAGCAAATGGCCAGCATACAGAGCGATACCAGAATGGGTTGTAGATAATCTTTATAGAAAGAGAGAAGCACACTATACAACTAGATTAAATGCATGGATACGAGTAATTGGTAATTCTGGAGAAGGATTGGTTTTACAATCAAATCCTGATTTACCTCTATTTGGTAGTACCAGTTCGGTTTATGGAACTGCAGATTCTCCTGGTGTAGTTGGATTAAATTGGGCAGGAGAGCCAGTTACGGTACAAGGCGAAGATAGAGGAATAAGACCATCTCCAACAATTAGTGGATTAACTTTAAAGGATAATGATTGGGGATTAGCTAGAGAATGTAACTTCACAATAGATGCATATACAAGTGGTCAAGTAGATGTACTTCAAAAATATTTTGGTGAACCAGGTCATACTATATTGGTTGAGTTTGGTTGGGATTTACATAGAGCTCATAATGAATTAATTGATTTAAATACAGAAGCTATTGCAAATGTGGGTATGGATTTCAATTTACTTTTGAAAAAAAGAAAAGATTCACAAGGAGATTATAACGCTATTTTAGGATTTATAACTGGATTTAAAGTAGGAAGTGATGGTGATGTTTATAAATTGGATGTAACCATCAAAGGTATGGGTAATATGCCGGGAATGATTCAAACTACAAAACCTATTATATCATCTGATAAAGGTGATGATGATGATTCTAAAGAGAAACAACCAACACCAGGTTTAAAATATGCTGACTTAGGGAAAAAAAGTACATCAAGCCTAACAGCAGGAGAAAAAAATTGGAGATATTTCTTTAATTCATTACCAAATCATAAACAAACAGCTGCAATAAAAGCTTTAGCTGGTGAACTTAGTAAAGAAGAAAATTATATAAATTTCAATACTTCAACTAGAAATAAATTAGGTGGTGAATCAGAAGGTGGTTGGTGGATTTTCACAAATGATGTTCAGTTAAATGGTTCACAATTAGAAATACCAAATGGTACGGATTTAATTGGAACGGAAAGATTTGTTAAATTTTCTGTAATAAAGAAAGTATTAGATACTAACGATAAAATAATGTTAGAAAAGGGATTCCAAGTTGGACCTAATAATTATCCAATAAAAATATTTACAGAATGGACAGTTTGTGGTGGATTTAAAAGTATGTTTTCAACTAAAAAAGATGTATTGTTAGTACCAAATGAAAATTGTCCTGATTTTGGATTTCTTGAAATAATAAGTGAAGGAACACAAGAACAGAAAAAAAATCCACCGAATCCTTGCGCACAAAGAGATGAATCAGGAAATATAGCTGTACAATTCCCAGAACCAACAGCTTTAGCTTCAAGACAATTAGAACCTACAGAGCATGGATTTAGAACAATAGCTAGAGATGCAAATACTTGGGGATATTTAGATAATCTTTATGTTAATATGGATTTTATCATTGGGGTATTAGAAAAAGAATCAACAACATATAGAGATGTTTTAATGGAAATATTAAATGGTATGTCAGCAGCTTGTGGTAACTTATGGAAGTTTGAAATAGTAGAATCAGCTGCTCCTGAAGCTATAATGGATTTAAAACAAGGACAGAGATGTCTACAAGTAGTTGATATGGCGTGTACAACTCACGAAGAATCTTCACCAACACCATTTGTACATAATGGTGAACAATCATTTTTCTTAGGAGGTACATTAGATATAGATTTACCTGGAGATATGGCAAGTTCTATAATAGCTGATAGAAAAGCTGCCGATGGTGGAGCAGCTAATATATCTGGAGATGCGGATGAGAGAGAAACTAACAATGCATTATTTAATCAACCCACATTTAGAGATTCTGTATTAGATTTACATAATGCTAAAGCTGCAGTAAATAAAGATGATACAAAACCAATGGAGGATGTAGAAAGTGATATTCCCGAAAAAGATAAAGCTGATTTGTACAACTCTTTCTTAGAAAAGATAGGAGCATATCCATCCGTAAAAGATGGTCATATAGATTTAGATACTACAGATTTAGATTCTGTAATAATGTTCCCAACATATGATGATGAAATGTTATGGAAGAAAAATCAAACAAAAGATAATCCAAATTATGATTCAGACGGAAAAGCAATCAAAGGAACAGGTCCGTTAATGGGAACAGTAAAATATAATTTTGATATACACGGTAATAGTGGTATAGCATTTGGGGATACATTCACAATAACTGGTATTCCTGAGAAATATACTAGAACCGGAGAATTTACTACTACATCTGTAGAACATTCGATAGATGGTATGAATTGGAAAACAACAATAGAGGGGCAATTTAGACCTAAAGCATAATGGATAATAACGAACAATATAAAGGATTAACTGTATCAAGAAATATAAAGCTTTCAGCTGAGATAAAACCACATATTCCTAAAATTTCAAAATACGATATTAATAGAGGATATATTGTAAGACGATTTGCACAAAAAACAAATGATAATTTATCACCAATTTCAGAAGTATCCAGTGACAGGTTTGCGATACTAAGAGGAAATCCGCTATTTAGAGTTGCAAGTTTAAAATGGAGAATTACTGGAACTAAAGAAGAAATCAAAAAATCCAACAAAGCTAGTATTGGTGAACAATTGAAAGTAATGCCACAATTAAAAAATAGATTAGTAAATTTATTGGAATATTCAAAAAACTAATATATATACATATACAACATAAATTAAAGTTATATGAGTTATCTTACCGAATTAGAAAAACAACAATTACAATTTGACTGGAGATACAAAGGAGTATCTATTTTAAACCTCTTAACAGAATCAGAAGCTGATGCTATAGGAGATGAATTAGAAAGAGTCAGAGTTAAAAGACAAGAAAATGATACAGAAGGTGAATGGGGAGAATATGACCCATATATGTATCCACACAAAGAATCAAAGGTTCTAACTGGTTTAATGAAACATCCTAAGATTATAGAAGCGTGTGAGTTTCTGATGAATTCTAAAATATTTGGAGTACAAACTTGGGCATACTTCAAACCACCAGGTCAATTAGGAAGAGACCAACATCAAAACATATTCTATACACAATGTAATGCAAATGAAATAGTTAATGTTTCTATTGCACTTGATAATCACGACCCTAACAATGGTTCTGTTTGGTATTTGGAAGGTTCACATAGATTAGGAAAATTACCTATCGAAGTAGATGAAGAAAGAGCTGGTTCAAATCCAAAGAATTGGAGAAACGAAAGAGGTAAACCTTGTGTATTACCAGATGACCACAATTTTCCACATATAGATGGATACCTAAGAAAAGGACAAGTTGCACTACTTCATTCAAATGTTATTCATGGTTCAGAACCAAATAACTCAAATAGATTCAGAAGAGCATTTTTAACTGGTTACATCAAAGAAGGTGCTAACTTCGCTAAAGGTAATCATATGAAGAGAGAACCAATCGATGTAGGTTCAGCAAAAATTTCTTAAAAAATCCTTGTATATTCCAATTATTTTTCGTATATTTACTATGTAAATAATTGTGATATGATGACTTCAGATTTTAAAATAAAACAAGATAAAATCAAACAACTACAAAAAGATAAGATAGTTGCTTTGGATAAGATTGATACTTTACGAAAAATGAAAAAAGATTTCCCAAAATCTGATGATGTAAGGTTCTCTTTACAAGACGCTATGACTGATTTGAACAAAATCGATAAACAATTAATGATTTTAGATTGATGAAAAATGTAATTTTTGATTTAGATGGTACTCTTGCTCTTATCGATGATAG
>MDTE01093956.1_pt1 | contig 10682 bp, 10 predicted proteins | sample 811231 | NCBI WGS metagenome assembly MDTE01 (sample SAMN05326651, study PRJNA326480) | marine metagenome | isolation source: seawater | place: Indian Ocean: Red Sea | collected 2010 | reverse complement strand
TCTGTCTGAGTTAAGAATATTTTGAAATCTTTTTAAATTTAGATTTTTTATTTTATTTTTTTTTGTAAATTTGACCATCTCTTTTATACCCATTTCTAATGAAAATTTGGGTTTAAATTTTATAGCTTTTTGAGCCTTTAAAGATGAAACCCTATAGTCACGTTTATCTTTTGCTACTTCGTTTAATTTTATTTTCACGTCGGGAAAATTTCTTTTTATAGTTTTCCCAATTTCTAAAATTTTACAATTAAAACTTGCCAGATTAAATATTTGTCCATTTGTTTTTTCTTTGTCTAATTTTATAATTTTTATAATTGCATCAGATACATCTTCTACGTGTATAAATGGACGCCATTGATTACCACCTTGAATTGTAAGCGTCTTATTATTAGCAACTAAACCAGAAAATAAATTTACAACTAGGTCATACCTAGGTCTAATTGAACTTCCAAATACTGTTCCTAATCTTAAAATACATGGCCTACAATATTCATCCATATTTCTAATAATAGTTTTTTCTATTAGCGCTTTAAGTTTTGCATAAACGGAGATTGGCAGTATTTTTGATTTTTCAGTCAGCAAATCATTTTTTTTATTAGTCCCATAAACGCTACAAGAGGAAATATATATAAGTTTCGAGACCGACAAATTTTTACATATATTACTTATTGCCATTGATGCTAAAAAATTTATTTCATAAGTTTTTGATGGCTGCTTTTCGCAAAGTGGATCACCGACAAGTTCAGCTAGATGAACAACTATATCATTTCTTTTAACTACAGAAAAAATTTGACTTATATTTCTTGAGTCACCTTGAATTAATTCTAAATTTTTATTTTTAATTAATTTTTTTAAACTATATTTTGACATGTAGATAAATTTGTCAAAAATAGTCACAGTGTAACCTAACTTTAAAAGCTTTTTTGCCAATATGCTTCCAATATAACCCGCGCCACCAAGTAGTAAAATTCTAGGTTTATATTTTATTTCTTTTTTGTTTAAAGATTTTAATTCAAGGTTATTTTTATTTACAATTCTATAAGGAATATTTTTTTTATTTATTATGGGAATTAGTGGGGGTCTAATATAATTAAATTGTTCAGAGGACACTATATTGGATATTTGATTTTCATCTATTTTGTCTTTTAAAAATAATGGTTTTTTATTTATTATATCCTTAATCAGGGAATTGTTGTTTAGTCCATTTAAAATAGCTTTTCGAATATCAGAGATTGTAACGATTCCTACAAATTTTTCATTTTTATCAATTACGATAACTAAATTAGTTCTATTTTTTTCAAATATTCTTAAAATATCAATTACACGTTTATTATTGGATATACAAAATTTTTTGATGTAAACATTTAGCACTGACATAAAACGATGTACTATCAATTTATGCAAAGCAAGGAAACCATTTTTTTTCGCGTTGATGGCGATAGTGGTCAAAAAGCTGGCTTGGGACACATTTATAGAACTTTAAAAATTTATAAATTTCTTAAAAATGTATTTAAAAATAGATACAACTACATTTTTTTGATGAAAAATTATAAATTAGGTCGAGAGCTTATTCGTACAGAAACTAATGAAAAAATAATTACATACAATAACTCCCTTAACAAAAAATTATTTAATTCAAATGATATTATAATAATAGATACACTGGGAGCTGAAAAATCTTTTTTAAAACTTTTAAATGAAACAGGTGTTAAAAAAATAATAAGTTTTGATGAATTAGATTTAAAAAATTTTAAAAGGGGCCTGATAATAAATGGCATTTATTTTGCTAAAAAAAAAATAACGACAGATAATAAAAAAATTTTAATATATCAGGGGCTAAAGTATTTGATTCTTGATCAGAGATTTAGTAAGAAAAAAAAAAAATTATTTTACAATAAAAATAAAATAAAAGTTTTAATTACGTCAGGTGGCGCTGACAATAAAAATTTTTTATATAAAATTGTAAAAATTTTAAGCTTTTATAAAAAAAAAAATTATAATTTTTTAATTGTTGCCGGCAAAGGTGTAAAAAAGAATAGTTTAATATATTCCTTTAAAAAATTTAATAATATAAAAATTATCAATAATGTAAAAAATATGAAAAAAGTTTTTGATAAAGTTCATATGTCGATAGTTTCAGGAGGAACAGTGATGTTCGAATCTATTTGTTGTGGAAAAGTTACTTTAGCTTGTCAAACATATCCACATCAGATTTTTGCAACTAAATATTTTGCAAGAAAAAAAATTATTGAAAATATTGGCCCAGTTAAACAAATAAAAAAAGCTGTTATCAATAGTTACTTTAAAGATATCAACAAACTTAATAAAAATTATAAAGATCTTTTTTTAAAACGTACAAGAGAGATTGATGGCAAGGGATTAAAGAGAGTAAAAAATATAATTTATAAATACATAAGTAATGATAAATAAAATTAAAAAAATAATAATACTGTTAAAAAAAAAATTTATTTTTCAAAATCTTAAAAAACGCAACCTAGTAGTTTTTGACTGTGTTAATGACAATTATTTTGAAGATTTATTTGATAATGTTGATTACTATTCATTATCTACTAGAATAGAGAGAATTAATAAAATTTATATAAATTTAGATGTCATTAAGTTTATTTTAGTTAATTTTCTAAAACGCAAATTAAAACAAAACTATTTAATTTCACTAATTAATCAGTTAGATCCAAAACTTGTTATAACCTTAATTGATAATTCAGAAGAATTTTCTATTTTGTCAAAATACTTTAACGAAAAAATTCCATTTTATGCCATACAAGGTTCCAATAGAGGAGATATAAAATTAAAGAGCGATGATGAAGTAAAAGTTTATAATTTTAATACCTTTTTTTGTTTTGGCCCATATGAAAAAAATTTTTATTTAAAAAAAAAAATTAATATAAAAAATTTTATATTTACAGGTCCGCTAAGGCCAAGTTTAGCTTTGAAACATATAAAAAGAGAAAGAATAATAATAAAAGACAACAAGTTTGATATTTTTTTGCCTACAGAACTATCTATAAATTCACCATATAATAAATTTACTAACTACTCAGACTCTTGTATTAAGTTAGCTGATTATACTGCTAACATTTGTTCAAAACATAAATTAAATTTAATTTTTTCCGCGGAATCATTTTTAAATACCGAAACTTTTAAAAAAGAAAATGAATTTTATAAGGACGTACTAAAAACATACAATATTAAATTGACACCTAAGACAAGTAAATATTCAACATATATTAATGTTTTAGAAAGCAAGTTAGTAATAGGTTTAAATACTACTCTTTTGAGAGAAGCTTTTTATCTTAAAAAAAAAGTTTTCGCTTGTAACATTACAAATTATGTTAGCGCTAACTTTCCAATAAAAAACATATCATCTCCGGAAATAAAAGATTTTAATCAGTTTGAAAATCACGTGTTAAAACTGTTAGAAATGAAAACAGAAAATTACTTTGAATTAATAAAAAATGATTTAGATAAAGTGGTAAAATTTGATGTTGATTGTTCAAGCATTATAAATCAAGAAGTAAAAAAAATAATTAACAGTTAAAATTATTATGAAAACAAACAAAAAAAAGATTGTTTTATCCCTTGAAGCAAGAACAACTTCTCACAGACTTCCAAATAAAATTTTTAAAAAATTAAATAATTTTATGGTAATTGAAATTTTAATTAAAAGAATTAAAAAAATAAAAGGAATAGATGATTTTTTTTTCGCTATTCCTAATACTAAACGTAATGATAAATTAGCATCGTTTCTTAAAAAAAGAAAAATAAATTTTTATAGGGGTTCAGAAGATAATGTTTTAGAAAGAGTAGTAAAAGGAGCCGAAATGTTCAATTCAGATATTTTGGTAAGACTCACCGGAGATAATCCTCTTATTGATATCTATATGGTAGATGAGATGATTAAAATGTTTAAAAAGAAAAAAAATTTAGACTATTATTCAAATAATGGTTACGCAAAAAACATAAAAAGGACAATGCCGACTGGAATTGATATTGAAATTATTAAATTTAATACTTTTAAAAATATATCCTTCTTTCTAAGGAAAAAAAATTTTATTACTTATCCATCATCATACATCTACACTTCAAAAAAAGAAAAATTTAAGTTAGACCATTTTTTCATTAAAAAAAATATTACAAAAAAATTTAAAAAAAATTTAAGATTAACTTTAGACACAAAATCTGATCTAATTTTCCTACAAAAATTATTTAAGAAAATTTATCTTAAACATAAATTTAGGTTTAACTTATTAAACGTTGTTAACTGTTTGTAAAAATTAAGCTGCATCAACTAATATATGGCTCATTTAGGTCTTTTTTTCAAAAAACACAATATATAGATATAAATAATTAATAATAATAGTAAATTCTCTTTACTGTTCAATTTATGAACACTATATTGTTCAAATATTGAACAGACATGAAAAATAAGCAAGATCATTTCCAGGTATTAAGAACTATTAAAAATAAACCAGAAACATCTCAAAGGGAGATGGCAAAAAATTTAGGATTTAGTTTGGGTAAACTTAATTATTGCTTAAAAGCATTACAAAAAAAAGGACTTATAAAAATAGATAATTTTAAAAAAAATCCTAACAAAGTTAATTATATGTATGTGCTAACACCTAAAGGGATAGCTGAAAAAACTAAGTTAACAATAAATTTTATGAAAAGAACTTTAAAAGAATATGACCAATTAAAAAAGGAATTAAAAAAATAATTTTATGTGGATTGTAGCTAAAGTTAAAAAAAGTGAATTTCAAATTTTTGAAAATGATTTAATAAAAAAAATAGGTGATGTTAATTTTTACCATCCAAAGTTCAAATATAATAAATATGTCAAAAACAAGATTAAGAAACTAGAAAAATATGCTTTAGGAAGCTATATATTTTGTTATAGCAAAAATTTTAACGATTCTTTTTTTGTAAATAAATTTAAATTTGTTAAAGGCTTAGATTATTTTTTAAATGGTTATTATCAAAATCAAAACGAGATTGTAGAATTTATTAAATATTGTAAAAATTCAGAAAACAAAGAAGGATACCTTACGCAAGCTTTTTTTAAATCATTAATAAGCAAAAAAGCAAAATTTATATCAGGTCCTTTTGCTAATATGATGTTTGAAATAATTGAAAAACAAAAAAATAAAATGAAAATTATAGTTGGTAATGTTGTAACGACGATAGCAGATAGCAATAATTATTTATATCGTCCGATATAGTAATAAAGTAAAGTATATATTTGTAATGACGCCTGAAGACTTTCAAAACAGATCAAAGTCAAAGTGCGGAGCTTTGTAAAATTAATAAAATTATAAAAAATAAAGATGGTTTTGTGATGAAAACTTTAAAAAAATCTTATTCTTGGAAAAAAGCTCTTAATGAAATATGGAAACTAAATAGAGTGCACGTAAGTTCTGAGATGAGTTTCGGCTACAGGTTATTAAAAAAATATTATAAAGGGTTAAAAATTTTTGGCTATAAAACTGGCCAAATTTGTTCAGGCTGGGTAATTCCTCCAAGTTGGGATGTTAAAAAAGCTATTTTAAAAGATCCTTCCGGAAAAAAATTAGCTGATTGGAAAAAAAATAAATTATCCTTATGGACTTACAGCCCTAGTTTCAAAGGAAAAGTTGAAAAAAAACAATTGTTAAAAAAGATTGTTAGCAATCCTAAAAAGCCTAATGTCACTATATTTCATTTTCGAAATCAATATAATTTTTGGAAAGCAGACTGGGGATTTTCCTTGCCTCATAAAGTTTGTAAAAGGTTAAAAAATGGTAAATATGATGTTGATATCGAGACATCTTCTGGTAACGGAAAATTGGAAATGGTTGAACAGGAGCATAAAGGAAAGTTCAAAGATAGTCTTTTGTTCGTAGGACATTTTGATCATCCCCAAATGTGTCTGGATGGTTTGGTAGGTTGTCTTGCTGGTCATGAGGTTATTTCCAGGTTAAAAAATATGAAAACAAATTTAACTTATCGAATGTTATCAACCGTTGAAATTATTGGTTCAGTTTTTTACGCAAAATATCATGCAAAAAAGAAAAAAGTTCGACAAGCATTATTTGTAGCAACTCCTGGAGCACCAAAAAATTTACACTATCAATTTAGTTTTTCAAAAAATAATGCAATCGATCGAGTAAGCGTACATGCAATCAAGTATTTAGAAGATAATTTCAAAACACATTCTTTCAGAAAAGGCCCTTTAAGAAATGATGAAAGTGCTTTTGACGTTGGTGGTGTACATATACCTTGTGGTTCAATTATGAGAGCACCGCACGAAACTTATCATACAGACGAAGATACGCCTGGCGGTGTTTCAAGCGCAAAATTTGAAAATACTATACTAGTTCTGCAAGAGATAATTTATATTTTAGAAAAAAACTCAATTTTAAAAAGAAAGTTTTTTGGGCTACCCCGTCTCAGCTCAAAAAAAAATAACTTATATCTGTCATCCCCAAATATTTCTGGCGTAATAAAAAAATATAAAATTGATGATCAACTTGTAAAAGGCATGCCAAAAAAAATGATAAAATACTTATATAAAAATCAACAAAAACTTAATGATTTAATGAATGCTTTACCAAACATGTGTGAGGGAAACTATACTGTTTTAGATGTCGCTGAATTTGTCGGTTTGCCATTTAGACTGGTTAATAACTATGTAGATATGTGGGTAAATAAAAATTTAATAAAAAAAGTTTGGGCGCATCCATTCAAAAAAAGTGAACAAAAAAATATATAAATTAAAAAAATATTCAAAAAGAAAAATTTTTAAAGGAAGCTTTTCAAAACTTGCCAATTTATTTTGTTTAGCAACTCCTGAGTATTGTTCATTATTTAAATCTCTCAAAGGCAATACAATAAAATTTGTAAAGAGTATAGCTAATAAACCAGGAACAGAGCTAGAAAATTTTATAACCCTGGAAGAAAAAAACAAAATTGTAGGTTTGTGTTCTATTTATTTTTCTTCAGAAATTCAGAATAGACAACTCAAAACTAACTTAATCATGAGAAATTTAATTCATAAAAAAAAAAGGAGTATTTTTATTAAAAAAATTCAAAAAAATATTAACTCGCTCCCTTTAATAAAAAAGAAAACATTATATCTCTCAAGATATTCTATTTTACAAAAATACCAAGGCAAAGGTTATGGAGATCTTTTTTTAAAAAAAATTTTAGATGACCTGAAAAAGTTTAAGTCTATTTCACTTCACTTAAATTCAAAAAACAAAAGAGCTAAAGAGTTTTATAATAAAATTAATTTTAAAAAAGTTAATAAAAAAAATAATTATATTTTGTACGAGAAAAAACTAACTTTATGAAAAAAAAAATAAATATAGTTATTTACGGTGATTCAATTGTATCTTGCTCATCTTTACAACCAAATAAAAGATGGATCAAAATACTTAAAAATAAATTTAACAAGAAATATAAAAATTTAGTAAATTTGAAAGCCTATTCTTTGAATGGCGCAACTACAAATGATGCAATTCTAAATTTTAAAAAAATTAAATTAAACAATAAGGTAAATTTCATTTTATTTATGTTTGGGATTAATGATTCAGTTTATTGGTTGAGTAAAAAAGGAAAACCTAGAGTGAACCTAAATAGATTTAAAAATAATATATGTAAGCTATTTGACAAAACAAATATTTGTTCAGATGCAAAAATTGCATTTATGCTTTCACATAAATTTTTACAAAATAGATTAGATGGGAATAAAAAAACACATAATTATAATTATCAAAAATACAAAGAAGCACTTATAAGAATCTCTAAAACGTATAAAATTAAAATTATTAATATGCATAATAAATTAATATCATACTCTCCAAAAAAATATTGTTTGCCTTTACCTGATGGTTTACATCTAAATAATTTTGGATCTTTAAAATATAGTCAATACATTTATAAATTTATAGTAAAGGAAGCGATTAGGAATTTTAAATGATAAATATCGCAATTATAGGTGCTGGAAATGTAGCTGAAAATTTTCATCTACCTGCTTGGAAAAATATAAAAGGAATTAAAATAGTAGGCATTGTTGATAAGAATTTGAATAAAGCAAAATTGCTATCAACAAAATATAGAGTAAAATCATCTTATCAAAATATTGATACTTTGTTTAGAGAACAAAAAGTTGACGCGGTAGATATTTGTACACCAAATAAAGATCATCAAAAAACTATCATATATTCTTTGAAAAAAAATAAACATGTTATATGTGAAAAACCTTTTGTTTTAAATTTTAAGGACTTTAGAAAAATTAAATATCTTGCAAAAAAAAAGAAATTAGTCTGTGTTGCCGCTCAACACCAACGTTTTAGACAACCATCGATTAACTTAAAAAAATTGGTTATTAAAAACAAGATAGGATCAATTTATACTGCGCATATCTCCGCAATTTTTAAAAGAAGTAAGACTGTAAAAAATTCAAATTTTACCAATTTATCAAAAGCAGGAGGAGGGCCATTGATTGATCTTGGCTCACATTTTGTTGATTTAGCATGGTGGATAATGGGGAAACCTAAACCGATTTCAGCCTCAGTTTATACATCAAATAAATTAGCAAAGTATTTGGAAAAGAATGAAAAAGTTTTTTGGAAAAAATTTGATATTGAAGATTATGCTTCTGGGGTAGTACGTTTTGAACAAAATAAATCTATAACTTTTCAAATGAGTTACTTATTAAATTGTAAAGAAAATGAAAAAAATATAAAATTTTTTGGCACCAAAGGAGGTCTTTCATGGCCAAATGTTGAGCTCACAACTATTAAAAACAATATTACGAAAAATAAATCTTTTTTTACCAAGGAAAAAAAATCTGCCAGCATTTTAGAATTACAACATTTTATTGATAGCATTACAAAAAAAAGAAAACAAAACCCTGATTTAAAAGAAATGGAAACTATGACAAAAATAATCGAAACTTTTCATAAATCCATTTATAAAAACAAGGAAATAATAATATGACTAAATATAAAATAATAAAACTTCAAGCTAAAGATTTAAAATATAAAAATATAAACATTAAACAAATCATCAAAAATTTTAACAAGACTGGAGTGATTGTTGTCGAAAATTTATTAAATAAACAGAAATGTAATTTTTTTATTAATCTTTTAGAAAAAAGTTACTCTAAATATAAAAATTTATACTTTGCAAATAAATTAAAAAAAATAGCTACTCATTCACAATCTTATAATGCAAAAACAGTAAGTAACTTACATAATAAAAACATCAAATTTTTAAAATTTCTTGATCATCCTACAATTTTGCCTTTGGTAACTTCATTTTTGCAACAAGGCTCACATATGGAATCGGATAGAATTATTTGCCAATCTTTTGTTGCGCGGTCACCTACTGGAAAAGCCAAAGGTCAGCAGCTTCACAATGATGCTAGGATGATTGGATTACGTTTTCCAATTGTAATTCAAGTTATGTGGGCTCTAGATAATTTTACCAAAAACAATGGATCTACCAGATTTGTTCTTGGAAGTCATAAGTTCATGAAGTTTCCAAAAAATGAAAAAACTTATAAAGATGAAGTGATCATAGAAATTCCAAGCGGTTCAGCTATTATTTTTAATGGTGCAGTATGGCATGGGAGTAGTAAAATAAAAAATGTATCAAGCAGACGATGGGGAGTGGTATGTAGATATGCTAGGTGGTTTTTAAAACCATCTTTTAATTTTCAAGAGAATACTCCAAAAAATATTTATAATAAAATGAATAAAACTCAACGCGATTTATTGGGATTTAGTTATAATACACCAAAAGACGAATTTTCTAGTGATAGAACTACTCAAAGAAAATATTCGAAGCCATTAAACTATACTTTACCAGTATAAAAATTTTATAGATTTTAATCACACTTATTTTTTGTCGTGCAAACTCTGCAGAAAATTTTGTTTAATTCAATAAAGAATAATAAAACCAAAAATGCAATTTGGGTTAATAATAAATATTACACCTATAAAAGAATAAATGAACTTTCAGAAAATTTTAAGAAAATTTTTTCCAATAATAAATCTGACTCAGTCTGTATTTTAAGTGAAAAAAATATTCACTGTTATGCAGCAATTCTTGCAACTATACTAGATGGAAGAGTTTATGTACCATTAAATCCAAAATTCCCTGTTGAAAAAAATAAACAAATACTTAATTTTTCTGAGTCAAAAATTCTATTAGTTGAAAGTAAATTTATTAAACAAGCAAAGCTTATTGTAGGCAAAGATAATAAGAAAAAAATTTTTATAGTAATTTTAGATAAAAACATAGAATCAAATAATTTAAAAAAAAACCCTTTTAAGATAACTACATCTAAATCTATTTGTTATTTACTTTATACTTCAGGAAGCACTGGAAAGCCTAAAGGAGTACCTATTAATAATATGAATTTAGTAAACTATTTAAAAAATGTATCCGAAAAATATAGAGCAGGTACTAAAGATAAATTTTCTCATAATTTTGATTTAACATTCGATTTATCTATTCATGATATTTTTTTTTGCTGGATGAGCGGTTCTTGTTTGTACGTAACTCCAAAAAAGCATTTATTGAATCCGGGTTACTTTATAAGAAAGCATAATTTAACCATGTGGTTTTCAGTTCCATCACTGGGTTTAAATATGTTAAAAATGAAACAATTAAAG
>MDTE01043341.1_pt1 | contig 10682 bp, 12 predicted proteins | sample 811231 | NCBI WGS metagenome assembly MDTE01 (sample SAMN05326651, study PRJNA326480) | marine metagenome | isolation source: seawater | place: Indian Ocean: Red Sea | collected 2010 | reverse complement strand
AGGAGCTATTGCGTAGTCAATCTTTAGTTTTGTCAGTAAAAGATAACATAAGATCAAAAGCAGCAAAAGAATCAAAAACCAATGTAGGTAGGTACATCCAAGAACTAGGTTTAGATAATTTGGTTGGTGAAAGTGCTTTGAGTAAATTTTTAAACATTGGTTTAGCAACTGGTGTTGGAATAGCTGTTTCTCCTGTTATGGTCTTAAAAAAACTAGCACAAACCGCACCCGGAGCAGACATGAAAGCTAAAGTTTCTTATGCTTTGCGTGATGTTTACAGAGACATAACTAAAGGTTTGAAAGAACTTAAAGACCCTAAACAAGTAGCAGAACTTCTTAAGAGTAAACCTGTTGTCTTTGCCTCTTTTCAGGCAGCAGCAGACCAACTTATAGCAGAGGCAGAAGAAGAGCAGAATGAGCGATTGGTACAGTAGAGCCAAAAAAGGTCTACAGGGTATCTATGACGATACATACGAAAGTATGTCCGACATTCAACGTCAGAGAGAAACTGGTGATATTTCGTATACAGAGTCTTCTGTTAGGCAGTTGGGAGAAGTTGCTGGCGGTGTAGGTTCTCTAGTAGATGCTGGTTTGTCTGTTATTCCGGGTTACGAAAAACTTCAAGAGACAATAGGAGAAGGTGTAGAGTCTTTTCTTGAGACTGACGTAGGACAGCAGTTTGCCCGTTATCCACAGCAACGACCTAGAGTCTCTGGAATGTTAGGTGCAGTAGCGAACATAGCTGAGTTTGTTCCGGGTGTAAAAGGAATATCAACTGTACGAAACGCAGCGAGTGATGTAAACATGCTTACTGGTCCTGAGTCTGGAAGGGGCATGGAATTAGCTTCTTTAGATAACTACATTGATAACTTTTATGGTATTAAAGAAGTAAATCCAACCTCACCCGCTGCTAGTATGGAAGGAGCTACAAAACCCTTTACTGACAAACAACGTAAAATGGAACAACGGTTTTATGATCCTAAGTCAGTAACAAACAGAGCATTAGATTTTGTAGATAATATTCCCGGTTTAAAAAAAGGGCCGCAAAAATTTAGAGCTTTAACTAGATCAGATAGACTAAAGCCAGAAGAATCTTTTGAAAGTACCAAAGAAACAAGAACAGCTATTGCTAAATTAGACGCTTTGCAAAACTTTGGTGTAGAGAGTGTCAAAAACACTGTACGAGACTATTTTAGTCCTGAATCCCGTGCTTTATTTAGAGAACAAGGTTTGTCAAGAACAGGAAGAGATATAATAGCTTCTCATTTAATAGACTCTAAACTGAAAGACGATAAAAGTAAAAAAATACTCGATAACATAGAAGAATTACAAAAAAAGTACAGGGACGAAAAAAAAGAAGGTAATAGACTAACTGATAAACACAGAGAAATAACAGAACAAATACAAGAAGAAGCAAGTAAGCTAACATCAAGAGAAGTCCCTAAAGCTGTTGCAGAAGCTATTTATCAACTCCACATAGGCCAACAAGGAGGAAGAAAGGGAGGGCTGAACGCAGGTCTAATTAATATAGCTAAAGAGTCTTTTCTTGAGCCTTACAGTAAATACGACACAGGAACTTTATCGTCTTGGTTTACAAAAAACCATAGAGCGACAAGCGACAAATACGACGTAAGTTTTAATCAAGACGACGCTTCTACTATTGAAAATATAATACTTAATGCAAACAAAAACGGATTAGGCGAAACGGGTGTTCCTGCTCTGGTGGTTATGAAAGAACCCTCTAAAAAACTTTCGTCAGGTAATCATATTTTTGACGTCTTTAACAAAAGATCAAAAGCAGGATCAACGCCTCCTGCTGGTAAAATAGCAAACGCTTTTGAAAATCTAGGTAACAAAGAAGTCAGTATCGGACAACTATACGATGAACTTAAAAAAGAAAAGTTAAATATTAAAAAAGTCACTGAAGACAAAATATACTTCACAGGAAGCACTACAGGATCAGCCATTGTTGAGGGAGGTGTTAACGTATCTGGTTTTGTAAAACCTGACGGGACTACTGCTTTTGTTATGGCTGACGTACATGACTTTTTTGAAAACATACGTCCAGTTAAAAAATTTACAGACAAAATAGCCCCACATAGTTTAATGGCTGTGTCTCCTCCTCTTTTTAAAAATTTCTTAGAAGACGGAAAAATATCTAACAAACAGCCTAAAAAAGAAAAAAAAGATATAGTAGACGTTACGGGTGCATTAGAAGAAATAGCAGCAGCAAAACCAAGATCAGATATATTACAAGCAGAACAACGTAGGCAACAAGGGATGCTTTTATCAGGATTAGGTCAACCAGCGGCAACAATGGTAGGAAACATAGAAGAAGAAGAGGCCCGTTAAGGCCCCTACGTTCTACTGTTTTTTATTCTGGTAGTCACTGATAGCAGCTTTAATAGCGTCTTCAGCCAACACAGAACAGTGTATCTTCACAGGCGGCAACGCTAGTTCTTCCGCAATCTGTGTGTTCCTGATACTACCAGCTTCTTCCAGAGTCCTACCCTTGACCCACTCAGTCAGCAGGGAGCTAGACGCAATGGCACTACCACATCCGTAGGTCTTAAACTTGGCGTCTTCAATGATGCCTTCGCTGCCTACTTTAATCTGTAGTTTCATTACGTCACCACATGCAGGTGCTCCCACCATCCCAGTACCCACGTCTTCGTCGTCAGCGTTTAGCTTACCGACGTTCCGTGGGTTCTCGTAGTGATCCATGACTTTATCACTGTAGGACATGACTTATATCTCGCAACTGTTACCAGTACAGGCTAACTGCTGTGACCCTTCAGTCATGTCGGATTCCTCTGAGACATTCCAGTTGATCTCCGTTGGGAAATCCTTGACCATAGCCTCATAAGTCTCTTTGTCCACAGGCTCGTAAGGTGCTTGCTGGTACGTGTGTTCTGCGTAAGGCAGGAAGCTAATGCCACTTACCTTGTCGAACTTATTGTACAGCCACTGTCCTACCTGTAGAAACTCATCGTCCTTGTAGTAACACGTCATGCTTGGTTTGTGTTCGCACCAGTGGTCCTGATACGTTTCCCAGAGACATAGCTGTTCCATAGCACCCATATCAGGAGCAACCACAGCGTTCTCAGGAGAGCGTATGGGGAACGAAAAGACCTTAGTCGTAGGGGAGGTTACGTCTTCCTCTACAGGCACTCCAGCGGCCTCCAGAACGCTACACAGAGGATCTCTGGCGTCAGCCCTAACCCTACGTATGTACTGCTCTGCGTATCTAGGGTGTATCCCAGACGCACTGTCCACTAGCTGACTCACTGTGCCGCTTGGCTTAACAGCAGTGATAGCAGTACTAGCGTTAATACCAAGACGCTTCGCCCACTTACTGTTAGTCTTGATAGCTTCGTCCTTAAGTTGCGTAAGCCAGTGCTGTAGTTCTGCACGTCCTCTTCTCCCTGACATCACTGGATGATCCATGATGCCTGTTAGTGATACACCTAGTAGTGCTTCTTCTTCCGTATTGTCCTTCCATATCTTCCTCAAGTACCTGAAGTTAGTCAGGGTAGCCTGTAGCGTACCTAGTACAGCCGCTGACCTAACCTTTAGCCTGAGTCCCTGTAGTGTGTCGGACGACCGTATGACAACCTCAGACAGATTACAGAACTGATATGGCCTTAGTATGATCTCAGAGCAGGGGTTAGTACCAAAGTCTACCTCTGAGTCCCTACGTCCATTCCTAGCAGCCTGTGCTTGACTAGCGACACGACTGAAGACACCACGTTCACCAGAGCGTGACTCGTACAGACTCTGCCACTCGTTGAGGAATGCTTCAAAGTCTGGCTTCTCTGTGTAACAAGCTGAGTTATTAGCTAAACCACGTTGAGGGTTATCGACCCACCACTGCCCTGACTTGCTTCGTCGGATTCTGTCGTCAGTGAGGTTACTGAGACTGATGAGAGCAGATCGCCTGACACCTCCGACGACGACAATCTGTGCAATCTTACAGCAGAGATCGTGACACTCGATGGAACTAAGTCTCCTTCCAGCAGCCGTCCTAAAAATTTCAACGGTGAATAAGAAGAGATCGACAAGAGGCTCTGGACCAGACGCTCTACCGCCAAAGGTTCTAAGGGCTGACCCAGCAGGTCTAACTCCAGAGACGTCCCACTTTGGAACCTGACCAGAATACAGCATTGCAATAAGTTCCCTGAATGCTTTTGCCCATCCAATCTTAGAGTCAGTGACGTGTATAACTGTATCGGTATCATAAAACTCCTCTGCAACTTCTGGTAACTTACTAACGTACTGACGCTCTACACTAAACCCGACACCTGTGCCGCACATAAGCACGTACATCATTTCGTCAAAGGCTTTAGGGTGATCTATGGGTAGATAAGAGCAGTTAAAGCCAGCCACATTGTCTCTTGACAAAGCTTCTCCAGCAGTCATCAAGGCCCTCATGCTAGGCATAACTTCCAAGCTGTGTATCTGTTTGTACAGGTCTTTAGCTTCTTTGCTAGTCAGCTTCTCTTGTGTTACCCAGAAGTCCAAGTAACGGTTCACTGTCTCTTCCCAAGATTCCCGACGTTGTTCTTCCGGTAGGTAACGGGCGTACCTAGATTTATGTATGTACTGCTGGTAGGCGTCCATTAGATTTCATATTCTCCTTGTGTTATGATAGACATCTTTATTTGGTCCATTAAAAAATACAGGTCCTGTGCTTCTATGTTAGTTGACACTACTACGTAGTCGTCTGACTTGATAATACAAAAGGCTTTATCGTAGTCGTCCAGTTTCTCTGCTCGTGTGATTGCTTCAAAAACTTTGGAGACTCCGGTTTGTTTACCGAAGCCCCCGTCAATAACTTTCATCACTCCTCCTCTACTGCTTCAATAAGACGGTCCAAATACCAACGGGCCTTCTTAAGATCCTCTATTGGATTAGTTTTGTACTTCCAACGGTGGAGGTACTTGAGGACTGAACCTTCGTAGTAGTCCATTATCCCTGTCTCACCAAGCTGCTGCTTGATGTATTCAATAGCCTCAACTTGACCGTTGTTGTAATGGGCTGGTCGGGTAACAGCGTCATACGCTTTGTCCCATTCTTGGGAAGTAGCGGCGTCAATACTCATCTTCGTCCTCCTCTTCATCTGTCAGTTCCTCTTCAAATTTGTCTAGTCTGTTGATTAGCTTGTCTTCAAACCTGTCCAGCAGTTCTTCTGAAGTAATCTCTAATGCTTCCAAGAAGTCGTCTGCATCGTAGGTATCTAACAGTCGTTCTTTAATTTCTTCAAGTGTTAGAGACATCTTCAATCAACTCCTCCAATGTATCGACGTTGTACCACTTTATGTTCTCACGTTCACACCATTCTGCCATTGTAAGTTTACCTCCTTTTCTAACTTTTTTGTCTGGGTTCATTAGTACAAATACTAATTGTTGATGTCTTGGCAGACTATCTCTGACGCTTGTATATTTCTTAGTGTCTCCCTCTCTGAAGAATCCTTTACACTCAACAAGAGTGCCACTAGGATCATGTACAAAGTCGGGGCAATAGTGACGATGTATTGTGTACGGTACTCTGAATGGTTCATAGTCAAACTCCTTTAGAACCTTTGATACAGTCTCTTCAAAATTACTACGAAACTTCAATTTCTTGGACTTTCGGCTCATTTACTACCTCTACTAAATAACGTGGACCTGTTGAATAAAGAAACCCTCTTACGGAAGGCCAGCAGACCTTTTTGTAAGTACAGTAGGAGCATCCGACGGCGAGTTTCTGGTTCCCACTCTTGCCATCTGCGACAGGCTCGTAACAGACGTCCGGTGGTGTCGGTAGCTCCACTAGCTTTTTTATGCGGTCAATGTGTTCACCTATGTCGTAACTGATAAGGCTATGCACAGGAGCTTGCTTGTCTTCCTCATCGTACAACAGGTAAGTCAAGTGTCCATTCTGTTTGTCCATAGCCAACCAGCCGTACTTCGTTTCACCTTCGGACGCTGCGTATCCTTTGATCTGAGCGACGTAACCGAAAGGGTCATCGTAGGCCAAGGTCCCATCACGGAACTTCCTAAACCCGTAAGTAGACGCTGACTTGACGTCCGTAACAACACCATTGATCTTGCAGTCCATAGAACCTTTGATGCCATTGACTTCACATTTCTTCTGTTCGTCTGTGACCTCATGTCCTGCTGCTCTTGTAAGGAACAGTAGGAGTTCTTCTATGACGTGTCCGTACAGGAACTTGACGTAGGTGTGTGGCTGTATGTCTTCACCTTTTTCTACGTCATTAAAGACATTCCAGAGGAACCTGTCTTCACGTCCTATGTTGGACATACGGAGTTTTCTGGTATCGTCACGCTTCTGTGTGAACTCCTGACGCATCAGGTCCTTTACCTTTTCTCCGAACTGCTCAATGCAACTGTCTATGTCTACGTCTTCTGGGACGTCCTTGGTGGACACCAGTTTGTAGATGTCGCTTACTAGTGTGTGTGTAGTTTTCATTCTCTATGTTCTACCCATCTAAGTTTACGAGTTTCAGAATCACAAGAAAGAAATACAACCCCCATGTCTTTTTGTTCTTTACTTCTAGGCATTCTGGTTGTATTTGATTTAACGTCTATTAAAGTTATTTTTCCGTCTTTTAAAGCAATCATGTCAACTGGACCACTACAGCCAGCATTCTTAAAAACTTCGTAGCCGTTGTCCCATAACCAAGTGACTGCGTAGTACTCTGCTATATCTCCTTTTCTGCTTTTTGATTCTGATATATTGTAAACTCTAGTCCCATCTTTTTTTAATTTGGTTTGGTTGCCCATCAGTGTGTCTCCGCCCACGTTGTACCAATTTTATATTCTCCGTCCAGAGGACACCGTAAATCATACGCCAACCCTGCTGCCTTCAGGCATTCAACTGCAAGCCAGCCAAACTTGTCTGCGTGTGCTTCACGTACCTCTGTCTGTACTTCGTCATGGATGTTACCTACAAACTTGTAGTCCAGTTTCCACTGCTTTGCATGGTCGTCTAGGATCACCAGAGCTTTCTTCATTACGATAGCTCCTGCTGCCTGTAACAACGTATTTAATGCAGCGTGTTCTGATCTAACAGGAAGTCTTCTTCCGTCGAGTCCTCTGAGATAGCCTCTCCCAGCAGCCTTAGCAACTCGTTCTCGTAGACTTCCAAGAGCAGGTGTGTTTCTGAGAAATCTTTCTTTGAGTTCAGCACCATCTGCTGCGCTTCCACCAACGATATTTCCGATTTTAGCGTCTCCAGCCCCGTAGAGGAAAGCATAGATGAAAGTCTTTGCCTGAGGTCTTGTTTCAAGTCCAGCAGCCAACTGATTTCTTGTGTGTATATCTTCTGTGAGGAGGACATTAGTAAACTCCTGATCGTTCATGTAGTGAGCCAGCATCCGTAGTTCCAAGCCACTAGCGTCAAACCCTACCAGCTTCTTACCAGCAGGGACAGTCCAGCAGGACCGACACTCGTGTCCATAAGGGCTGTGGCTGGCAGGAACTTGGGCGACGTTAGGGTCACGATGAGTCATACGTCCTGTTACTGTACCAAGACTAATGACCCTGCCGTGAACCCTACCGTCAGACCCTAGATGCTCAATCCATGAGTTTACCTGTGCGTATCTTTTCTGTAGCATCAAGTATTCACTCACGGCACGAGCTTCTGGTAGATAAATCGTGTCTAGGACTGCTTCGTCAACGATGGGATTACCCTTCTCAGTAAGTTTAGTAAACTTTGCACCAAGTTGTGTAAGCCTCTTCGCAATCTGTTGGCGAGAACCGACGTTAAAGACTTCAATCCTGTCCTTGAGTCTCTTGCCTGTCTTCTCAGAGTATCTTTCATGGATGATAGGCGGGAACTTTTGTTGAAGTTCTGCTTCGATGTCATTCATACGCTCCTTAAATGTAGCACATAAATCCCGTGCTAGTTCTTGGTCCAGCAGCCAGCCATTGCGCTCCTGCTGGTGTATTATTTGTTGGACTCTGTGTTCCAGTTCAGCAGACTCAGCAGAGAAGCTAGTCAATTCGCTAGTCAGTTTGTTGTGTACTGCTTCTGTGACTTCCACATCACGCTCGCAGTACTCAACCATCTGCATACTCAGGGAAGACCAATCGTCATGGTCGCCTTTCGGAAACCCTAATTGGTTGCCCCAGTTCCTCAGAGAGTGACCACCTTCTCTACTTGGGTCCACTAAACGTGAAAGCACCAGAGTATCAACAATCCTCTCAGGATTCACAGAGAGCTTCCAGAGACGTTTTAGGACAGGCATATCGTACCCTATTAGGTTATGTCCTACGACGCTCTGAGAGCTTCTGAGGGCTTCTGAGAGGGATTCAGGGCTGGTATGTACCTTGTTGACCCCATTCTGACGTGTCACTGCACACCAGATACGACTAGGGTCCAAGCCATTAGTTTCAATGTCAAGATAAATCAAAAGTCATCTCCTGTTTGCGGATTTGCGACCTCTTTTAACCTACCTGTAGCACGGTCATAATGGAGCCAACAAGCGGGTCCAGTTTCACCAGTGTAACGGTTCTTCAGGACACGTACTGTAGTCGTATTCCTGATGTCCTCGTTCTCATGCTGCTGGTCCCTTTCCATACCTATCACAATGTCGGACAGTTGTGCGATTGCTTGCGAACCTCTTAACTCGCCAAGGCTAATCTGCGCTCCGTCCTCATGTGCCCTACCTTGTGACCGTCTGAGATGGGACACTAGGAAAAGACCTATGCCCGTCTCTGCTACGAGTGTTCGCAGCTTGGTCATTATTTCGTCTATGGCTTTCCGTTCATCACCGTTCTCCTGAGAAGAAACGACGATGGACAGGTGGTCCAAGACGACAAACCTACAGTCTAACGCTTTCGCCATGTACCGGACACGGGCTAGTAAGTTGTCCGAAGACGTAGAACCCCAATGGTCAAACAAGTAGTACCGACCAGTGCCTAACGTGGAGTCCCAGTAGGGTCTTAGGTCGTCCACTGGCGTGTCTTCCTCTAGGTGCAGAGGGCGGTTAGCGGCTACTGACATGATACCCAAAGTTGTACGGGCTAGGTCTTCCTCAAGAGCGAGGACGCCTATGTTGCCTTCGCATCTCTTGAGCAGATCAAATTCTAACTCCCGTATAAACTGAGACTTGCCCATGCCAGAGCCGCTTGTAATGGTCACGAGTTCGTAGGGTCTGTGACCTCTTGTCAAATGGTTCAGACCTTCCCACGGGTAAGGTACAGACTTGACAGCCCTTTTCTCTACGAGTCGTTCCCAAGTTTCAACCCCCGGCACAATACCGTCAGGCTGGTACACCTTGGCATTCCACCAAGCCTGTGTAAACTCCCTAACCTTATTAGCCATGAGCATCTCACTAGCGTCCTTCAGGGGTAGCTTGATGATCTTTAGCTTGTTAGGGCTGAATAAGTCTTTCACTTGGTCTACTGCGTCTTGTCCCGGCTTGTCAGCGTCGAAGCACAGAACAACAGTCTCGTAAGACTCTAGCCATTCTAGTTGTTCCTTGACTTCCTTCGCTGCGTTAGACGCACCCGACCTTAGACTTACCACGTCCCACTTCTTGCCTGTCATTTCGTACACAGAGGCGGCGTCTAGTTCTCCTTCGCAGAGTGTAATGTACTTGTTTGTACTACACTGGTGCTGTCCGAAGAAGCCTACCTCATTTGACATAGTGCCAGTGCAGTAGAAGTTCTTAGTCTTAACTTCACGCACCTTAGCGGCCACTACCTCACCTGTGTCTACGTTGTAGTAAGGGTAGAAGTGTTTGTGTATCTCACCTGTGGCGTTGTACTCAACGGTAATCCCGTAGCGGCTACACGTCTCTTGAGACAGTCTCCGTTGAGGTATTGCTGAGACAGTACCATTCATTACTAGCGGTCCTCCGTTGGTGGTACTGTTAATCTGTGTGTTGTCCATGTTGCTGTTACCGTTTATGTGGTAGTTGCAGCCAGCGGAGAAGCAGTGCGCTCCCCCGTCGTCATAGATGGCTAGGGCGTCCGAAGAATTACACTTCGGACAACCCTCATGTCTGACGAAATTAGCCACTAGGAGTACTGGAAGTCGTCGTCAGCTTCATCTGTATTGACTGCTTCCTCTATCACCTTAACAGCTTCTAGGTACGTCGCTGTACCGTGTACAGGATGGGAAGGACCCAGCTTGTACTTCAGTCGCACCTTAGAATTATAAGGGACCTCTCCGTCGTAGTTTTCACCAGCTACGTCCCACCGCTTCACAGCGTACTTACTTTTGAACTTCCGTTGCTTGTTGCCTTGGTAGTCCTTGATCTTGACGCCTGAAGCCTCAAGCTGTGCAGCAGCGTCCTCAGACATTGTAATGGTCATACTGAAGAACCCAGTGTCTTGACCGTTGAACACGTCGTGCTCAGTTACGTTGCTGAAGTTTACCACGCCTTCTACTGTTGCTGATTGTGCCATAATGGAATAATCTCCGTTAACAAGTTTAGTAATGTTTCTAAAACTACTTTTCTGTAGTTTATACTATTATTATACCACGGGTGGTTAACCCTGTACAACCTTTTGTTCCTCTTTTTGTACTAGAGAGAGAGAGGCCACGGGTATATACAGACCACTGCTCTGTTTCTCTAGGTTGTTTCCGGTAAAGAGTAAACTATAGTACTACTTTAGTTTACTACTTTAGTTTACTACTTTAGTTTACTACTTTAGTTTACTACTTTAGT
>MDTE01117457.1_pt1 | contig 10683 bp, 8 predicted proteins | sample 811231 | NCBI WGS metagenome assembly MDTE01 (sample SAMN05326651, study PRJNA326480) | marine metagenome | isolation source: seawater | place: Indian Ocean: Red Sea | collected 2010 | reverse complement strand
GGCTTTTGATCTTTCTTCTCTTGCCTGGGGTTCCTGAGACTGTGGTTCGGCCCCGTAATGGAGCGCGGCGCTGGATCAATCTGGTGGTGACCGATTTTCAGCCCTCCGAGTTGGCCAAGGTGGCGGTGGTACTCTCGATTGCTGCATGGCTTCGGTTTCGTCGAAACCATCGGCGACTGCGTGGCTTGCTCGCGCCACTCTTCATTGCGCTGGTGCCGATGGTGCTGGTGTTGCTTGAGCCGGATCTGGGGACCGCACTGCTCTTTCTTCCAACCGCCTTGGCCATGCTGATTGCCGCGGGCGCCCGGCTCAAGGATCTCTGCATTGTGGTTCTGCTGGGACTGTTGGCGGCAGCGGCGATGACACCACTGCTTCGCCCTCATCAGCGAGATCGACTGCTGGCCATGTGGGCGCAGGTTCAGGGGGATTCCAGTTACGTCGATGGCATCGGCTATCAAGGGGCCAGAGCCATGACGCTGGTCGGTGCTGGTCAGTGGAGTGGGCATGGCAAGGATCAGACGGCTCGTTTGGTACGTTGGAACCATCTGCCTGAAGAGCACAATGACATGGTGTTTGCTGTGATTGTCACGCGATGGGGGCTGATCGGCGCGTTGGTCACATGGGGTTTGTTTGCACTGTTGTGTTTAGGGGGATTGCTGGTGGCGGCGCAGAGTCGTGAAGCCTTTGGACGTTTGATTGCCGTGGGGGCGACTGCTTTGTTGACGACTCAGATGGTCGTCAATACGGGCATGACCATCGGAGTGATGCCAATCACAGGTATGACACTGCCATTTGTCAGTGCCGGCGGATCGAGTCTCGTCGCGGTATGGTTGTTGATCGGTTTGTTGCTGAATGTTGGACTGCGGCCACCAAGTCGGTTGTGGCGAGAAAGTTTTGAGTTTGGTCCAGAGGATGACACGCATGCTTGATGTGAATGTGGCGCGTCGCCTGTGTGAGGGCCATGAATTAGAACTTTCAGTGGATGAAGTTGAATCTTTGCTTCGCTTTCTTGAGTTGCTACATGCCGCGAATGCGAAGATGAATCTGACTCGAATCACTGATCCGGAGGAAGCTTGGTCACGGCACATTCTGGACAGCCTTTCATTGCTGCCACTCATCGAAGCAGCAGGTGCCCGCAATATGATTGACATCGGTTCTGGTGGTGGATTGCCAGGGATGCCTTTGGCGATCATCCGGCCGGATCTTCCGGTGACATTGCTTGAGGCGACAGGGAAAAAAGCGAGGTATCTGGCTGAAACAGCGACCACGCTTGGCCTGGAGAACCTCACGGTGCTCAGTGAGCGGGCCGAGACGCTTGGGCGTGAAGAGGGTGGAGGTCGCGGCGCTTGGGATGTGGTGACAGCAAGGGCGGTGGGTCCATTGCCGGTGCTTTTGGAACTCACCTTGCCGCTGCTTGTGGATCATGGGGTGTTGTTCGCCATCAAAGGTGCCCGGGCACCTGAGGAAATCGAAGCATCGAGCAAGGCGTTGAGTGTGTTGCACGCGGAAGTCGAGATGACGCGACGCACGCCAACTGGGACGGTGGTGGTGGTTCGTCGTCATGGTCCCATTTCTCGGGAGTATCCACGCCGGCCAGGTGAACCGGCGCGTTTGCCAATTGGGGGAGTGCCCCGTGGCCGCGATTGAATTGGTGGATCTGCTTGCAGGTTCACCCGAAATCAGTTCCTGCTTGCCAGGGTTTGAAGTGCGTCCTGAGCAGGTTCGATTGGCACGTGCTGTGCAGTCTGCCTTGGCCAATCGCACCACCCTTTTGGCAGAAGCCGGAACAGGGGTTGGCAAATCATTCGCCTATCTGTTGCCTGCCATGGAGCGTGCTGCGTTCCATGGGGAGCGTGTGGTGATTGCGACACATACGATTGCACTCCAGGAACAATTACTGCATCACGATCTTCCTCGGCTTCATCCTTTGTGTGGGGATCAGGTTCGTCCGGTTTTGGTGAAGGGTCGGCACAATTACATCAGCTTGCGTCGATTGGAGCGGTCATTGCGACGATCTTCTGCAGATGCGGAAGATCGTCAAGCATTGCAGGTCATTGATGCCTGGTCGCGTCAAACCAAGGATGGTTCACGAACCACCTTGCCACAGATGTTGCGACCCAGAGTCTGGGAACAGGTTCAAAGTGACGCAGGCAATTGTCTTGGAACACGGTGCCCGCGTCACAGCGAATGCTTCTACCAATCAGCACGAGCTCAAATGCAGCAGGCAAATCTGCTGATTTGTAATCATGCTTTGTTCTTTTCAGATCTGGCGCTTCGAATGACAGGGGCTTCGCTGCTGCCTGAGTATGACCATGTGATCTTTGATGAAGCCCATGTGCTTGAGGATGTTGCTGCTGAACATTTTGGCATGCAGGTCTCAGAGGCTGCCGTGACGCGGTTGTTGTCTACGCTTTTAAGTGATGATGAACGGCGGGGATGGCTGTCTACACGAGACGAAGATGGGGCTGTGGCCAGGTGTGTGGTGCATGTGCGAGAGGCGCGCGCAGGATGTAGCGCATTTTTTGCATCACTTTTGGATTGGTACGCTTCAGATGGTGGTGGTGGGCGCATTCGGCGACCGGACATCGTGCCAGATCTTCTCTCTTCGCCGCTTGAAGCGTTGTCTGAAGCTTTGGCACTGGTGAGAGATCAGATCGACGATCAAGAGGAGCGTGCTGAGCTCACAGCGTGGTCGCAGCGAGCGGGTGATCTTTCAACAGGAGTGCGGAGACTGCTCGCTCAAGATGTTCCTGGCGCGGTGTATGCGTTGGATGGTGCGACACCAACTTCTACACACGGTCCACGGCCCGCGCTTCGATGCACAGTGATCGATGTGGCGCCGATTTTGTCCGACATGTTGTTTGCAGGTGGTCGTGGAACCATTCTGACCAGTGCCACGCTGGCGACGCCACCTCGGGGCTATGACCATCTGTCTCGCAGATTAGGTTGTGCCAGTTCCGAGACGATGACAGAAGGAACACCATTTGATTTGCGAAGCCAGATGCGTTTGGTCATCGATTCAAGCATGCCACCGCCATCATCGCCAGACTTTGTAGACCGCTTGGTGGAGCGCATCCTGATGCTGGTCGAGCGCACTCGGGGGGGGGCGTTGGTGTTATGTACCAGCTTTCGCATGATTGATGATCTCATGCGAGTGGGTGGCGAGCGGCTCGCTGCTGTGGCAGGAGAAGTGTTGGTGCAGGGGCGTGGTGTGGCGGCAGGTCCATTGGTGCGACGCTTCCGTGAATGTGAAGATGGCGTGTTGATTGGGACGGCGAGTTTGTGGCAGGGGGTGGATGTGCCTGGGGCTGCCCTGCGTAATGTGATCATCACCAGATTGCCATTTGAGCCACCAGATCGACCTCTGGTGGAAGCGCGTTGTGAGGCGGTCGAGGCAGCGGGTGGCACAGCTTTTCGAGATGAAATGTTGCCGCGGGCGGTGCAACGATTCAGGCAGGGCGTTGGCCGACTGATTCGCAGCAGTGAAGACCAAGGTCTGATTGCTGTTCTTGATGCTCGGATTGTGCGAAAGCCATATGGACGCGCATTTGCTGCCACATTGCCAGAAGGCATACGCGTGGAGGATCTGGCCGCAGAGGTCTGACGGTTTTTGATGAGGACACCGCTACCATGCTTCACATGTTGAATCGCGTCTTTAAAGCATACGACGTTCGTGCGACGGTTCCAGATCCACTCAATGAAGAGGTGGCTTTCAGGATCGGTCGAGGGGTGGCTCGGTATCTGCTTGCTCAGGAAGGCCTCGGTGATTTGCCCGAGCCTTCTCGTCGATTGATTGCGGTGGGCCATGACATGCGTCTGACCAGTCCGTCTTTGGTCGCAGCATTACATCACGGCATGCAGTGCGAAGGCGCTGACATTTTGGATGTCGGCCTTGTCGACACGCCTTTCGTGCCATTTGCGGTCAATCATGCGCATTGCATCGGTGGTGTGCAGACCACAGCAAGTCACAATCCAGCACACTACAACGGTTTCAAGATCAGCAAGATGCACGGCAAGCCTGTTGGGGAACAGACTGGGTTGCGTGATATACAGGCCATTGCGGAATCGGTCGATGTCGATGGATCCAAGCAGGGGCAGATTCGTTCAGTGGATTTGTGGGACGAATACCGAACGCATGTCTTTCGCATGCTGGGGGAGGAGATCCAGTCAGGCCAATCCCGCATCAAAGTCGCGATCGATGCATCGAATGGCATGGCGGGCACCATGGTGCCCAGGCTCTTCGACGATGTTCCAGGCATTGAATGTGTTCGGATCAACTTCGAAAACAGCACCGGCACATTCGTGCACGAACCCAATCCGCTTGTTGAGGCGAATCTGGCTCAGGTCCGAGAGGCTGTGGTGGCGCAGTCTTGCGCAGTTGGCATTTGTTTTGACGGCGATGCTGATCGATGCATGGTCGTGGATGAGCAAGGCGGCATTGTTGGATGTGATTTAGTCACGGCATGGTTGGGACAGCGGTTTCTCAAGGCGGCCGGAGGTGGCAGCGTGGTGTTTGATCTCCGGAGCAGTCATAGCACAGCAGAGATGATTCGCGAGGGTGGGGGGACACCAGTTGAAAGTCGCGTTGGTCATGTTTTTATGAAGCAGGCGATGGCAACGCACGAGGCGGTCTTTGGAGGTGAATTGTCAGGGCACTTCTACTTCCGCGAGAACTTCAATGCTGATTCCGGTGCCATGGCCTTTGCGGCAGTGTGCACCGCGCTGGTGGAAGATGGCAGACCCATGAGTGAGATCATTCGTGATGCGCGACGATATCACCAATCAGGCGAGATCAATTTTGAGGTTGATGACAAAGAGGCTGCCATGCAACGACTGGTTGAGGCGTTCCCTGATGCGCAAGTGGGTCGGCTTGATGGGGTGACTGTGGACATGGGTGATTGGTGGTGCAATGTGCGGCCAAGCAATACAGAACCACTGCTGCGACTGAATCTGGAAGCGGGCTCGGCTGCAGAGGTGGACTCGCGAGTTGGCCACATCGAGCCCCTGCTTGGGACCAGAGTGGACCACTGAGGATCATTCGCCCGGAATGCTGCTGATGACGCCTGCCCATGGGCTTGAGGCGCTGGCGTACAACTTCTTTTCAATTCTGCCTGATTGGGCAGCCAGCCAGCCGGACTCACAGGCCAGCCGCATCGCTTGGGCCATGCGCACCGGATCTTGTGCATGCGCAATGCCAGTATTGAGAAGGACACCATCGGCGCCGAGTTCCATGGCCATGGTCACATCACTGGGTGTGCCTACACCGGCATCGACAATCAGTGGGTAATTCGAGTCGCCACCATGGGACTCGTCCTTGAGAAGATCGTGAATGATGCGGATTGCGGAAGGATTGGCGATGCCGCGTCCAGATCCGATGGGAGAGCCGGCAGGCATGATGCAGGCAGCCCCAGCATCCCGAAGGCGGACCGCCATGATCGGATCATCGCTGGTGTAGCACAACACGGTGAAGCCATCGCGTTGTAATTCGGTCAGTGCTTCCAGAGTGCCGACCGGATCTGGAAGAAGCGTGGCGCGATCGCCAAGCACTTCAAGTTTGACCCAGTGCGCGCCGGGGTTTCCAAGTTGATCGAGCAGGTCGCGGCCAAGACGGGCTACGCGGATGGCATCTTCAGCATCGAAGCATCCAGCCGTGTTCGGAAGAATGGTGTATCGATCCAGATCCAGGTGATCCAGAAGTGATCGTCCCTGCGCATCGTGCAGGCGTTCTCTGCGCACGGCAACCGTGACGGCAGAAGGATTGGCGGCATCAAGTGCCTGCTGCATGATTTCATAGGTTTCATACTTGCCTGTGCCGACGATGAGTCTTTGTGAAAGGGCAAAGTCGCCAATGTGAAGCAGTGGGTTGTTCATATTCATCATCCCCCCCCAACCAGAGTGACGATCTCAACTCGATCTCCATCGTGCAGATCGGTCTCTGAATGGGATCGCCAGGGCACCAATGTGCCGTTCAGTTCAACTGCGCAGGGTCCATGGTGTCGATCGAGCCCGGCAAGCAAATCTGTGATGCTGCTTGCATCGGTCTCCATGGGGGCGCCGTTGACTTCAATTCTCATTGGATCCGCATGGTATCGCCGGATCAGCTGGGATTCAGCCAGATCATGAGCAAGGTTGCCAAGATGAAGACGGGGATCAGCACGGGGATGCTGTAGCGGATCACATAGCCAAAGAAGGAAGGCATCCGCACACCAGACTGTTCGGCAATGGCCTTGACCATGAAGTTGGGCCCATTCCCGATGTAGGTCATCGCGCCCATGAACACAGCGCCAAGAGAGATGGCGATCAGAGGGGTTTCGGCAATCCATCCACCTTTGATCAACTCAATCGCGCCGGCAGCACCATCTGGTGTGCCTGCTTCGGCGAGTTTGAAGAACACGAGATAGGTCGGCGCGTTATCAAGAAGGCTGGAAAGTCCGCCTGTGATCCAGAAGTACATCCACGGTTCGCTGAGTGCTGCCGCAATTTCTTCGCCCCGTGACTTGAGGACTTCGAGCGGAACTTGCATGGCAATAAAGATGCCGATGAACAGCGCGGCCACTTCCAAAATGGCGTGATAATCAAATCGGTTGGACTCACGCACACTTCGTGCTGTGGTGACCAGTGAGAGGAAGACCATCAACAGCATTCCCAGTTCTCGTAAGAAATCGAAGGCGATGAGATCTGTGCCGGGGATGGGGCGTCCTGGGCTGATGAAGGCGACACAAGCGAGTGTGCCAAGCATCCACAGGATGTTGATGGTTCCAGTCAGATGCAGCGGTTGGACATTGGCCCTGTCAAACATGCGGACAGCAGGTGGTTCCTTGGCGTACATGATGCTGTCCCAAACAAAGTAGATGATCAGCAAGAGAATGCAGGCCAGTGCCCATTCTGCCCACAAGCCAAATGTCCAGAAGAAGGGGACTCCCTGCAGATATCCAAGGAACAGGGGCGGGTCGCCAATGGGGAGCAGCGTGCCACCAATATTGCTGACCAAAAAGATGAACATCACGATCGTGTGCACTTTGTATGTGCGTTCACGATTGGTATTCAGCACGGGGCGGATCAGGAGCATGCTGGCCCCCGTGGTTCCGATGAAACTGGCGATGGCGGCTCCGAATGCAAGCCATCCAGTATTGACCAGCGGATGTGCGCGAACATCACCGCCGATGTGAATGCCTCCACTGATCACATAGAGGCTGAAGAGCAGCACGATGAACGGGATGTATTCATCGAGGACGGCATGCTCAAGCGTGGTGCCCACCGCGGCCCAGCCATCAACGATCCAGACATAGATCAGGGTGGCCAGTGCGCAGAGCACGGCAACCAGGTACCGACTGAGGTTGCTGTGCCACCAGTTGGCGGTGGCAGGCAGCAGTGGAAGGACGGCAATCGCGCCGAGAATACAGATGAATGGAATGATCCCAAGCTGCCATGCAGTCGGTGCATGGGTGGCGGCGTGAGCATCTGCATGGTGGTGCCCTGTGGCCACGCTCCACATGAGGGCGAGTGCCATCAGCAGGGAGCCAAGGACACAGATGCCAATGGTCCACATGCGTGGTCCACTGGTTGCTGGTCCATGATCGTGGTGTTCGTCAGAGCGCATGGGTCGAGGAGGATAGGCGCGGCGCATGCCGCCTCGCAAGTGCGTGCTAAGTCTTCAAATGAGGGACATTGAGGTGATCCATCAGCCAGCTTGCAAATGCGGTTTTCGTCATTGAGCCTGGTGTTGGCCAGACTCCGCCATCTGAGGTCATCAGTGTCGCGGTGATGTCTTGTGAATCCATCGTTTCCAGGGGGTTGGCGACAATGGCATCAAGACTCTTGGCGCGGAGTTTGGCGGCAGCGCGATCCATCATGGAGGTCTTCGGTTCCAAAGCCCAACCAATGAAGCGTTGGTTGGCTTTCTTCGTGGAGGCAAGTTGGGCAAGCAGATCAGGTGCAGGCGTCAGTGTGAGCTGAGGTGGTCCATCAGCGCGGGTGTACTTGTGGCCTGATGGCGCCTGTTCAGGAATAAAGTCTGCAACTGCTGCAGCCATCAAAAGGAGTTGGCAATCAGGAGCATGGGCCTGAAGGAGCGATTGAAGTTCCAAGGTTCGGTCAAAGGGGATGCAGACATCCTCTAATGATGCCGGTGGGGGCACTGCACCTCTTCCGAGGAGGAGAACAACTTCATGGCCTCTGGAGAGGGCCTCGGCTGCAACCGCAAGGCCCAATCGCCCGGATGATCGGTTGGCGAGGTATCGAACCTCGTCCAAGGGCTCACGTGTTGGTCCAGCTGTGATCAGGATGCGCATGGGGGGCTCCGAATGGGGACGGTACCGCATGCTTCCCTCGGCATGCTGGGTCAAGGCAATCGCTGGGGGTTGGGGTCTTGTTGGCGGCCGAGCCGATAGGATGAAGCAGCCGGGGCATGGGCGGCCAATCTCGATTGGTGGCCAGCGTGCATGGCGAGGGTGTGGGTTGTCTACTTTGGAGTGTGATCAGATCTGATGGCCGTTCGTACAAGAGTTCGACGCAAACTGGGTGAGTTGCTGCTGGAGAGTGGCGACATCACCGAGTCGCAGCTTGAAACGGCATTGAAGCTTGCCAAGGGGAGCGGCAAACGGCTGGGCGAATGTCTGATCGAGGCGGGGGCTTGTGGCGATCTGGAGATCAGCCGCGCATTGGCGAAACAATTTGGCATGGATTTCAATCCCCTGGCCTCTTCAGAGGACTTGGAAGGCATCGACCTGGAAGCCGCCCCTCGTGAAGTGGTGCGAAAGCATCTGGTCGCACCGATGGGGGTGAACAACGGCCGGATGAAACTGCTGATCCATGACCCCATGGACATTGAATTGTTAGACCTTCTCCGCTTTCGACTCAAGGCAGAAATCGATCCCATTCTTGCGCCGCGAACGGCGCTGAAGGCATTTATTGATGAACGCTATGGAAGTGGTACAGCGGTTTCCTCAGAATCACTGGTGACCGAATCGATCGATGTGTCTGTGGACACCTCAGTGGATCGATCAGTCGATGCGTCCGTGGACATCAGTGAGGGAGGCGATGAGGCTCCGATTGTTCGGTTGACGAACAAACTGATCATGGAGGCAGTGCGCGGACGCGCCTCAGACATCCATGTTGAGCCGATGGAAGATCGTGTGATGCTTCGTTATCGCATTGACGGTGTGTGTCATGTGCGAGACAACTTGCCGAAGCGTATGCAGCAGTCTTTGCTGGCTCGCCTCAAATTGATGGCAGGTGTCAACATCGCCGAAAAGAGGATTCCGCAGGATGGCCGCATCAAGATGGACGTCGATGGAGATCAAATCGACTTTCGTGTGAGTGCTTGCCCGGCCTATCACGGGGAATCTGTGGTACTTCGTATTCTCCGGCCTGATTCAGTGCGGATTGGCTTGCAAAATCTGGGTTTTGAGCAGGATCATCTGGATCACTTCAATCGCATTATCAGAAAGCCAAATGGGATCTTTCTGGTCACGGGCCCGACAGGTTCGGGGAAAACCACGACGCTTTATTCCGCATTGGATGTGCTCAATCGCCCCGATCGAAAGATCATCACGGCTGAGGATCCGGTGGAATACAGCTTTGCTGGGATCAATCAGTGCCAAGTCAATGATTCCATCGGGCTGACCTTCCCATCCATTTTGCGGTCCATGCTGCGTCAAGCGCCAAATATTGTTCTGATTGGTGAGATTCGAGATCGTGAAGTGGCGGACATCGCCATTCAGGCCGCCTTGACTGGCCACCTCGTTTTCTCAACCTTGCACACCAATGATGCTCCATCTGCCATCACGCGTCTGGTGGACATGGGCGTGAAGCCCTATCTCGCGGCCAGTTCAATTCAGGCCATCATGGCGCAGCGATTGATTCGCGTGTTGTGCAGCAAGTGCGCCGAGCCTGATCCTGAGCCTGATCCAAAGCAAATGCGTGTGGTGGGGATCGACCCGACTGAGGGCGCGGGGCGCATCATGCGCGCCGTTGGATGTGGCGCCTGTGGGGGCATTGGGTATAAGGGCAGAAAGGCCATCTTTGAGATGCTGCAGATGACCAGTGAATTGCGTGAGATGGCCTTTTCCCGCGCGCCGGTGTCTGAATTACGTGCGGCGGGCATTCGATCTGGCATGCGGACGCTCCTTGAGGATGGAAAGGTGAAGATCCTCAATGGGGTGACCACCATGCAAGAAATTTCGAGGTTTGCGCAGGCTGAACTGCTTTTGAACGCGAACATGGATTCCGAGTAGGAGACGGGCGACGGCAACGTCGAACCAGATGAGATAGATGTCCAGTATTCAGATAGATCGACTTCTCGATACCGTGATTCGGCAGGACGCTTCTGATTTGCATCTTTCAGTTGGCCGAAAGCCAACCCTTCGTATGAGTGGCCAATTGAGGTCGCTGGATACAAAGGTGTTGGATAATGAAGATGCGGTGGCGTTGATGAAGTCGATTACGCCCGAGCGATGTCAGCAGGAATTGCAAGAGCACGGGAGTACGGACTTTGGATTCGCCTATGGTGATCAGGCTCGATTCCGTGTCGCTGTATTCAGACAGCGGGGCAATGTCAGCCTCGTGTTGCGCTTGATTCCGAATGAATTGCTGACATTTGAACAGATCGGTTTGCCGGAAATTGTGCGTGACTTGATTCGTCGTCCTCGCGGTCTCTTTGTGGTGACGGGGCCGACTGGTTCT
>MDTE01098099.1_pt1 | contig 10683 bp, 7 predicted proteins | sample 811231 | NCBI WGS metagenome assembly MDTE01 (sample SAMN05326651, study PRJNA326480) | marine metagenome | isolation source: seawater | place: Indian Ocean: Red Sea | collected 2010 | reverse complement strand
GTTAGTAACAATGAACCACCAAGTGCTACATTCATGAGTTGCATACCCCGACACACGCCAAGGATAGGCATATCACGACTAAGTGCTATTGTAAACAAACGAAGCTCCAATTCATCTCTGGCTTGATTGTAGTTAGGATAGCTATACCCCAGTGATTCCTCCCCCTTTTCAACGGTAGATTCAGCACCGTAACAGGAGGGATGTACATCAGGACCACCGGAAAGTAAAAGTCCATCTATGTTGTCTATAATATCCTCAATCTGATCGATATCATCAGGAGTAATGAAAATACTTTTCGTTCCCATTTTATTTAGAATATCACTACATGAAGATGAAAAGCTTGGCGTAGAACAAGAGATCCCTATCGTCATTTCAACTCCTTCGAAAAATAAAAATCCTATTTTTAAAATATAGTTAACTCACTAAGGGCTAATGATATCTGGGGTTTCTTTTTTCCCTGAATGAGCTTAAAAATTCTTTGTGAGCATCCGTATGTTGAGATCTCGAGAATATCTCACCTTCAATTTCCATAACTTTGTCCGGGTCATCTATGTAACAATGGTCTCTCAACATTCGCTTTATCTCTGAAAGTTGCCATGTTGGATTAAATGCGATCTGAGATGCCAATTCTAACGATTTTTCCATCAAGTCTTCATCCGGGAACACATGATTGACCAATCCAGTTGCTAAAGCCTCATCAGATTCTATAAATCTACCTGTCAACATAAATTCTGCAGCCTTACCCATACCCACTATCTGTGACAATAAATGAGTGCTTCCATACTCTGGTGTTAGACCAATATAGGCAAACCGGAAAGATATCCTAGCACTTTCTGACATCAGTCTGATGTCACAGCTCAACGGCATGGTTATCCCCATCCCTATAGCGTAACCATTTAAAGCGCATATCACAGGCTTAGAAGACTTAATAAAAGAAGGCCATTTTGGAAATCTATCAGGTTCTGTATCCTTCGCTTCCTTATCTCCTTTTACAGTTGCTTCAAACCCACTAACATCAGCTCCAGCTGAGAAAGCCCTTCCCGCTCCAGTCATGACTATGGATCCAATAGAATCATCTTCATTGAATTCTTCTATTTGTTCACGGATCTCAAGTCCCATCGTCGAATTGACAGCATTTAAATAATCTGGCCTATTAAGGGTTATTAAGCCTACCCTTCCCTGTCGGTCAATAAGTATTGTTTGTTTGTCATTTACCATATCTATATGTTCTCCCTATATATGCTAGTCACTTAAAACAATCCGGACATGTCAAACAATTCAAATCAATATAGCTCCAAATGATCCTATTAAACAATGATAATCTTTATAAACTTGGAACCACTCTAGGACCAATTTTAATTTTGCGATGATAAAACTAATTTAAGTCAGAAATTATAAAAAGAAGGTCTACAGTAAAGTGAAATTAACATCGGTCAAAGCAATATATCCAAAATATAAAAATGTTGGGACTTCCTGGAGAACGCATCTGTGGCAGATAGTGGTGAAAATTGAAACAACCACAGGTATAACCGGCTATGGATATGGTGGCGGAGGAAAAGCTTCACTCCCAATAATAAACGGCCATTTCGCAGAATTACTATGCAATCGAGATTTAAACTCAGTCGATGATATAAAGGCCATATGGGAAGATCTTTACTTTGAAAGCATTCCCTATGGAAGGAAAGGCATTGCGATAATGGCTCTCAGTGGCATTGATTTAGCTCTGTGGGATCTCCTTGGTAAGGCGGAAAACTATCCTGTTTATAAGCTAATAGGAACGAAAACTAAAGATAAAATTCGAGCCTATGCCACTGGAACGGATGTGGAATGGTACAAAGAAATGGGATTTACAGCCTATAAATTCCCTCACCGCTGGAACTCAGAGAAAGACTACCAAACCGCCTTTGACACGAGCGAGATTGCCAGAAAAATTATGGGTCCTGAATCCCTGATCATGATTGACACTTACATGTCATGGAACTCCCATGTAACAACAAAAATGTCAGAAACTCTTCAAGAACATGACATTTACTGGTTTGAAGACGTGACTACCCCGGATGAGCTAGAACCTCAATCCATTCTAAGAGAGAAAGTAAAGCCAACTTTAATAGCCGGAGGGGAACATGAATTCACGCGGCATGGTTACGGCGAACTTGCGAAGAGTAAGGCATTGGATCTTTGGCAACCAGACATTACCTGGTGCGGTGGCATAACAGCCGCATTGCAAATAATGGACATAGCCAACAAAGAAAACATTCCAGTTGTACCACATAGAGGTGGTGAGCCGTGGGGACTCCACTTCATAGCCTCAACTCAATGTGAGAATCTCGCAGAAATTCTCCCCGGATCAAAAGATGCTCCCAGAGATGATTTATGGATTGGTGAAAAAACAACCCTGAACGGCTTTACACATCCATCAGATAAGTCAGGATTTGGAGTCTACCCAAATCCCGACTTAATACCTTGAAAATAGATTACGTTAACTCAAGGTACCAATCTTCTTTAAGTTAATGTAATCCCAATCAATCTTAAAACCAAGTCCTGGGGAAACAGGTGCTTTTATGAGGCCAGATTCGCCACGAGTTATATTTTCTTCAAGTCCAAAAACATGGGCTTCTAATGGTTTCCACCATTCAAAATAATCACAATTTGTAATCGAAAAAATAACGTGCAGATTTGCAGCGTTCAACAAAGAGTTACCAGCCGTTCCTATTTCACAGTTATAACCAAAAGCTTCTGCCATCGAACATAGCTTCTTGAGGCCAGTTATTCCCAGCTTTGAAGCTGTCCCTCTAAGTAATCTATTAGATCGATCTCGTATCATCCTAGCTCCATAAAAAAACTGGTTATCGGACTGATCGCTCATACATATAGGGACACTTAATTTATTACTTAGTTCAGATATGGAATCTGAATAATATGGGATTGGGTCTTCATACCAATAGAATGCATTGTCATCCAACGATTTGCCCACCTCATATGCTTTTCTAAAGTCGTACCCGCAGTTGGGGTCAAGCATTAATTCGATTTCTCCACCAACGTGATCTCGCACTTTAGATACCATTTCCCTTGTGTCCTTAGTACTAAGAGCACCTGGATGAATCTTATAAGCCCTAAACCCTTCTGAAATAATCTCCGTGGCTTCCTCAACATATCCTTGGAAATCATTGTGCCTAGGTGGGTAGGTCGCATAAGGTTCTATTTCGTATCTTTGAGCGCCTAACAACTTGTATATAGGTAAATCAGCAGCTTTGCCAGCTATATCCCATAAGGCTACATCCACTGGAGCCCAAGCATTCATTCTTAAACCTTTTCTGGCAGACAAAATCCTTAACCTGCTCCACAAATATTCGCGTTCACTTGGATCTCTCCCAATCAACTCTGGTTTTAGAACTTCAATAATTGATTTATTTAATGAATTAGACCCGTTTCGGAATTCTCCGACAAAACAATTGCCCTCTATCCCCTCATCTGTAAATATCCTTAATACCCCCTGTTCTACTTCTCCAAAAAACCTACCTAAATCGGAATCCAGTCCAATATCCGGCAAATCCCGCTTTATAACATCTATACGGACATCAATAATTTTCACCAAAATTCTCCAATCACATTTTCCTGATTTTGAACATTATAGTTTCGTCGAAACGATTAATTTCTAAAATAGACTCTATTCCAATCTCCGTAAATATTTTTTAATCTAAGAATGTTAAACTTGAATCGATGTACTCTCCCATAAAAACGCACACACTATGGCTAACTAGACAGGTACCCTATGGGCCGATTCCTCTCTTATTCCTTTTATTTAGTTTTGTAGTGTTATTCAGTTGCACATCTTCTACTGAATCTGTGCCACCGGAGGAAAAAGAACCTGCTAGATTAGCTATGGCTGTGACTGATGTATCTATTGGAAAAAACCGAATGGCTTTTGGCATCATACGACCCAAGGATGGTCCCGTTTCTGGTGGTAACGTGACACTAACGACGTATTACCTAGACGGTGATTCTGAGCACATACCTCAGGAAACATTGGAGGCCACTTTTCGTCAATGGCCAGTGAATCAGAGCGGAGTTTATACCACTGAGGCTGATTTCCCCTACTCCGGAAAATGGGGCCTGGTTGCAAAAGTGCAAGAGGGGTCACAGTCTTATAGTGCATCTGGTTACATTGAAGTAAAAAACAAGTTTTCAGCACCCAAGGTTGGAGATTATTCTCCAATGTCTCAGACAAAAACTATATCCAACAAAAATGATATAGAAAGCATCACATCTGATCCGAATCCATATTTACCAATCTATGATTTAACTGTTGCCGAGGCCGTATCTTCTGGAATGCCATCAGTAATCGTATTCGCTACCCCAGCTTTTTGTAAAACATCTACATGTGGGCCTCAAGTAGATGCCATAAAGTCCCTCCACCAAAATATGTCTACATACATCAATTTCATACATGTTGAGATTTTTGATAATCCTAATGAAATAAAAGGTGACATGGATAGAGCTATGGTATCCCCAGAGGTACGTAAATGGAACCTGCCTTCCGAACCATGGACCTTCATTATAAATCGTGAAGGAATTATAACTAACAGGTTCGAAGGGTTTACCACAGAAGAGGAATTAAAAGAATCTCTTGAAATTTACCTTGATTGATACATTCTTAATCAAGTAGCTGCTAAAATTGCAGGGTTGTGGTTCTATAATTCATTCCAATTATAGTGCTATCCAATATTTTAAATAGGCAATAGTCATAGCAAGGTTTATGGGCATATACGCTCTAACAGAACTGTTGGAGTCAGATCCTGTTTACGGAGATCTGGCTGATTTAATGCGCAGAAAAAACGCCTATAGTCAAACTCAATTAATAGACGAAGCAGTCCCATTCCTTGTAGCCAAATTGTGGCAAGACTTGAAAGTACCAATCCTTGTTATTTGCCCATCATCAGAGCATTCATTAAGGCTTCAGGAGAGAATATCAGCTTGGACAGAAGGGTACGGGTCACCACTTCGATTCAATGAGAGTGAAACACTTCCTTTTGAAAGACTAGTTACTGACGACGAAAATAACAGACAAAGAATATCTGTTCTTTCATCCCTTACAGACGAGAAAATCGAATACCCATTGATTCTAGCCTCAGCAACAGCCATATGCCAATCAACACTGGATAGAGATATTTTTACCAAAGGGAAACTTTTTTTGGAGATAGGAGACGAGATATATCTCGACGAAATAATCAACCATTGGGTTCAAACCGGGTACACAACTGTTTCCAATGTAAAGGAACCTGGTGAAGTGGCTAGAAGAGGAGGCATTTTAGACATATATCCTGTGGGTTCTCAAGAGCCGTACAGAATTGAACTATGGGGGGATCAAATAGACAGCATTCGTACTTTTGATCCAACCACTCAGGAGTCCGTAGGCCAAGTAGAAAGGATTCAAATACATCCGGCGAAAGAAACCTTACCAAGCCTTGGAAAAAGTTCAGATTTAGACAGGATATTAAGTAAAATAGATCTCTCTAATTGCAAGCCCGAAGAAATCAATCGATTTAACGATGAGATTGACCAGCTTTTAGAAGGCCAAGAGATTGACAACGTAAGTCTGTATTCCGGGTTTTTCAATCATGGAAATTTTCTGGATTATTTTGATGAAGACGGAATCATTATTGAATACAGACCCAACGACATCTCATCTTCGTGCTTAGACCTCGAAGAACGTATTAATCAACTCAGAAAAACAAAAGAAGATAGAGGTGAACTACCTTACAACTTTCCTTCAAACCATACTAAATGGAGCGAAATGGAACAAAGGGTCTCATCTTGGAACAGGCACATGACAATCGTACCCTGGGGATACGAGGATCTTGTAATGCAGGATATGTTTGTGATGCCATTCAGTCCACCTCCCACTTACGATGGAGACACCGACAAGTTCGCTGAGGATATAGAAGATTTCCGTAAGTTGGGCGGCAGGATCATAGCCTCAACATCCCATACTGAAAGACTAGGAGAAATTCTTAGTGAAAAGAAGCTACATGTCTCGATATTAGAAAACCTTTCTGAGCTACCCAAAGAAGATTCGACAACATTAGTCAAAGTTGGATCTGAAAATATTGGTCAGGGCTTCACTCTAAATCTACCTGGTCACCGACTGTGGGTGACCGGAGACACAGAACTCTTTGGTTTTACAAAGCAAAGGAGACGATCCAGGAGACAAACGAATTCTCGAGAAGCTTTCTTTGATGAAATTTCCCCGGGCGATTACGTTGTACATGTTGAACACGGAATTGCAAGATTCCTAGGAACTGGTACACGTCCTTCAGAAAGCAAAAATGTAGAGATGGAATCACAAGAGTACCTGATACTTGAATATTCAAAAGGTGACAGGTTATATATACCTTTAGACCACCTTGATAGAGTTTCCGCATATGTGGCACCCATGGAAAGAGCACCTTCTTTAACAAGACTGGGAACCCAAGAATGGAACAAAACCAAGTCTAGAGTGGAAAAATCAACTAAAGAAATGGCCTCAGAACTGCTATCTCTATATGCAAAACGTGAATTGGCAGAGGGCCACTCTATGGGCCCAGATACTAAATGGCAACGAGACCTGGAGAATTCCTTCCCATACGAGGAGACCCCAGACCAAATCGAAACTTTAACCGAAGTCAAATCAGACCAAGAAAGCTCAAGGCCCATGGATCGATTAGTCTGTGGTGACGTTGGTTATGGAAAAACAGAAATAGCATTACGAGCAGCTTTTAAGACTGTTATGGAAGGAAAACAAGTCGCCATATTGGTACCAACAACAATACTTGCACAGCAACATTTTGAAACATTCACATCAAGATTAAACGCATATCCAATTGAAATAGATGTATTAAGTAGATTTCGATCGCAATCAGAACAAAAAAGCATAGTCATGAAAGTAAACAATGGAACCATTGATATATGTATAGGGACACACCGCCTGGTCCAAAAAGACATCAGATTCAATGACTTGGGACTGATAATAGTCGATGAAGAGCAAAGATTTGGTGTCTCTCACAAAGAACGCCTAAAACAAATGAGAAGTCATGTAGATGTACTTACATTAACCGCTACACCAATACCAAGAACTCTCCACATGTCTCTAGCCGGGGTTAGGGACATGAGCACTATTGAGACAGCACCCGAAGAAAGGCTACCGATTAAAACCTATGTTTCGGAATTTAGCGACGACTTGATACGAGAAGCAATTTTAAGAGAAATAGACCGAGGCGGACAAGCGTATTTCCTTCACAACCGTGTACACAACATAGAATACATATCCGAATACATAAGAAAGCTCGTTCCCGACGCTAGAATAGCGATAGCCCATGGGCAAATGTCAGAAATAGAATTACAAAAGGCTATGATCGCTTTTACAGAAGGTGAAATAGATGTTTTAGTCTGTACCACGATTATAGAATCTGGACTAGATATACCAAACGCTAATACACTGATAGTGAATCGTGCTGACAACTTTGGGCTTGCCCAGTTATATCAACTTAGGGGTCGCATCGGACGCGGCGCAAAACAAGCATATTCATACCTCCTCATCCCCAGAGATACGAGTTTGACAGAGTCTGCTGAAAGAAGATTAAAAGCAATGTTATCTGCAACAGAACTAGGTTCGGGATTCAAAATTGCGATGAAGGACTTGGAGATACGAGGAGCTGGAAATATATTAGGGGCTGAACAAAGCGGGAATATTCACGCTGTAGGATTTGATTTGTATACAAGACTTCTCTCCAGTGCTGTAGAAGAATTAAGAGCACAAGAAATCGCCCGAGAAACGGGAGAAGAAGTAATAGAACCCAATAAAGATTTATCAGTCGTTGTTGAACTTAGAATACCATCCTCTATACCGCAAGAATATGTGGAAGATCTTAGTTCTAGACTGGAGCTTTACCAAAGACTTATAAAGACAACAACTATTCTGGAAGTAACCGACATAGAAACTGAATTAAACGATAGATTTGGACCTGTGCCTTGGCAAACAATGAATCTCCTATATATAAGAAAGCTCAAGCTAATGGCAGAAAAGTGTAACCTTGAATCAATCATCCGGAACAGTGACAAAATAACCCTACAATTTCCTTATGAGATTAATTCTTTCTCAAAAGTATTATCCAATATTTTGGGGACCAGATGGGTGATAGGTAACAAACAAATCCGTGCCACCGTTGGAGGATTAGAGGATGACTGGGAAGAAGAACTGATGAAGGCCGTATCGGAACTAGCAGATTTTCATTTGAAAATGTTGAGTAAGTTTGCAGATATGGCAATCTAGGTTCAGCAATAACACCTAATAATTTTAGCCCAAAGTATCCAAGAGACTTAGAATTTCTTCCAAATTAACTATTCTGGGACATTCAGCATACCCCACGTGATTCCCATCTCTATCTATAAGAATTGGGTTGATTCCCACTTGTATGGCTCCCTCCACGTCAGAACCTATTTGATCCCCAACATGAACAGTTTTTTTATTTCTACATCCTGATCTTTTCAAGGCTTCAAGAAAAATTGGTGAATGTGGCTTTTCTGATCCAACTTCAAAAGAAGTTACTGCGAAATCAACATAATCACCTAAATCAAATTTCTCTATTAACGCATGGCCTGACTGATTCATGTTGGATATCAAGCCTATTACAACTCTCATATTACTCAAAGATTCTAAAACGCCTCGAACATCGTCAAACAAAACCATGTCATATGGAATGGTTTTTATTACTTCCCATATACGTCCGGCAAGGTCACTTTCGACTTCAATACCTGAACCTGATATGACTTTTTTTTCGTACTCTTGAAAAAACGCAAAAACTTCTGGGGGGTTCCTTAACCTAAGAGGCGCGATAGAATTTTGCTGAGTCATAAATGCATCTGCCTCTGCATACCCTTTAAGAGTACCTGACTCTGTAAGCTCAATCCCAAATTCTAAACAAGCTTTATTTTGAATTTCAAAGCGGGAAGGTTTAAACCCAGAAAGAGTTCCATACATGTCAAAAAATACTGCTTCTATCATAAGACCGATATAATATCCCAAACGAATTATGTTTGTATAAAGAATCCCTTCAATTCTATAAGACTGTCAATAAGTATGAGAATAAGACTTTGAAGCCTGGAAAATTGCCTCTAGACCACCTAGAAGATCTATTAAAAGAAATTCCCAACAACGATCCTAGGGTTGAATTAGGACCCTCCATAGGAGAAGACGCTGCACTTATTGATATTGGTGACAAATATCTCGTAGCTAAAACTGACCCAATAACATTCGCGACAGAAAAAATAGGATGGTATGCGGTCCACGTAAACGCCAATGACATAGCCGCTATGGGAGCAACTCCGAAATGGATGCTAGCGACAATTCTACTTCCAGACACGGCCTCAGACGAGGATGCCAAACTGATTTTAGGGCAAATTACGGATGCGTGTGATCAGATGAAAATCTCTTTAATAGGAGGGCATACGGAAGTAACCTATGGACTTTCAAGACCGATTGTTTCAGGAACAATGCTTGGGGAGGTAGAAAAAGGCAAAGAAGTCAGATCCTCAGGATCTCGCATAGGTGATTCGATTATCATGACTAAGTCGATTCCTATAGAAGGATGTGCAATTCTAGCTACAGAAGCCAAAGAGAAATTGCTTGATTCTGGCATTTCATCAAGTGAAATAAAAACCGCACAAGAATTATTGAACAATCCAGGGATAAGCGTAGTCAATGATGCAATTATTGCCGCAAAATACGGCAATGTAACTGCGATGCATGACCCGACAGAAGGCGGAATATACGGAGGTCTAGCTGAACTAGCCAAAGCTTCCGGCCTAGGCATGCACGTTTTTGAGGAAAATATCATTGTCACACCTTTAGGTAAGAAAATCTGTAATGTTCTAGGTATAAATCCTATGGGAGTGATTGCCTCTGGAAGCCTATTGATATGCTCTGATCCCGTAGATGAAGATTCCATCATTACAGCTTTGTTACGTCATGGAATAACTGCCATAAAGATTGGCGAGATGAAACCAAAGTCATACGGAACGAAGGTCCGAACCGGCAATCGAATAATCGACATGCCAAGTTTTGAAAGGGACGAATTAGCCAGGTTTTTATCTGATTAGCCATTACATTTATCGAGGCCGTCAACACTGATAAAATTCAGATCCAAATACCCACCCGTAACAATGGAGATGTTCAAATATGAACAAAAACTATATTAAATCTGTGGTTGATAGTGGTGTTCTGATAGTCACTATGCATGACCCTTCAACTAGAAATGCAATCGGTTTAAATATGATGGCTGAGTTGGAGCAAGAATTAGATAGATTGGAATCGGACTCATCACTAAGAGCTTTAGTGATCACCGGAACAGACCCTTCATTTTGCTCGGGTGCCAACGTTAAAGATATGGGAGAAGAAAGAAAATCCCAAGAAGAATCATCTCTACCTCAAGATCGAACACCCTGGGATCTCCTGCAGGAGAAATGGGACTACCAAGCCGCATCAGGGAAAAGAGCAAGAGACGAGATAGAAGGGGTCAGGTATTTTCCTTTAAGACTACACAATTTACAAAAACCTTCAATTGCAGCCGTTAATGGCTCTGCAATGGGGCTAGGTATGGGAATAGCTCTTTCTTGCGACATTAGATTCGCCTCTAAAGACGCGACCTT
>MDTE01006314.1_pt1 | contig 10683 bp, 7 predicted proteins | sample 811231 | NCBI WGS metagenome assembly MDTE01 (sample SAMN05326651, study PRJNA326480) | marine metagenome | isolation source: seawater | place: Indian Ocean: Red Sea | collected 2010 | reverse complement strand
AAGACATATGTTACCTAATGCAACTATAGCTACTGTTACTTTTCTTCCATTTAGTTTAAGTGCTTCAGTCACAGCATTATCAGGTCTTGATTTTTTAGGTTTTGGGTTACCTCCGGGTTCTGCTTCATTAGGAGAAATGGTAAATCAAGGACGTAATAATTTACAGGCTCCTTGGCTAGGAATAACAAGTTTTTTAACTTTAGGAATAATGCTTGGATTACTAGTTTTTGTAGGTGAGGCAATTCGAGATTCTTTAGATCCAAGAAAAACATTTAATTAAAATGAATAAAGTCATCTCTATTAGTAATCTTAGTGTTTCATTTAAAAACAAAAAAATTATTAAAAATGTTAATATGGATATAATAAAAGGTAAAACAACAGCGATTGTTGGAGAATCTGGCTCAGGTAAAACATTGACTGCACTGAGTATATTAAAACTACTTCCTAATAATGCTAAAATTAATTCAGGTAAAATTTTTTTTGAAAATAAAGATATACTCTCTGAGAATGATGAAGCTATTCAAAAAATAAGAGGTAATAGTATTTCAACAATTTTTCAAGAACCTATGACAAGTTTAAATCCACTTCATACAATAAATAAACAAATAGAAGAAATTATACACACTCATAATAAAATAAGTAAAGAAGATGCAAAGAAAAAAACATCATATCTATTAAAAGAAGTTGGTCTTGAAATTTTGGCTAAACGACAAAAAATATATCCATATGAATTATCAGGCGGGCAAAGACAAAGGGTAATGATTGCTATGAGTATAGCAAATAATCCTAATGTATTAATAGCTGATGAGCCAACAACAGCTCTTGATGTAACAATTCAGATGCAAATTTTAAATTTGCTTTCAAATCTTCAAAAAAAACTCGGTATGACAATGATTTTTATTAGTCACGATTTATCTGTAGTAAAAAAAATATCTGATTTTATTTACGTTATGAAAAATGGTAGTATTATTGAAAATGGAAATACTGAAAGGGTATTTAATAAACCAATTAATGATTATACCAAAAAATTAATATCTTCAAACAGTGGTAAGAAAATTAATACATTTTCTAAAAAAGAGGAAATATTAAAAGTAGAAAAACTTAAAGTTTGGTATCCTATAAAAAAAGGCTTACTAAGAAAAACTGTTGATCATGTTAAAGCGATAAATAATTTAAATTTTACACTAAATAAGGGAGAAAGTATTGGAATTGTTGGTGAGTCTGGCTCTGGAAAAACATCTTTGATACTGGCTATTTTGAAATTAATTAGATCTGAAGGAAAAGTATTTCTTAATAAAAAAGATATTAACAAATTCAATTATAGTGAGATTTTAAAAATGAGAAAAGAAATTCAGATAGTTTTTCAAGATCCTTTTTCATCTTTGAGTCCTAGGATGAATATTGAAGAAATAATATCTGAAGGCTTAAATATTCATTTTAAAAAAATGTCTAAAGAAGAAAAAAAGTCTAAATTAATAAATGTCCTCAATAATGTTGGTTTGAATTATTATGAAACAATTGAGAAATATCCTCATGAATTTTCTGGGGGTCAAAGGCAAAGAATAGCTATAGCAAGAGCTTTAATTTTGGAACCAAAAGTATTAATATTAGATGAACCCACTTCTGCTCTTGATATTACTGTTCAAAACCAAATAATTAATTTATTGAATGATTTACAAAAAAAGCTTTTCTTAAGTTATGTATTTATAAGCCATAATATGAAAGTTATAAGATCAATTGCTGACAAAGTGATAGTTTTAAAAAATGGTGTTATCATTGAGGAAAACAATACCAATGATATTTTTAAATTTCCTAAATCCGAATATACAAAAGATTTAATTACTTCCGTTCTATAATATTTATCTTATGAATAATGAACCTAATAAGGAAATAACCAAACTTTTATTAGAACTATTTAATCAAAAAAATTATGCTGAATTAATAGGAAAATCTCTAAATTTACAATCACAGTATCCAAAATCAATTTTTTTATTAAATATCCAGGGTGCAGCTTATAATTTTTTAAATGATTTAGATAATGCAACTATTTGTTTTAAAAAAATTATTAAAATTGATCCAAACTTTGCTGATGCTTATTATAATTTAGGAATAATTTATAAAAAATTAAATAAAATAGAATTATCAATTTTAAATTATGAAATTTGTCTAAAAATCAAAAAGGACAAATATGAAGCCTACAATAATTTAGGTAACATATATAAAGATAAAAATAATGTATCAGAGGCTGTTAAAAAATATCTTCAATGTCTAGAAATAAATTCAAAGTACTTAATTGCTCTACAAAATTTTGGCGTCTGTCTTCAAAATTTTCGTTTTTCAAAAAAAACTCAAATTGTAGATAAAAATATAATTTATTTACTGAAAAGTGACAAAATTTTAAGACCAGTTGATATTATGAATTGTCTGATACATTATCTTTATTTAGATCCGCAGTTTAGTCAAACAATTAAAAATTATAAAAAAATTAAAAATGTTTCAATTGAAAACTTTATAGATAATATTTTAAATTTTAAAATTTTAATTTTATTGTTAAAAATAACTCCCATTACAGACATAAAAATAGAGAGATTTCTCAAGTATTTAAGAAAAGAAATATTATTAAATATTAATACAATTGAAAATAAGCAAAAAGTTTGCCAATTGATGAATGCAATAGCAGAACAATGCTTTATTAATGAATATTTATATGAAGTAAGTACAAAAGAAAAAAGTATAATTAAAAATATTGAGAAAAATTTATTGGATAATCTCAAAAAAAATACACTTAATAAAAATTTTTTAGAAATTTCATGTTTAGGAGCCTACAAATCATTGAACAATTATAGTTGGTCAAAACAGATTGATGATTTAGAAGAAATTAAGGATTTAGTTAGACAGCAAATAACAGAACCTAATATTGAAAAATTTCTAAAAGAAAAATTGTTATCAAATAAAATAAAAGATAAAATTTCTTTGAAAGTAAAAAATCAATATGAAACAAATCCATATCCAAGATGGACTAAAATAGCACTTAATAGAAATCCAGATAAAATTACTAGTTTTGTCAAAAATCGAAATTTAGATGTTGAAGATAAAGAAATTAAAAAATGGAAAGCAATAGATGTATTAGTTGCTGGATGTGGAACTGGGCAACATGCAATAACTACAGCAACAAAATACCAAAATTCTTTTATCACAGCGATAGATTTAAGTTCTAATAGCTTATGTTATGCAAAAAGAAAAGCTGATGAATTAAATATAAATAATATAGAATTTAAACAAATGGATATTTTGGATTTAAAAAATACAAAAAAAAAATTTGATTTAATTGAGAGTGTTGGAGTTATCCATCATATGAATAATCCATATGAAGGTTGGAAAATATTGAGTGATATTTTAAACTTAGGTGGACTAATGATGATTGGGGTATATAGTAATTTAGCAAGGCTACATATAAAAAAGATACGCGCAAAAATTACAGATAATCAATTTGAGATAAATAATGAGAGTATCAAAAAATTTAGAGAGAAGATAATAAGCTCACAAGACAAAGATTGTAAAATAATTCAAAATAGTCCAGATTTTTATTCAATAAGTAGTATTAAAGACTTATTATTTCACGTTCAAGAATACAGATTTAACTTAAATGAAATAGAAGATTATTTAAATAAACTTGGATTAAAGTTTTGTGGATTTGAAAATAAAGAAGTCTTAAGATTATTTAAAGAAAAATTCAAAAATGAAAGTGATTTATACAATTTAAAATTGTGGGAAAAGTTTGAAATTAAGAACCCAAGAGTTTTTGCAAGTATGTACCAATTCTGGTGTCAAAAAAACTAATTAAATAAGTTGGCGGAGAGAGAGGGATTCGAACCCTCGGTAGTATTGCTACTACACACGCTTTCCAAGCGTGCTGATTAAACCACTCTCACATCTCTCCTCTTAAAGATTAACATTTAATTTTTTATTTTAGTTATTAATAACATGAATGAAATAAATAAAAAAATAAACATATTAATATAATTTCTCAAGTTAATAACACTTGTTAATTTCTTTAAAATATGCTTTTTTGTTATGATACTTTAAAAAGTTTTAATTATATTGACTCCAATTTTTTTAGTTAATATTTATGAATATATATGAAGCAATTGTAATTGGATCTGGCCCATCAGGAGTTATAGGAGCTCAGAAACTAATATATTCTTGTATAAATAAATATTTATTTAGTTACATAAAATAATATTTTTATTTGGTAATACAAAGTCTAAAATTTGTTGTTATTTATTGCAAATGAAGAGTAATAAAACTGTAGCTAGTATTTTCTTCTACACATAATTTCTAAGACTACTGATTAAATTTTTACTAATTAAAGTAATTAAAAATCAATTTTAAAATATTCTTCTAATATAATTTGATAAATATGTTTATGACCCTGTTTATTCCAATGAATATCTCCATCAATAAAATATTTTTCAATTAAATTTTCAGGATTTGACGATTTAAAATAAAAATTTAAATCAATAAAATCTATTTTTTTTTCTTTGGACCAATTCCTCCAAACAGCTCTATGAATAGAATTGGGATTAGCATTAACAATTTGTCTTGGCCAAGGATAGATAACTAAAGTAGTTTCAATTTTATATTTTTTACAAATATCTATTAACTTTTCTAAATTCTTTTTAGCAATTTCCATACCTTTAGCTCCATGATGTTTCCAGTAGTAATTATCATTTATCCAATTACCTCTTTCAACAAATAATGATTTGTATAAATCGACATGGTATTTATTTGTCTCTATTAATTTTAGATTAAATTCTTTTGAGGCTGTGTATTTAAAAGATAAATATTCTTTCATATTATTTAATTTTAAAAAAATTTGATCGATGAATAAATATATTGATGAATATTTGAGCATAAACTCTTGTAAAGAATCTCTAAACTTAATTTTTTTAAAATTTTTATTTTTGTATTCTTGATCATAGTAATAATCATCTGGAATATCAGAGATATCTAAGAAAATTAAAAGTTTATCAAATTTTAATTTTTGATCTTCAATTAAATATTTAATTTTTTTATAGTAAATAATAGGTGATTGACTTGCTACACCAGCATTTAATATTTCTATATTATAATTTTGTAATTTACTATCAAGAAGACCAACAAATGTATCATCATAAATAAATCCAATACCTTCAGTGAATGAATCTCCAATTATTATAATTCTTTTTTGAGATATATTTACATTCTCAATCTTTCTAGTTGATCTATCTTTAAATCCAAGAGAATTTGTAAAAAATTTGTATTTATATGGACCCCAATGATCAATTGTCTCTACATTTTCTTGAAAAGAATGATGGTAGTGATCATTAGCAATTCTGTGTTTATTACTAGGGTTAAATTTTTCATAAAAATTTAATCTTGATATTAAAGAAAATGTAAAAATGAAATCGAAGATCAATATTATTAATAAAAATTTAATTATCTGAATTATTTTGTTCATTGAGTATTTTTATTTATATATTTTTTATTTATTTAATATATAAATAATGAATGACACAAGATTTAAGTAGTCATCATATTATAGAAAGAAGTAATGAAAGAAGTTTTGGCATAGTTTTTACAATATTTTTTTTAATTCTATCAATTTATCCAATTATTAATAAAGAGACAGTTAATGTATTTTTTTTAGTTATATCTATTATTTTTTTAATGATTACTATTATAAGACCACAACTCTTTTATTTTCTAAACAAGATATGGTTTAAATTTGGAATATTACTAGGTAAAATTGTATCTCCATTAGTTATGGGAATCATATTTTATTTAACTGTCACACCTACAGGTATAATAATGAGATTATTAGGAAAAGATTTACTTAAAAAAAAAAATAGAAATAAAAGAAAAAACATACTGGGTAAAAAAAAATAAATACTCAGGTTCATTAAAAAACCAATTTTAATTATAATGAGTTTTTTAAAAGAATTTTGGCAATTTATTAAAATAAGAAAAAAATATTGGCTTTTACCTATACTCATAATGCTTGTGACTTTTGGAGGCTTAATTATTCTAAGTCAAGGTTCTGCAGTTGCACCATTTATTTATACTTTATTCTAAATTGAAAACAATAATTGGATTTTCTGCTTTTTATCATGATAGTGCAGCAGCACTAATACATAATGGAGAAATAATTGCAGCAGCGCAGGAGGAGAGATTTTCAAGAATTAAACATGATGCTAAATTTCCCAAAAACTCAATTTTATATTTGTTATCTGAGTGTGAAAAAAATGGATATGAGGTAGATGCAGTAATTTTCTATGAAAAACCTTTTTTAAAATTTGAAAGGTTACTAGAAACTTATGTAGCAAATGCTCCTTTTGGATTTAGCTCATTTAGAAAAGCTATGCCAGTTTGGTTAAGAGAAAAACTGTTTCAAAAGAATTTAATTATAAAAGAAATTAAGAAAATAATTAAAAACTTTGATGAAAAAAATTTATATTTTTCTGAACATCATTTAAGTCATGCAGCAAGTGCATTTTATCCTTCTCCATATGAAGAGGCTATTATCTTAACTATTGATGGTGTAGGTGAATGGGCTACTACAACAATTTCAATTGGAAAAAAAAATGATATAGAAATAATTAAGGAAATTAATTTTCCACATTCAATCGGTTTACTTTATTCTGCATTTACTTACTATTTAGGTTTTAAAGTAAACAGTGGAGAATACAAAGTAATGGGTCTGGGACCTTATGGTGAGCCTAAATATAAAGATATTATTCTAGAAAAACTCATTCATCTTAAAAGTGATGGTTCTTTTAGATTAAATATGGAGTATTTTAATTATACAACTGGTCTAACAATGACCAATTCTAAATTTGAAAGAATTTTTGGTGAAAAAAGAAGAAAGTCAGAAGGTAAGTTAACTCAATTTCATATGGATATTGCTTGTTCAATTCAGGAAGTTATCGAAGAAATTATAATAAAAATAACTCGTAATCTATCAGCTGAGTTTAATATTAAGAATTTATGTTTAGCAGGTGGAGTAGCTCTTAATTGTGTAGCTAATTCAAAAATAGTTAGAAAAAATATTTTTGATAATGTTTGGATACAGCCTGCTGCAGGTGATGCTGGAGGTGCTTTAGGTGCGGCTTTACTTCTTTGGTATAAACAATTCAATAATACTAGATTATGCAATAAGTTTGATAAAATGAAGGGTTCATTTCTAGGTCCGAAATATAGCAATGATTATATACGAAATGAATTAAATGAAGTTGGTGCAAAATATCAAGAAGTAGATGAAGACGAATTAATTTTTATTACAACAGAAGAGTTGAAGAATAATAGTGCAATTGGTTGGTTTCAAGGACGAATGGAATTTGGACCTAGAGCTTTAGGGTCTAGATCAATAATTGCAAATCCAAAGTCTGATAGTATGCAAAAATCTCTAAATTTAAAAATCAAATATAGAGAAAGTTTTAGACCTTTTGCACCATCAATATTAAGAGAGGATTTAAACAAATGGTTTGATTTTGATATAGACAGCCCTTATATGCTCTTCGTAAGTCAAATTAAAGAGAGTTTGAAGATAAAAAATTCATCTGATAAAAATTTATTCGGAATAGAAAAGTTAAATTCAAAGAGATCAGTTATCCCAGCCGTAACTCATGTTGATTTCAGTGCTAGAATACAAACAGTGCACTTTGAAACAAACCCCTTATATCATAAACTTATATCAAGTTTCAAAAAAAGAACAGGGTGTCCAATTTTAGTTAACACCTCTTTTAATGTTAGGGGTGAGCCAATTGTATGCAATCCTGCTGATGCATTTAATTGTTTTATGGGTACTGAATTAGATTTATTAATAATTGGAAACTTTGTACTAAAAAAGAAATCGCAGAAAAAAACATTATTAATGAATTATAAAAATAAATATGAATTAGATTAGTCTAATTCACAAATAATGATTAATGTTAAAAGATTGTAGTTTAATTGTAATAAATAGTGCAGATTAAATTTTCTTTCTGTTTATTTTTTATTTACGTAATAAATTGAATATAGTTTCAAAAGATATTGTTATTAATAATTTGAACAATTTCTTATAAAATAACTAATAATCTCATGTAGTCAATTGATGTATATAACTAGCGAGGATAAAATTATCAATAAAGACATAAGCAATAATAATTTGCTACTTAAGATTAAATTAATTGGATTTTCACCTCTTGTATTATCTTTTGTATCTCTAAAGTATTTGATTAGAAATAAAAATACAAAAATTACTGATAATATTAAGTTTACATCTCTAATGATAGTATAAATTATTAAATTTAAAACCAAAAAAAATATTAGTATTATAATAATTCTTTGTAGTATTTTTTTACTATAGAATTTTAATATGTATCTAGTCACATAATTACTTGTGGATTCAAAATGATTTATTTCTCCTAATCTTTTTATGGTTAAAAAAAATAGAGCAAGAAAAAATGTTGAGGTTAGCATTAATATAGAACTTTCTACTAAAATTAATCTTGAACCAGCATCTATCCTTATAACGTAACCAATTGAGAGAATAAATAATTCCAAATAAGGAATTTTTTTAAAAATAAAATTATAGCTAAGTGTAATAAATAAATAAAAAAAAACACTTGTATATATAATTGGTTGAAAATAAACTAAAGTAAGACAGCTTATGATAAGAAAAAAAAGCACAACATAACTACTATTTAAGGTGATTTTATTTGATGCTATTGGTTTTGTTAATTTTTTAATTGGGTGTAATTTATCTTCTTTAATATCTAAAATATCATTAATTACATAAATGCATGAGGCAAGAATATTGAATGTTATGAAACCAATGAATAGTGTTATATAATGAGAATTATCAAATAAATGACCGGAGAAGATTAATGGGAAAAAAATTAAGATATTTTTTAGCCAATCCTTTGCTCTTATTAAATTTATGATATGCATATTTTAAAAAATATATTTTATAACAGCTTTTACATAAAAATATTATTTTTAATTTCATTAATTATTATTTTAGAACCTCCTATAAATAATTATACTGATTTATTTTTATTTATTTTATGTATATTTCTTATTTTATTTTGTAAAATTAGACAGACTAGAAATATTTTCATATTGTTACTTGTTATTTTATTATCAATTATAATTAAATTTTCAGATAAAAAAAACATAGTTGAATACCATTCTACCTTTTTTTCTTTAAATGATATTAGTTTAATATCAAAATTCTTGCCTAACGAAATATCTAAAATTATACAAAATAACTATATTCAAAAATTTGATTTAGAAAGAGCTCTAAAATCTTATGATTCAAATAAATTTACAGATGAAAATACTTTCAATAAAAGTAGTTTTATAGAAAAACCATTTGCTTTCTCAAGTGATAATTTTTTTAATCACAATAATTCGACTAGACTAGTCAATAAAATAAATTTTAAAAAAAGAGAAGATTTAAGAATTGGTCAGATTAATACCCTTAATTATAATTTAGTTTTTGATAAAGAGTTAAGAAGATCTCTCCCCTTTTATGTATTATATAAAATACCTGAGACTTTTAAGAATTCTAAAATTTGTGGATCTGGTAATATTTATTATTACTTTTCAAATGTTAATGGTGAAAGTTTAACAGACTTACAGTTTTATGAGAAAAGAGATAATGAATGTATTACACTAAATAGAGAATTTATTAATATCTATTTATTAGGATTTTCAATCAGTTCAGATGATAAATTAGAGCTAAAACTTTATAAAAATAATAAGTTTAATATAATTTTTACCTTATTGTTAATAGCAAAGTTTTTTTTTATAATTTTATTTTACAAGTATTTTTTTGTGTTAAAAACAGTAGACAATAAAGAATATATTATATTTTTTCTTTCACTAATTTCATCCCTACTTTTTATTATATTAAAAGATGTGAATTTACTCACAGGATTAAGGTATTTTAGAGGTGGAGCAGATGGTTTATTTCATGAATTTCAAGCTTATGAAATTGTTAGAAATTTATCTAATTTCAAATTTATTGAAGCAGCTAAGGGTGGAGAAAGTATATTTTATTTTATGCCTGGATTAAGATATTTCATTGCTTCTAACAAAATATTGTTTGGTGAAACAAATTATGGCTATTTAATTATTGGCTTAATAATGCCTTTTTATATATTTAAATTTTTTAAAAATATATTTTCTAAAAATATTTCATTTTATTTAGTAATATCTTTCATGTTTATTCCTATTTTTGAAAATATGGGATTTGGGCATTTTAATTACATAGGACAAATAGCAAGAAATCATGCTGAAACATTATCTATTTTTTTGATAATTTACTGTTTATACAAAATTACTGAATCCGAATTTCATTTAAAAAACTCTCAGATTTCAATATTTTTTATTGCATTTTTATTAGCATTTTCAGCATTCTGTAGGCCTAATTTTTTACCTACTACCTCTATTTTATTTTTATATTTAGTAATAAAATTAATTTATTTAAATAAATCGTTATTAATAGCAGCAATAATTGGGTATTTTGCTATTTTTCTGAGCATGTTTCATAATCTATATTTTGGGAATGAGTTTATATTATTTACAAAATCAAGTTCACATTTTATTTTTAAAAGTAACTTTGAAATAATTAATTCAATTAATGTTGATACAAAATTT
>MDTE01170427.1_pt1 | contig 10684 bp, 22 predicted proteins | sample 811231 | NCBI WGS metagenome assembly MDTE01 (sample SAMN05326651, study PRJNA326480) | marine metagenome | isolation source: seawater | place: Indian Ocean: Red Sea | collected 2010 | reverse complement strand
GTTTAATATATTGCATAGTATCATATATAGCCATACCAGCAGTGATAATACCGCCCGGTGAATTGATATACAAATTTATATCCTTTTCAGGATTTTCACTTTCAAGGAACAGCATTTGTGCAACAATTAAATTCGCGGTTACATCTTCAACAGGACCGTTCAACATTACAATTCTATCTTTAAGCAAACGGCTATAGATATCATAACTACGTTCGCCTCTAGATTCTTGTTCAACAACCATAGGCACTAAAGGCATTATTTTACCTCCACTAATGGTTCGGAAGTACTAGTATCATGCCAGTCACCGTTTTCCATAAATCTGCGTGTTGTTGTTTCTTTTACAAACATTCCATCACGTTTTCTATATGTAATAAATTCTTGCTTCACTACGCCTTCAACATCTGCTTCAAAAGCACTTACTAAAGGTCCTTCTAATTTACTGTTCATTTTCTTCCTTCCTTTAGGACAAAACTGTCAGGTCCTGGTGTTGTAAATTCCATTCCAAATGCATCGCCTACATAGACTCTACCATTATATTTCATGAATATTTTATTTGTAGCCATATAAACATTCATAGATTGTTTTACTTTAAAATTGTCTACCTCTGCTTCAACAACTTTATCGTTATTTGTGCATGTTACCATACATTTATTATCAAATACTTCTTTCATTTTCTCCCTAACAGTTTTAAATTTAAAACAAAGTTCTCTACCATTAGTTTAACACATGTAGCTTTCAAAGTCAACACATTATCTTCCAATTCTGCCATATGCATTGCCATAAGGTTGAATGCTTCTTCCTCAGTAATATTCAGTTGACCCCAATCTATAGGATCAACTGAATCACATTCTTTTGCAAGTTCAGCAATTAGTTTCCAGTTTTTAGTGTACTGGACCAATTGGCTTCTCCTGCCCGTTTGCATATTGCCAATGAGTAACATCACCAGTAAGCCAATACCGCTTACATTCGCTTAGAAAAATATGCATGCCTTTCCAAGTCTTTCCGTCTTCATCCATATACAAACCTTCAAAAGTACCTTTCCAAACTCCACACGGTTCAAAATAGTACCATAGAGGACGATCTACATCAGGCAAACCTTCCTCTATGTTTTTCCATTCACTCATATAATCTCCTTTACATTAATAGGTGTATAGTTAATTTGTTCTACACTTACACATTTGTAAGGTCCTTCCGGAGAAGGATTACTGTGTATGTGTCCGTGTATGTTTATTAAATTAGCTTTCCACCTGTGTGTCTCCTGTAAAGTAGTCATATGTAACGGAGTATGACTAAGAACAAGTCCTGGTAACTCTTTCCATAAACTTATGCTCTTAAAAAACGGAGAAAGAAACTTTGGGTTATCATGGTTACCTAAAATTAAATGTTTAGTGCCATTTAACTTCGTAAAATTTTCTTCCATCCATTCTACTTTGTTATGTCCGAAAAGCACATCTCCTAAATGATAAACAATGTCTCCAGGTTTTACTACTCTGTTCCAATTGTTCATCATAGTAGAATTCATTTCGTCAACACTTGAAAACTGTCTACAAGGTTTTCCTGAATAATCATTAAACCTCAAGATTGCTTCGTGGTTGAAATGTGTATCACTGATTATCCAAGTGTCTTTCATAACGTGCCTCATACCTTAACTGTAAATACATTATAAGACAAATAAAATAAAAAGTCAACCTTTTTGGTTAATGAATTGTTTCTTCTGCGGTAACATCTATACCGAAATGTGTTTTACATAAACTAACAATGACTTCAGGAACAAGATCTTCTTCCTTTCCTTCTGGAATAAAAAGTCCTTTTAGTTCTCCTTTGTTAGAAATAATTAGACCCCAATCGTCGTCTTCTAGGCTTTCTTCAAATGTTATCATCTCGCTCATTTTAGACTTTCTCCTCTTGGAAATATTATTATGTTTCATCTTCGCTTACCTTTTTACTTATCATTTTATGAATGCCAGGGTTAATTTCCAATGCATGCGGCATAAAATGATGTCTAATATAATTTCTTCTAAACCCAGTGTCATCATTACTAGGATCAACGAGATAAGGAACATTATGCATATGAGCCCATAGTTCAAAATCACGTTTCCTTGTTTTTCTAAAAGGCCTAATAATATGATTTCTACGATACGGAATAATTTTTCCTTCACCGTGTAAGGAACTAAACAACCAAGTTTCTACACAATCATCTAAATGATGACATGTAATGATAGGATAATCATTATGTCTTTCTAAAAAGTTATATCTTTTTTCTCTCCAATAATCTTCCCTACTTCTACCTGGAGGTATAGTGCCTTTTGTATAATCATGAAAGAACTCTAAGTTATTATCTCTACAATATTTTGATACAAATGCATAAGCATCTTCGGCATGTGCAGTACCGTGATGAAAATGTAACACAGTAATATCATGATTTCTTTTTAAGAAGTCTAGTGCAGACATACTATCTACACCACCACTTACAGCCACACCAATCTTACGTGGCAATTTTCCTTGTAGTTTAATCATTAAACTTTGTATAACTTTACATAATTAAGACGGGTTTCGTTTGCACTAAAAAGTTTATTTTGTGTTTGTGATTTTACTTTAGCTTTCACACGTTTCATAGAGCCAATTTCATGTTCAAATTTATTCATAAATGAAACTAGGTTACCATCCATGACAGCAACATAATTATATGCTCCCCATTGTGAACTAAATCTTTTATCTAAAATTTTAATTACACCTTCAACATTGTCTTTCTCTTTTCCGAGATATTGACTGTCTCGGTATTCAACACGAATTTCTTTCTTAAGTCCTGCTTCATGTTTATCTCTTACAACAAACTCAGGCAAAAATGCAATTCTGCCTAAATTATTAACATACACTGTATCACTTGAAACACTTTCAATCATGTCTTTTTTGAAATCATCTAAATCACCTAATCCAAGCATTACATAACGTTTCATCCATTTCTTAATTTCAGACGCATGTTCATAATCTTTATCTGTTGGTTTGAACATAACAAAATCAGGATCAACATATTGATTTGCCATACTTGCAAAATAGAATTTTACCATTTCTTTGTTTGAATGTTCTGTAGGATTGTCTTCTGAAAAACGTTGAGTATGTTTCTGATAGCCGTTCCTAATCCTATGTGCCGCACAGGCTACTGCAAGTGCATCTTGTGTTAGCACAGTCTTAAGTGGAACTGCATCTTTTGTAGTGAATGTCATCATCGTGTTGCCTTTCTTTGCCTAATTGTTTTTATAATATAGCATCAACTATAGTAAATGTCAATCATTCCTTTGTAAAAAGTATCCAATTCTTCTTTAGAACCCATGTCACTTTTAAATTGATTTGCTTTTCTGCACACTATTACATAATTACTAATTACATCTTTACCACCTAATGATCTTGCTACTTTATGATCAACAGTAGGTTGGAAAAATCCGTCATAATTATCTATGTTAGGATTTGTAACTTTGTTACGTCCTCGTCCGTAGTCTAATGGTGTGCCAAAAATAGGACAAACATCTGGAGCAATTTTTGCAAGCTCAAATGGATCGCCTTCCCATTTTACAGTGTGAGCCCAAATTAATTTTAAAAATTGATCTTGCTTGGTAGATTTCTTAAACATTTCAAAAAATGTTCCGTATGTACTTGCATCATCTTGAGGATGAAATCTACGTGAGGAGAGAGCCCTAAGGCCCTCTTCTCTAATTTTTACTAAGTCTGCCATTTACATAAACTCCGCAAACTTATCTTCTTCATGCTTCTGTGCTTTGTTGTTAAACGCATTTACATCAATGATACTAGTGTACTCGGCAACTTTACCATTTGTATCTGTATACACGTAAGGCATATCGATAGTAAAATTTAACCCACCTTTTTCAACCACAGGCAACATAATGTCATAACCTTTTTGTTTGCCTGGTTGTGATTGAATATATGCTTCTCTATTATCTACAAGCGACTTGATTGCGGCCGCAATCATAAGTCCTCGATTGCCACCTGAAGTAAATCGATGATCTTTCCACTCTGTATATTTGCCTGATTTAGTCTTTTCAGGATATTGAGCTCTAATACCTTTCAGCACATCTGACCATACCTTACTGCTTGAACTCCAACGTTCGCTCATGACTTGACCAATCTTTATAAGCAAATCATCAGTGACAGCCTTCTTAGGCATTTGTGAAAACAATTCTGTCAGTCCCCAGACAGGTGCATGATCGATTGCACTGAAGTGCCATGCATTACGTACACATTTAAGAGCCATCTCAAATGCAAATCGATTTGTATAATTGTCTTTACAAAACTCTTTAAAATGTTTTTGCATATGAGCAGTGTGTTTTGTTTCACCTGCACCTGGTGTCGCACTTTCTGGCACAGGAGTAATGTTTACATTATCAAACACACGCATAAGATTGTAGGCAGGTTGATCTTCTAATTTTACATCAAGTCCTGCTTGAAGCATTGCTCTTGCACGATTGTTACGAACTTTTACAAAGTCGTAATCTGTGATCGGCACAACATCTGCATTACATGCCAAGAACTGATTGAAGTCAATATAAGGCATGTCTTTCATACTAAACCCTACAATAAGAGTTTTTACTCCGTGTAGTGCTAGTGCCATAGAACCTTGCATACCGTCATTTAGAAACACACGTTCTTCATCTGCGGCATAACGTCCTTTTGCACCAAACACAAGACTGCTGTCAAAGTTCATAGCAATTTCAAACATACGCCACAAGTAAATAACTCGTTGTGCTTTCATATTCATAGCGACAAGTGTTTGGTCTACAGCCAAACCATTCATTACTGCTTCATCTAAATTGTATGATTGAAGTTGCACACCGTATAGTACAGGCTTACCTGTCTCAGGATCTATAATAGCATGCAGGGCATCTAGTGCCATTTTAAATGCAGTTACAAAGTCTACAGTACCCATTGACTCTAAGTTAAGAGCGCCTTTGCTAACATTTAGATTAGGTACGTTTGCACGTTTGATTAAAGATAGTTTTCTTTGATAATCTTCAGGTTCAAGAAACTTAATAGGTGTCCGTTGTTCTTCTGGACCAAAAAATATCGAAAGATCTTCTCCGTAGGCGGATTTGATGCTGTCAGCATATCCAAAATTAATTGATTCTTTCCAATTGTCTACATAATTGAATAGACTTACATATGGTTCACGCATTTTTTTTCTCCTTTAGCGTTTAAAATTATAGGAACGTTTCTATGTTCCGTATACAACAGGCTCATCACAATTGACTTTTTGCCTCATTGTCTAATTATAATAACATTGTTCTTTATTTTTGTCAACTAAAAAGTTGACCAAAAGTATTATCTGCTTGTGCCATTGCACCATAATCAGTTACTTCATGTACTTCTCTTGGTACAAATAAACGATCCATATACTTTTTTATTTGTCTATGTTTCATTCCTATGTCTTGTCCGAAAAACATGCCTCTTTGATCTGCATTAGCAGGGCGTCTTACTGCACTGACGCAAACATAATCATATTTTGCCATGTAATCATACAAGTCTTGCGGATCATATCCAAACAATTGACATTGCTTAGGAACTATTTCAACTTGCACACTAGGTCGACAACGTTTTATTGTATCTTCAGCACCTTGCATTACTAATAGTTCACTTCCTTCTACATCAATTTTAATTGCATCAACGTCTTGAAAATTATAACTGTCAATAGTCCTTGCAGGAACAGGAACTAAGTTTTGACTGTCTCGAAGTTTAACTTTGTCACTGTCTAAAACAACATGATTGTGTCCGCCGTGATCTGTATGATCCAAAATATCAATTGTGCCTTCATTTCGATCTGTTGCGGCAACTTCATGTACAGTAATATTAGCAACTACATCCATAGATTGATGTACACCTTTATAAGTATACCAGCCCGATGTTGCTAATTCATCACGATATAAATCACCTTCTTGATCTGTTCCCTTCCAATATACGCCTTTAAGTTTTTGTTGTTTTGCTATTGCAATATTTGCCTTCAACATTTTTAACGTAGTCGGTGTAGGCTCAAAAGATTCAACATTCTCTGCCCATTCACTATATGCAATAGTGTTATTACCTACATTTGCACCAACATCTACAATCCGTTTTGCATTAGGATAGATAGTTCTTATTAGCCTTGAATTGTTTCCTTGATAGTATACATTGTTGCCACTGAATCGTGGACCTTGTAGGTTATCGTGTGCAAGTAACCAATAGCAACGTCCAAACTTGTTAACAACAAGCCTAAACATTGGATCATTATATAATCCACTTGCTTCGTCAAATTTAAAATTTTCTTTGAATTGTTCTGCTGAGATTTCAGCTGTAATTTTTTGCGGCATGTTAATTCTCCCTTAACCAATTTTCGCTTATAATTTTACTTATCGTGTGTCCACTTGAGGTGTCCTATTTTATGGTATTCAGCCCATTGTATAAATAATCCACACTCTCTACCATGTGCTTCAATTTCCCAAGGTTGATCCCAGTAACCTGGTTCTTTAGAAAGCCACTTACCTTGCCATCTATGTTTATTTGTTCTAGTGCTTTCGTAAAGTTCGCCTCTAGCAAATTGTTTAGCATGTACCATTTCGTGTGCTACAGTTTCTAACATTCTACGTAGCCTTGCTTGGTTGTTTATTTCTATATCAAACTCTCTAGGACGATGGGAATCAGCATAATCTGTAGGAATACAATATCCCCAACTATCATCTTTGCCAAACGGTTTAATACATATATTGAATTCTAAATTTTGCATTCGTGGCATCATTTTCATTACACAAAATTCAACTATACTTTTAACGTACTTCTTTTGTGATCTGCTACCACCGCGAATTGAAATATTCATACAATATACTCCTAAGTATTTACTCTTATAGTATAGCAAAAGTTGTATTGTATGTCAAGTTTATTGGGTCATAATCTATAGGAAATTCGCCCTTTTTCCAGGTCATATGGTGTCATTTCTACCAAAACCTTATCACCTGCAACTAATCTGATACGATTTTGCCTCATTTTGCCACCTGTATAGCAGGTAATTTTATGTCCGTTTTCTAATATTACTTTAAATGTTTGACTTGGCAAAACATCTGTTATTTCGCCCTTTACTTCTATTGTACCCTCTTTACTCATTATCCTTCATTTCTTCAATGATAATGGTACCTTGGTCGCCCCATTTCACTTTTATTTTTGTTCCTTCTGTCCATCCTTGTTTCTCCATAATTTCTTGTGGAATGGTCATAATAACTTTTTTATCATCACCTGGAACATCTTGGAATATGTCTTCAACTTTGTATTCTAACATTTAGTTATTACTCCTTGCTAAATATTTATATGAAGGACGCTTATACCAATGCCTTTTACGGTATAATTCGCGAAACTCAAGATACACATGGTTATGAACTACCAGAACATCTTGAGGCATATATTGTTATGCTTCTTGCCCATCATACTGATCGTCCTAATTTTGAACCTAGTACTAGTTTTGCCGAACAGTACTTACAACTTAATTCTAGAATGGATGCAAAAACATTAGGAGATACATGTCTTTTTGTCACAGGAGTGTTTCCTGACTATAGAAAAAAACAACGTTCATATTATCAAAATATAGGTATAGGTTCATACACTAGTATTAATGGGGAGCTTTTTGATCAGCTTGCAAAACATTTTCACTTTTTAGGAAATTTTATAAGTTTAAGTGTAAGGAAAATCAAATTTCCATATCAGCCGCTACGATAAACCTGTTTTGTTTAGAAGATAAAATTCCAGGTCTATGCCAAGTTTTGCCCGGAAATATTATCCAGTTTCCTATTCGCATGTCAGCAAAATATTTTCCAGATCCATCTACTCCTTGCGGAGCAAATTCTGTACCTGAAGTACTTAAATCTACAGTGTCATCTGGCTTATTCAAATAATAGACACCACTGACAACTAAATTTTGATCTCGTACATGTTGATGCCAGTAGGTGTCTCTATTTTCTTGTGTATCTAAGTTGGTCATGTATCCCCAACTTTTTATACTTTTTATTTGAGCTTCTTTACTCATAAATGCAAAACAGGACCAAATAAAACTCATTTTTAAATTGATCCAGTGATCTGAATTTAACCCAAATATATTAATGTTTGTTTGATAAGGCGGACTATTATGCCAAAACTTTCCTGCTTTGACAGTATTCTCTATATCTCTAATCATACATTCTCGTGAATGTTTAGTAATTAGATTATTCCAATCATAATACTCGTGTACTTGCATTATGCACCAGTCAAATAAGACATGCAATTTTCTGGAGTAGTCTGTTCATATGGATCACTATCATCACCGTCGTTGTTAATGCCTGGTTCTTGCCACCATTTTTCAACCACACCGTCTTTAAGAATACACATATATCTCCAGCTTCTCATACCAAAACCTAAATGGTTTTTTCCTATAAGCATACCCATATAACGTGTAAAGTTTCCTGAGCCATCTGGTATAACCTTTACATGTTGTAGTTTTTGATCTTTTGCCCAAGCATTCATAACAAATGCATCATTGACACTAATACAATAAATTTCGTCTATGTCATGATTCCTAATATCATCATAATGCTTTTCAAAACCCGGTAACTGGTATGTAGAACATGTAGGTGTAAATGCTCCAGGTAAACTGAATAACACTACACGTTTACCTCCAAACAAATCATCGCTGTTGACATCTTGCCAACGAAAGGGGTTAGGCCCTTCAATTGATTCATCTCTTACTCTTGTGCGAAATGTAACACAGGGAGGTCTAAAACCTTCAATCATAAATTATCTCCTTATAGTTAGCTGTATTGTAACAAATTACGGTGTATTTGTCAACCTTTAAATGATATATAGTATTTACAATATAATTCAGATTTATTAGTATATTATGACTAAATACTAATAAGCAGAGCGTGAGGGCGTTTTTGTATATGGAATTTTTATCATTTATAGGAGAAGTTGGGTTTCCGATTGCAGGAGCAATCGCGGCTGGCTTCTTTGTATTCACAACATTAAAATTTATACTTAGTAGTGTAACAGGGTCTGTAAATGGTCTTAAAAATATCGTATCAGCTTTAGATAATCGTGTGCAAACAATGAACAATGATTTAGTCAAAATAGACGCATTGTTAAGTTATGTATTGAATGTTAGACCTAACATAGATAGACTAGCCGCTAATGAAGGCAAAGAGGATGCAAGACGTGACTAGCGAGTTAGCAACAGCAATAAAGGATTTTGGATTTCCTATTGTAGCCGCATGTGGCTTAGGTTATTTTGTTTACTATGTATGGAAATGGGTAACTACAGAAATAAACCCCGTGGTTGGCGAAGCTAGTAAAACATTAATCACACTTGTTGATAAAGTTAGGATGTTAGACAACGATATGATAAGATTAAACACAAAATTGACTATGGTGTTAGAATACAGATCAAAGCTAAATCCTAAACGTCAAGACGAATTACAAAGGTTAGTAGATGAGTATAAATCTGCAAATGAAACGTTTGATAGTACAGGAGACAAAGATGAAAAATAAATTTGTAAAATCCTATGCTGGCATTATTAAAGATCCTAAAGGGCAAAAAATATTAGAGGAAAACTTTCATTTTTTTAAATTGAAATCTTCTCAAGAAAAAATGCGTGTAATAAAACGTAACTTTGGTGTTAATGTTTATATTCCGGATAATGAAGATGCAGGGTGAGGAAAGAACGTGTAAAAAGTGTGGCCACCGTTGCCACTGTTATCAACCAACTTGTGAGGATTGTGTAAATGACGTCTGCACAGGATGTGACTGCGAGGAGAAAAGTCATGAGTAAATGGGACATATGGTATCATAATCAAAATGATGCTACCCGGGCATGGTTAGACAACCAATCAAAATTAGACCAACCATTAATATATATCAGTATTGGTATTGGATTCTTTTTTGGATTTATTGTCGGCGCATTAGTTTTGCTTTAATATCATTTAAATCAGATTCTCTTTTATTTGTTTTATTTAAATCAAGTGTAGGTTCTTTACGGCCGTCCGCATATTTTCCTAAACCCATTGCCATTTGAGCATCAGCTATTCTTCTTTTTAGAATACGCACTCTATCTTCTAGATCCATTTCATAAGGATCTATTTCTGTATCTATTTTTTTAAACAAACCAAACATTACTTTGTTGTAGCGATAAACACGCCATTCCAGTCTTTAGGTAAATCTTGCGTTTTCATATATTCACATCTTTCTATCCACATATCATAATACCCTTGCATTTTGCCATCGAAGTGATTGTATATTTTATTACAAATCTCTATTGCTTTGTCAAAGTCTTGTGCTTTATATGCTTTATGCATATCTTCGTGGTATCTTTTTGTTGTGCGCCAAGCAGGTTTAACACCACTCAAAACAGTCCATATACCTATGCCTACAGTTTTTCCTTTTACCGCAAGATCATCTATCTTTAAATAAAAGAAATCTTTTTTAGTTTTTTGATAAGTTGCATCTCCAACTAATAGCACACAACCATATTCTTTACATTTTGATTCTATTCGTGCGGCTGTGCTGACTGAGTCTCCGAGGACGTCATATGAGTGTCTTTGTGTGCTTCCCATTTCTCCCAAATAACCAAGCCCAGTATTAATGCCAGCCCCCATGCCAACACGAGGTCTGCCGTCCTTCTCAAGTTTT
>MDTE01126992.1_pt1 | contig 10684 bp, 11 predicted proteins | sample 811231 | NCBI WGS metagenome assembly MDTE01 (sample SAMN05326651, study PRJNA326480) | marine metagenome | isolation source: seawater | place: Indian Ocean: Red Sea | collected 2010 | reverse complement strand
TAACTTCACCATTGGTGCAGTTTTGTTAGGCAAACTAGCAAAGATAGCAGCACCATTTTTTGACTTTGTCGAAGTTTCTGAAGAACACCACGAGAACAAAATTGATGCGCCGTCTGGAACTGCAATCTCAATAGTCCAATCAATCAAAGAAGGTCATCCTGATAAATTCATGAGAAATGAACCTTCTAAAGAACCGATTGGTAATACACGTGGTGGATCAGATAACGGAATTTCTATTCACAGTTCAAGACTGCCAGGGAAACTTGCTCATCACCAGGTCACTTTTGGAAACACTGGCCAAACACTAACTCTAAGGCATGACACTATAAATAGAGAGTGTTATATGCCCGGAGTTTTATTGGCAGTTAATGAGATCGTCCAAAGAAATGGATTGATAATTGGACTTGAAAGTCTTTTAGATATTTAGGAGAAGAATATGTCTTCACCCAACGTAGCCGTAATTGGTGCTACAGGAGCTGTCGGTCAAGTTGCTTTACAAATTCTTGAAGAGCGTGCTTTTCCGATGAACTCCTTAAGATTATGTGCATCGCCTAGTTCGGTGGGTAAAAAAATAACATTTAGAGGGGTCGAGATTGAAGTTGAAACTCCAACCGAATCTTTATTCAAAGATACCGACATTGCATTTATTGCTGCCGGTTCCTCTCTAAGCAAAATTTACGCACCATTAGCTGCTTCGTTAGATTGTATAGCAATTGATAAAAGCTCTGCTTTCCGTATGGACCCCAAGGTCCCATTAGTTGTGCCTGAAATTAACGCTAATGACATTTGGGCTCACGAAGGAATTATTTCTGTTCCAAATTGCTCTACTACGCAAATGGTGATGGCATTATCTCCCCTTCATGATGTAAATCCTATAAGAAGAGTAGTAGTTGATACCTACCAGTCAGTATCAGGGACTGGTAAAGCTGCGATGGAAGAACTTCAAGTACAGTCCAGTCAGATTCTTGAGGGTTTACCTATAAAACCTGAAGCATACCCTCATCAAATTGCATTTAATGCACTCCCTCAAGTAGAAACATTTCTTGATGATGGGTATACAACTGAGGAAAGAAAAATGCGAGATGAGACTCGCAAAATTTTACATTCTGATTCAATAAACATATCAGCAACTTGCGTGCGCATCCCTGTACCTATTTCTCATAGCGAAGCTTTACATATTGAATTTGAAAAGCCTATGAGTCCCTCAGAAGCTCGTTCTCTTTTAAGTTCTTTTTCAGGGGTGACAGTATTAGATGATCCCTTTGATTCAAAGTATCCTCTAGCTTCCTCAGCTACTGGCCGTGATGACGTATTTGTAGGGCGCATTAGGGCAGATGATTCACATCCTAACGGGCTGGTAATGTGGGTAGTATCTGACAATTTGAGAAAAGGTGCAGCAACCAACGGTATTCAAATTGCTGAGGAAATAATTAATAAAGATCACAGCGCTTAAATTTTCTCAGCAAAAACGATATTTCTTATTAAATACTTACGTCTAGTACTACAGGGCAATGATCTGAACCCAGGACTTGAGGCAGAATAAAGCAATCAGTAACGTGGGGTTTCAGCTTTTCGTCCACAAAGAAATAGTCAATACGCCAGCCAACATTTCTGTCTCGAGCTCTCGTGATAGTATCCCAATAAGTGTACTGATCTGGATTAGTATTGAAATGACGGAATATGTCTACAAAGCCTGAATCTTCTAATTGATCTATCCAAGCCCTTTCTTGTTCTAAAAAGCCCGATGTCTGTTCGTTTGCTTTTGGTCTTGCTAGATCAATGGGTTTATGAGCTGTGTTCACGTCACCACAAAAAATTACCAAACGCCCCGAAGATTTCAAATCATTAATATAGCCCAAAAATGACTCATAGAATCGCATCTTATAGTCTAGCCGTTCAGGGTTTGCCTTACCGTTGGGAAAATAGGCATTAAGTAGAATAAATGTTCCATAATCAGCAACGAGAACTCGTCCTTCCTTGTCCATCTCAGGATTCTCAATCCCTGTCCTTACTGATAAAGGGGGTAAATTCGTGTAAATGGCGACACCGCTATACCCCTTTTTCAACTCAGGCCAATTGAAATAAGAATCATAATTCTCAATTTGACTAACTTCTGACGGTAGTTGTTCAAGAGTTGATTTAGTTTCCTGAAGGCAAATTACGTCAAGGTTGTATTGAGCAAGCGAATCCCAGAAAAGGTTTTTTTTATGGAGAGCTCTAAGGCCATTCACATTCCATGACAAAATACGCATGCATACAGCATATATCATTAATTATTTAGTATCTTGCTATGTGCAAACTGAAATAATAGAGTATGGATAGTGAGCGGAGTTGAAATGGCAAATTTTGGAAGATTAATGACCGCAATGGTTACGCCCTTTACGTCAGATGGTGCAGTTGATTATGCACAGGCAAAACATTTGGCCAATTCGTTAATTTCTTCTGGGACTGAGGGTCTCATTGTCACTGGAACTACTGGTGAAAATCCTAGCTTGAGTCATGATGAAAATTACAAGCTCTGGGCTGAGATCAAAGAGACAGTAGGTGAAAGTGTCCCTGTTATAGCGGGATCTGGCACAAATGGTACTAGTGAAACTATAAGCCTCTCCAAAGAAGCAGAGAAGGCTGGTGTAGACGGCTTATTAATAGTGGTTCCTTATTACAATAAGCCTACTCAGGAGGGGATTTTTCAGCACATTAAATCTGTAGCTGAAAGTTCTCCGCTTCCGGTTCTTCCATACAATGTACCGAGCAGAACTATAACGAATATGACTTCTGAAACTTGTCTAAGAGTTTCTGAAATTCCCAATGTTTGCGGCGTTAAGGAAGCTTCGGGGGATCTTACCCAAATCGGTGAAATAATTGCATCAGCTCCAGCTGATTTTAAAGTCTGGAGTGGAAATGATGCTGATACTTTCCATGTGATATCAATGGGTGGATACGGGGTAATAAGTGTCTCTGCACATTTTATTGGCAATCAAATTCAAAAAATGATTCAGAATATCCTTGAAGGTGATCTAAGGGTTGCGTCAGCCGAGCATTTAAATCAATTGCCAATCAGCAAGCAACTATTTGTGATAGCAAATCCAATACCAGTTAAATATTGTCTCAACAAAATCGGCTTTCGAGTTGGTGATCCGAGATTGCCGCTAACACCACCTGATGATGCAATTTCGCAATTATTGGATGAGATGATTTCTCGTTATGAGATTGACCTTCCATTGAATTAATTATTTGTAATTTAACTATATTATGACTCGAATAGTTTCATGGAATATCAGAGCTGGTGGCGGTAAAAGGATTGAACTAATTGCACAACAGCTATCTGATTGGAATGCAGATGTTGTTGGATTATGCGAGTTCCGTGGTACGCCTGCAAGTATGTGGCTGCAATCTGAACTGGAAAGCCTGGGCCTAAGGTACCAATCAACGACCGTAAATCGCACGAATGCACCTTTGAATCGCCTTCTTATCGCTTCAAAATGGCCCATCACTCCAGTAAATGCTCGAGTGATACCAAAGTTCAGTCAACTTTGGTTACCCGTCCATATAGAGTCACCCGAGCCCTTCGGGTTTTGTATGGTTCACATTCCCACGTACTCTTTTGCTGGCCGTGGGAAGTACAAATTCCATGATTCGATTCTCCGTGTAGCACGTAATTGGCATAATGGTCCTGCAATTATTTCTGGTGATACGAACACAGGGAGAATCGGAATTGATGAGCAGAATCCTGTATTTTCAAAGGAATCTGACTCATGGATGGTTAGCATGGAAAAGAACAATTGGAGTGATGCTTTTCGGTACATATACAAAGATCAAAGAGCATACACATGGTACTCACCAAATGCCGGTAATGGCTTTAGGTTAGACCAAGCTTTCATTAATAAAGATCTTCTGGGTCGTCTTGTTGAAATAAAATATGTCTGGTCTGAACATCCAAATACTACTAGGCGTGATGCAGTCAGTGATCATGCTGCAATCCTTATAGACCTTTTAGATGCTTAGCCTTTTATGTTAATCAAAAGCAAGCCCAATATGACGATTCCATAACATACAATCGCTCCGGATAATTTCTCTGATCCTTTGGTTTTTTCTATCCAGGTTTTCCCTAAAATTAAAGTGACTACAGCGGAAAATGACCCGAAAAGTGCGAGGAACGAACCTAAAAGTGCGCCATAGAAAATATCATTTGTCCTAAAGAAATCAGAGGTGTTACTTTTTAAAAAAAAGATGAAGGCACCTAAGAGAAAACCTATGGGAACTGAAATAATACTCCAGATGAATAGTCTCTTAAAGGGAGAAAATAGAAATGCCATCTATCCTCTCCTACGGCGATCATCTCCTCTGTCTCGATCGCGGTTTCCGGTTCTTCTCTCACCTGAGTCCCTAGAAGGACGAGGCGAGTAATCTTCGCCTTCAAGTATCGCTCTACGTGAGAGATTTACCCTTCCCATACGATCAATTTCAATAACTTTAACCTCAATTTCGTCCCCGACTGAAACCACTGATTCGACGCTTGCAACATGCTCGGATGAAAGTTCACTGATATGAACTAATCCGTCTTTGCCAGGTGAAATTTCTACGAAAGCACCGAAGTTCATCAACCTTGAGACTTTACCTGAGTACGTTTGCCCTACTTCAATTTCTCTAGTTAATCCTTCTACAATAGCCAAAGCTTCAGCAGCAGAGTTTCCATCGACTGATCCAATAGTTACTCCACCGTCATCTGAAACGTCTATACTTACTCCCGTTTGTTCAATAATGCTTCGGATAGTCTTTCCGCCTGGGCCTATAATTACTCCTATTTTGTCTACAGGGACTTGGGTTCGGACCATTCTAGGAGCATGATCACTAAGCTCAGTTCTATTTTCCGGTAAAGTTTCAAGCATGTGTGCCAATATGTGAGCACGACCTTCATTAGCTTGAAACAAAGCTTTACGCATAATTTCTGGTGTTATTCCGGATACTTTGATGTCCATTTGTAAAGCTGTAATTCCTTCGCGAGTTCCAGCAACTTTAAAGTCCATATCCCCCATGAAATCCTCAACACCTTGTATGTCAGTCAAAATCGCATGGTTTCCTTCATCGTCGGTCATTAAGCCCATAGCGACACCTGAAACAGGTGCTTTGATTGGAACACCAGCGTCCATAAGGGAAAGCGTACTCCCACATACTGATCCCATTGAGGTGCTGCCGTTAGAGCCTAATGCTTCAGAAACTAAACGCAAAACATAAGGGAATTCTGATTCATCTGGGATAACAGGAACTAATGCCCTTTCTGCCAAGGCACCATGTCCTATTTCTCTCCTGCCAGTTCCGATACGGCGTGCTTCACCAGTTGAGTAAGGAGGGAAATTATAATGGTGCATATATCGTTTGTTATCTTCTGGACTTAAACTGTCTAACCTTTGTTCCATACTAAGTGACCCAAGCGTGGTTAATGTAAGGATTTGGGTTTCACCTCGCTGAAATAAAGCTGATCCATGAGTTCGAGGGATTAATCCCACCGAACTTGATAGTGGTCGAACTTCATCTAATTTTCTTCCATCAGGTCGCTTACCTTCGTTTAAAATTTTTGAGCGGACGACTTTTTTGACTAAATTGTCATAGGCTTTTGCTATCGACTTAGGATCATAGTCAGTACTAAAGGTATTACTTACTTCTTGCTCAATCGAGTGCATTGCTGCAGAACGCTCGCCTCTGCCTTCACCTTGATCTATGACCGCTTCTAATTTTTCCTTTGCAATTTCCTGTATTTTTGAGATAAGGTCAGTCTCTTCGTTATTTTCAGGGACTAGATCCTGTGATTTTTCCACACCTAATTCAGCAATGATTCGGTCTTGAAATTCGACAATAGCAACATTATTTTCCTGCCCAATCCTTAATGCCTCTAAAATGATTTCTTCATCAACTTCTTTGGCTCCAGCCTCAACCATTATCATAGCTTCACGGCTACCGGAAATCGTTAAATCAAGGTCGCTGACTGCTAGTTGTTCAAAAGTGGGATTTATAGTTAATTCACCATCAACAAGGCCCATGCGTGTAGCTGCGATAGGTCCATCAAAAGGAATACGTGAAATGCTAAGTGCAGCAGAAGCCCCGATAATAGCAAGAATGTCAGGCTGATTCACTTGATCTGCAGACAACACTGTGGCTATTACCTGTAGCTCGTTACGAATACCTTTTGGGAACCGAGGGCGTATTGTTCGGTCTGTGAGACGAGCTGCCAAAATTGCCTCGGTGGTTGGTCTTCCCTCTCTGCGGAAAAAAGACCCAGGGATGCGACCTACAGCATATAGGCGCTCCTCAAAATCCACTGTGAGCGGCATAAAATCAATACCGTCTTTTGCGGGACCGGCAACCGCAGTAACTAAAACTACGGTATCTCCGTAGCGTACTACAACTGATCCGTTTGCCTGCTGGGCTAACGATCCAGTCTCTATTGATAAAGTTCTTCCAGCTAATTCAATCTCGTATTTATTCATGAGGAATTCCCCTCTCATTCAGCAGAGGAGAAAACGGGATGAGGGAAATAGTCAGTCTATTCCTATTAATTAACGTCTAAGACCTAGTTTGCCAATTAACTGCCTGTACTTAGCCGTATCTTGGTTAGCCAAATACTTTAGCAATCGACGACGGCGGCCAACTAGCATAAGGAGTCCGCGTCTGGTTGAATGGTCCTTATGATGATATCGCAGGTGGTCTGTCAACCCACGAATTCGCTCAGTCAGCAACGCTATCTGGACTTCACTAGAGCCAGAATCTCCCTGGTCAACTTGAAAGTCTTTTACTATACGCTGTTTGTTTTCAGTACTGAGCATTGAGCGATTTATCCGCTTTCTCTACTTCTGGGTTTTTTATTTCATAGTCATTATACATCTTTAGCACCCATTGCGTGAAGTGATGTATGGTTCTGTTGGAGGTAGAAATATGACTTTGTCAATTTGGAATGAATTAATCGGTGCTGATATCCGCTTTATCAAAGGGGAAAAGTACACGAGCAGGATCGCAGAAGCAGGCCAGGAGCACAGAGAAACTTTAATCATGACACATGGGGGTGGAGGTCATCTTGAAACTTTTGCAAGAAACATAATTCCATTAGCAAAAGATTTACATACCATCGGTCTGGAAATTCTTTGGCATGGCTTAAGTGACGCACCTGAAATCTCTGATAACCCCCAAGCCCAAGTAGCAGATCAGATAATAGACCTGATGGATGCGATGAATATCGACAAGGCCTGGGTTCATGGTGAGGCATACAGCGGCTCAGCAGTTTCCTGGTTAGCTAGAACTCAACCAGAACGCCTTAAAGGCGTAATTTTTGAATCAGGAATTGGGATGGATTTCAAGGAGGGAAGTGTAAACCCTCCATTACCTCCTGTAGGTGGAATCCCAATGCCCCAAAGGACATTAGAGTTACTAAAGGACCCTACATGGGAAGGTGTTAAAGCTAGGCTATTGATGGTCATGCACCGTGATCACCCGGAGCAAGTATCAGATGAACTTGTAGACACGCGCTTACTTCACTATAAGAGGCCTTTTACTAACGACGCACAAACTCGCTTCTACCAGGCCTTAATAGATGGAGTGGGTAAAAACTACTATGCATCAGAAGAAGAGATGGGGCAATTGAATTTGCCAACTCTTGTCGTATGGTGTGACGGTTCTGGTGGCTTTGGTCTTGACGCAGGAGAAAGACTCGCGAATATCATCCCTAATGCTACTTTCCGTGCTTTGCCACAAACTGGATTTTGGGCCCATTGGGAAAATCCGGATGTATTCAACCAAGCAGTGGCTGAATTTATATTAGCGAACAGTTAATTGAGATTAATTCAGCGGAAAGGAAGTGATCCTTTCCGCTGAATTAAGAAGTTCAAATTGCGTCTCCCCCATGCTGTCCGTCACTTACACGAATCGCATCAGAAACGGGAGAAACAAAAATTTTCCCATCTCCAATTTCGCCTCCCTCAGCGCTTCTGGCAGCACCAACGATTGCATCAATTACCTTCGCTTGCATTTCGTCTGCAACAATCGTTGTGATAATGGTCTTCGGTACGGAAGAGCGGCTAGCCATCTGGCCACCTCTACCTACAAAAACCTCTACGCCTCTTTGTCGTCCCTGTCCTGTAACATTGTGATAAAAAAATCCCTGGCATCCAGCATTCACTAAGGCGTCTGAAACATGCGCTACGCGCTCTGGCTTGATAATTGCCTCAATTCTAATCATAACGATCCCCTTTAATAGAGTTTATGCCTAACTCGAGCTAATCAGCCCCATCACCTACAAATGCACGCTCGCCGTGAGCTGATATATCTAAGCCTTGATCTTCTTCCCTTTCACTCACACGCAAACCCATGCCTGGAATTACGTCCAAGACTTTCAAAATAACAAACGTTACGATAAATGAATATGCGATTGTAGCAAGTACAGCTACTATCTGCACACCTAATTGAGAAGCATCACCTTCAACCAAGCCTTCAATTCCACCTGTAAATGCGCTAACTGTAAATATTCCGGTAGCAATCGCTCCCCAAATCCCACCAACTCCATGCACTGCAAATACATCTAGAGAATCATCAATTGCAATTTTTGGCCTGAGCAATACAGCTGCATAACATAACAAGCCGGCTCCAAGGCCAACTCCTAAAGCTCCCATAACTCCTACAGCGCCTGCCGCTGGCGTAATGGCAACTAACCCACCTACCGCTCCCGTAGCAACGCCTGCCGCACTCATTTTCCCGTTTTGTACTTGTGACAAAATTCCCCAGGTGAGAGCAGCAGTGGCTGCAGCTGTATTTGTAACTAAGAAAGCATTAATTGCAACGCTATCTGCCGCAAGCCCAGAACCCGCGTTAAATCCAAACCAGCCAAACCACAGCAAACTTGCTCCAATAACTACGTAGGGTATGTTTGCTGGCTCCATTCCAGGTGATCGGCGTTTTCCTACCAATATGGCTGCAGCAACCGCTGCGACCGCCGCATTAATATGGACCACTGTTCCTCCTGCGAAGTCCAGAGCATCCATTTCTAAAAGCCAGCCATTACCTGCCCATACCCAGTGAGCAATTGGTGCATAGACAACGGTGATCCATATTACGAGGAAGACCAAGTAAGTTGTGAATTTGAAACGTTCTACTATCGCTCCCGTTATTAAGGCAGGCGTTATAATTGCAAACATCATCTGAAAGACAGCAAATAGCATGTCATCGCCCGGGGCTATGCCCTTAAGGCCAATTAGAGATAAATCTCCAATATATGCGTTACCCTCTCCAAAAGCTAAGCTGTATCCCCATAAAACCCAAACCACACTGACAACAGCTATACTCATGAAGCTGAGCATGATCGTGCTAATCACGTTCCTACTACGCGAAAGACCTCCGTAGAAAAACGCGAGTCCAGGAGTCATAAGAAAAACCAACGCAGAGGCCATCAAAAGCCATGCAATAGAACCTGAATCCATGAAATTCCTCCCATTGGGGTAAACCCATTTGTGAATACAATGGGCTACAAGCTTTTCGTATGTGTTACCAGTACGTTACAAATCTGTTACAAGATGCATGTCTATGCAAAAATAATTAAATGGACTATCGGCAGAAAATATTGTTAGACATGCTAAGAAATGCCAGGGCGTCGGGGTTGTTACATATTCCTAAAAAACTCCAGAGTGATTTCAAAAATAAAATATTTTCAGATGCAATATTAGAAGGCTCTTCGTTCTTTTTGTTTACAGAGTCAAAAAGGCATATCAAAGGAGAGTCTGAGGCCAAAGATATGTTTGAGGTTACTCAATATCTCATTGGTTTTTTTCACGGTATGCTACGGCTAAATGATTATAATCTACGAATTGAGCAAAATGGTGGGAACACTGATTTAGTGGTTGAAGAGATGCGAAAAAAAATTGAACTTATTTCGTTTTGGGCTGATCGTAAGAACTAGTTACTAAACCATCCTGCTCTGTAAATCCAAAACTGATAAGCTCTCAACATATGCTTGAAGTTTTCCTGACCGTAATCCTGCCTGTTTTTGTTGTTGCTGGCCTTAGTGGTATGCTTCAGCGTTGGAAAAATCTCAGCGTTGGGGCTCTTAGCCCAGTCGTCGTTTACCTTCTTTCACCTGCACTCGTATTTATGTTCATACTGAATGCAGAGTTACCTAGGTCAACTTCCATAAAGCTAGTTGCTGCCTCTATTTTGTGCACAATTGGTTTTGGTGTGATAGCAGCGCTAGTAAGCCTCGCAACAGGTCAAACTAGAGCGCTTCGCTCAGGCTTTTTGCTAGCTACTATGTTCCCGAATGCTGGCAATATGGGTCTCCCTATGAGCTATTTAGCTTTTGGTGATCCTGGTTTAACTGCCGCAATCGTTATATTCGTAACACAGGGGTCTATAGCGTGGCCAATTGCAATCTTCATAGCTGCGAGATCCGGTTCTCATGGCTTTGGGCCGCTAATTACAGCCCTTAAAGTCCCAACAATCTATGCAGTTTTCGCAGCTGCTTTTGTTCGAATAATCGGATGGGAACTTCCTATCGGCATCAGCGTTCCTCTTCAATTTATGGCGGATTCTTGCATGCCTCTGATGCTAATCATTCTTGGTTTTCAACTTTCACAAGGTATAGAAATTGAAAGGTGGAAAAGTTTAGCTGCAGCACTTTTAATCAGGTTAGTTATCTCTGTACCAATAG
>MDTE01071276.1_pt1 | contig 10684 bp, 9 predicted proteins | sample 811231 | NCBI WGS metagenome assembly MDTE01 (sample SAMN05326651, study PRJNA326480) | marine metagenome | isolation source: seawater | place: Indian Ocean: Red Sea | collected 2010 | reverse complement strand
TATTCTGCCATTAAAAGGTATCCTTTCTATGCATTGTTCTGCTAATGTAGATAATAATTTTGAAAATCCAGCATTGTTTTTTGGATTAAGTGGTACTGGCAAAACGACATTATCAACTGATCCAAATAGACCACTAATTGGTGATGATGAACATGGATGGTCAGATGAGGGTATATTTAATTTTGAGGGAGGCTGCTATGCTAAAACTATAAATTTAGATAAAACTGCTGAACCTGACATATATAATGCTATAAAAACAGGTGCTCTCCTTGAAAATGTAGTATATAATAAAAAAACAAAAGAAATTGACTTTGATGATAATTCGAAAACAGAAAACACAAGAGTTTCATATCCAATGAATCATATAGAGAATTCTTTAGTTGCACAAGGTTATCGAAGTGAATGTAGCCATCCTAATAATGTGATTTTTTTAACATGTGATGCATATGGAATATTGCCACCTATATCTAAACTTACATCCAATCAAGCTATGTATCATTTTATTAGTGGTTATACAGCAAAAGTAGCTGGCACTGAACGTGGAATAACTGAACCTGTAGCTACATTTTCACCATGTTTTGGCGGTCCATTTTTAACATTACATCCATTGAAATATGCAGAATTACTTAAAGATAAAATTGAGAAATATAATGTAGATGTTTTTTTAGTTAATACCGGATGGATAGGAGGTAGTGCTTTATCTGGTTATAAAAGGATTAGTATACAAAATACCAGGGGTATGATTACTTCTATTATAAATGGATCAATTACTAACTCAAGTTTTAAGAAAGAAGATTATTTTGGTTTATATATTCCTGAAGCAGTTCCCAATGTTGATGATAATGTTCTAAATCCAATAAATGCATGGCCTAGTAAAGAAGGATACCATAATGAAGCTATTAAATTAGCAAAATTGTTTAAAAATAATTTTAAAAAGTATGGTAAAGAATTAGAATATTTAATAGATTCTGGCCCAATTATTTAGAACAAATATGAATAATAATTATTTATTTACATCAGAATCAGTCACTGAAGGTCATCCAGATAAAACCTGTGATTTAATATCAGATTCTATATTAGATGCTATTTTAACTCAAGATGAGGATGCAAGAGTTGCATGTGAGACGATGATAACATCAGGTAATGTTGTTGTCTCTGGTGAAATTACAACTTTAGCTAATATTGACTATGATAATATTGTGAAAGAAACCTTGAAATATATTGGGTATTCTAATGATGATTTGATCGAAGAGAATTGTTCTGAAAAGAGTTTAAACATAACTAAAATAATAAAAAAACAAAGTCCACATATAGCACAGGGCGTTAATATTAGCGAAAATCATGAGCAGGGTGCTGGAGATCAAGGTTTGATGTTTGGCTATGCTTGCAATGAAACACCTGAATTAATGCCATTGCCAATTACATTAGCACATAGATTAACAAAAAAATTAACTGAAGTAAGAAAAAATGGTGTTTTAGATTGGCTTAAGGCTGATGGTAAAAGTCAAGTAACGATAGAATATAATTCAAATAATGAACCGTTAAAGGTTACAAAAGTTGTTATAGCTACACAACATATAGATATGATAGAACAACTTGGTAGCGAAGAAAAAGAACATCAGTTTATAAGAAATAATATAATTGAAAAAGTGATCCTGCCAATTTTAAATGAATATTCTTTAGAATATGATGAAGATTTTATTATCAATGGAACTGGTAGATTTGTTGATGGTGGTCCTGTTGCTGATGTTGGGTTAACAGGAAGAAAAATTATTGTTGATACTTATGGAGGATATGCAAAACATGGTGGAGGAGCTTTTTCTGGAAAAGATCCTTCAAAAGTAGATCGCTCAGCAGCCTATATGGCAAGATATATAGCTAAAAATATAGTTGCATCAGAGCTAGCATTAAGGTGTGAAGTCCAGTTAGCATATTGTATAGGTGTGGCTAACCCCATGTCAATAAATGTTAACTCTTTTAATACGGGTATATTATCTGATTTAGAATTAAAAGATCTTGTTAAAAAAACTTTTGATTTAAAACCAGCTTCAATTATAAAAAAATTAAATTTAAAGCAACCAATTTATAAAAGATTTGCTGCTTATGGTCATTTTGGTAGAGAAAAAAATTGTAGTTGGGAATCTTTAGATATGGTGAAAATGATAAAAAGTAAAATGATTAAAGAGGAAAATTAATGTCGTCAATTCATTCAAAAGTTGAAGATTACAAAATTGCAGATTTAAATTTATCAGAATATGGTAGAAAAGAAATTCAATTAGCTGAACTTGAAATGCCAGGTTTAATGTCACTTAGAAAGGAATTTTCTCATAAGAAGCCACTTAGTGGAGCTAGAATAGCTGGATGTATTCATATGACAATTCAAACAGCAGTTTTAATTGAAACTTTGATTTTATTAGGTGCTGAGGTAAGGTGGTCTTCATGTAATATATATTCAACACAAGATCATGCAGCGGCAGCAATCGCTGCAGCAGGGATTCCTGTGTTTGCTTGGAAGGGTGAATCTGAAAAAGAATATTGGTGGTGTATAGATAAAACTTTAGAATTTTCTGATGGAAGGGGTCCTAATTTATTATTAGATGATGGTGGAGATTTAACAGAAATAGTACTAAAGAAAGATTCAAACTATCTTTCAAAAATAAAAGGAGTTTCAGAAGAAACTACAACAGGAGTTCATAGATTATATGAACTTTATAGCAAAGGGAATTTGCCATTTCCAGCAATAAATGTTAATGATTCTATTACAAAATCAAAATTTGACAATAAATATGGTTGTAGAGAATCCTTAGCTGATGGAATTAAGAGAGCAACAGATATTATGCTTGCAGGTAAAAAAATTGTTATTTGTGGGTATGGTGATGTTGGAAAAGGATGCGCACAATCTATGAAAGGATATGGCGCTGTTGTTTATATTACAGAGATAGATCCTATTTGTGCATTACAAGCTGCTATGGAAGGACATAAAGTGGTGACTATGGATGAGGCATGTTCTTTTGGTGATATCTTTGTTACTGCAACTGGAAATTGTGATGTTATAAATAGTCAACACATGAAAAAAATGAAAAATAATGCAATTTTATGCAATATTGGTCATTTTGATCATGAAATAGAAGTTTCTTATTTGGAAAATAATACTAATATAAAAGAATTTAATATAAAACCTCAAGTGGATAGGTTTGAATTTCCTGATGGCCATTCAATTATACTATTATCAAGAGGACGTTTAGTTAATTTAGGAAATGCAACAGGACATTCTTCTTTTGTAATGTCAACTTCTTTTACAAATCAAGTATTAGCTCAAATGGCACTATGGAATAATGAAGTTGAAGAAGGTGTCCATGTTTTGTCAAAAGAGCTAGATGAAAAAGTAGCTTCTCTACATTTGGGTCATCTAGATGTACATTTAACTAAATTATCGTCTAAGCAATCAAAGTATATAGGTGTGAAAAAAGAAGGACCTTTTAAACCCAAAGATTATAAATATTAGATTTTTATGGTCCTGTGTAGTAGGATACTCCAATGTCCTCAGGATCATTGCCTGCAGTTGAGAAAACTATTGTATTAAATCCATCTGCTATTCCATCTAATGATAAGTTTGTTAAGATTCCACATCCAGCAGTTACTGAGCTTCCTGTGAATGAGAATCCTAGAACAGTGCTTCCTCCAACAGATACAGTGAATCCTGCTGCTTCTGCATCTCCACCTGACGCACTAGAAGCTGTAATTTCATCATTTATTACCCATTGGAATCCTCCAATGTCAGTATCTACATTGTACCATACTTCAGAATTATTATTTAAATAAATAGTATTGTTTGGTAAATCACAACCACTGTTTAATCCACCACCATCATCACCTCCATCATCGGCGCCGCCACCATCATCACCTCCATCATCGGTGCCACCACCATCATCACCTCCATCAGTTTCACCATCATCTAAATCAAAATATGTAACATCAAAACCTACTGCACCTGGATTAGAGAAAACAATGTTACTAAATCCAGTTGCATCATCATTTAAATCTAGGATTGTTAATAAGCCGCATCCAGCTTGAATATAACCCGCTGTAAAATGAAAGCCAAGGACTGTAGTTCCAGCTGCTGTAACATCGAATCCATTTGAGGCAGCATCGCCACCTGAAGCACCATTTGCTGTTGTTCCATCAATAGTCCATTGAAAACCTCCAATATCTTGATTGACATTATACCAAACCTCTGTATTGTTATGTAAAGATATAGTGTTTGTAGGCATATCACATGCACCTATGCTGCTAGTACTATAGCATAAGTCACAATTTTCAAAAGATACACTATCATCATTTATAATTATACCGCTGATTCCAGTAGCAATTTCATCTCCTAGATTAAATGAAATTAATTCTCCTGAACCAGGGGGGATATTTCCACCAGTTGCTAAAAGTAAATTTCCACTTTCATTAATACTGAACCCATTAGCATTAATTATAGTGATTTCAGATATTCCATCAATTGCTATAGCAAATTCATTAATTGTTTCTGTTGAATTATAATAAATACTACTGTTGTTATATAGATATAATGAGTTGTTTGGTAAATTGGCCCATCCATCTTCCTCAATGAGGCAGGAGGTTCCATCACCTCCACATACTTCACATAGATCTAATACATTTCCATCACAATCACATAATCCATCAGGGATATCTGAACACCCGCAATCATAAATTTCACCAGGACCTCCACAAATACCGCATGTATCTTCAATGCTGTCACCATCACATATATTATTACAATCAAGTATGTTTGAAAAACAATTATCATCAATGTCAGTATTATCAAGAACCCAAGGATTTTCATTTGATAGTTCTTCATCAGGACAAATTGAAACAGTATTATTTAAGTCGCCAAATCCATCATCATCTATATCTGCATAATAAGTTGTTTTTCCTGGTCCATTACATATGTCACAGTCATCTATAATGCCAGAATTCCCTGGACAATCCTCTGATGATTCATAAAGTTCAGAATCACATAAACAGTTGTCAGTAGGATATAATGGATCATTAGGATTGGGGTCATCATTGCAATTACCATCTTCATCAATTGGATCACAAAACCCATCTCCATCTGCATCAACTCCATCACAAAATCCATCTTGATCTGCATCAACTCGTGGATGAAAAAAAAACTCTATTCCATTGATTTCGTCATAATATCCAGCACAGAATCCACACTCATCTAAATACGCTGATCCACCTAAGATACCCTGGCAATCATGTATGCATGGAATTGTAGTGCTGTACAATTCATCCCAGTTACCTGTTTCACCATCGTTTACAGTGTTAACAGTAAAATATTCTCCATCTAGTTGATTCGCTATACCGTCCCCATTACTATCTACTGGATGAAAACAAGGGATATTCCCAGCAATAATATCTCCATTAAGGGTACCACAAATACAATAGCCACAATCATCTAGATATCCATCACCATTTATTTTTCCAGAACAATCTTCGCATGAGGCATTCCATTCAAGATCAGTTGGATTTAAGCATACCCCACATGAATCAAGTGTTGATGCTCCATTTGCTGTACCATTGCAATCAATGCTTGATGTAGTTAAGCTTTCTTGACATGAAAAAAAGATTATTGATAAAATAAATATATATTTTTTATTGAATTTCAACATGTATTTAAAATTTTTATATAAATAAATAAATATGTCCATATAAAATTAAACTATAAATTAAACATTAAGTTCTAGATTTAATAAATAAATATGTTCCGGTAGATAAAAATAAGAAATTTACTAACCAGATTGATAAAAATGGTGGTAAGGTATTATTATAACCTAAAGTTTGACCTGCTTTAATAAATAAATAATATAAAAATATCACTAATATACTTAAACCTATTCCTGTTGTGAAATTTGTTCTTGGTTTTTGAATAGAAAGAGCAATGCCAAATAGAACCATAATTAAAGGAGAACAAGCGAAAGCTGTTTTAAAGTGTTTGTTAACAGACCATCTATTATATTTTAATCCTTTATTTCTAAGTTTTTCAATAAATAAGCTAAGATCCCAATAGTTCATTTCTTCGGGATTTATAAAATCTTTTTTAATTATCTCAGGAGTGATGTCTGATATATGTATTGAAGTATCTTTAATTGTATGAAAAATGAAATTATTTTTTACCCAAGTTCTTATTTCAACGTCTTGAATTGACCATAAATTAGAATTTTCTATCCATTGAAAGTTTTTGGCATCAATTCTATAATCCAAATCAGAACCATTGTATTTTTGTATTGAAACATTTCTCCCTGTGTTATCTTTGTAGTTATATTTGCTAATTTTTAAAAATGCATTATTAAGATGATAAAAAATATTTTCTTTTTTAGTAGTTTTGATTTTTTTGTAAGGGCGCAATTTCTTTTCAATTATAGATTTTTTTTGCAATGCATCTACAACTATTAAATTATCAAAGTAAAATGACAAAACACTTATAATTATAGCACTCAATATTATAGGTAGACTAATTCTATTGATACTAATCCCTGAAGCCTTTAGAGCTGTTAGTTCATTATTTTTATTTAAAATTGTAAAACAAAATACTGTTGAAATCAAGACGGTCATTGGTAATGCTATACTTACAAACCAGGGTAGAGAAAATAAATAATAATTGATTATTTCATTATTTGAAATATTTTGTTCAATAAATTTATCTAAATTATCAATTATATCTACTATAAAGAAAATTGTTAGAAAACTAACCATTATAAAAAAGAATTTAGAGAAAAATTTTTTGATTATATAAATGTCTAGCAGTTTGTTCATTTTATAAAAAAAACTAAATAAATTAATAAATACTCTTTAAATTATACAGCTGTAGTACTTTAATTCTACACGAGATGTAGCAAAGTATCTATTCTTTATGTGTATTTGTAAGCACATCTCTGTAGTAATTTAAATAAATTAATATGAAAAAAATAAAATTATTAGATAAAGATTCCATGTCTAAGATTGTAATAAGATTAGCGCATGAAATTGTTGAGAACAATAAAAGTAATAAAAAAATTGCTATTGTTGGAATTAGAACAAGAGGTGATGTTATAGCAAAGAGAGTTTGTAAGCATATTGATCAAATTTCAAATCAAGCATATGAGATAGGGACTTTAGATGTTACGTTTTATAGAGATGATTTTTCAAGTAACTGGGGTTCCCCAAAAGTAGGTCCATCTGATATTACATTTGATGTTAATAATATGAATATAATTCTTGTAGATGATGTGCTGTATACTGGAAGGACAATAAGAGCAGCTATTGAAGAGTTATTTTCTTTTGGTCGTCCTGCTTCAATACAACTTGCTACATTAGTTGATCGAGGTCATCGTGAGCTACCTATTAAAGCAAATTATGTAGGTAAAAACTACCCAACAGCAAACAAAGAACATGTACATGTTTATGTTGAAGAGATAGATAAAAAAGAAGAGGTATGTTTAATAAAGTATTAATAGTATATGGATCATAAATTAAATATTAAGCATTTAGTTGGCTTGGAAAATGTATCAAAAGAAGATATCCAAACTATTTTAGATGTAGGTTTTTTGTTTAAAGAAATTTTAGATAGGCCTATTAAAAAAGTACCTATTCTAAATGGTAAAAACATTGTAAATCTTTTTTTTGAAAATTCTACTAGGACTAAACTTTCTTTTGAATTAGCTGAAAAAAGGTTATCAGCAGATGTGACAAATTTTTCAGCAAGTTCTTCAAGTATAAATAAGGGTGAAAGTTTTAAAGATACTGTACAGAATATATGTGCTATGAAAATGGATTGTGTTGTTATGCGACATCCTATTCCAGGGTCTTGTATGCAATTAACTAATTTTGTAGATGCCGTAGTAGTAAATGGTGGTGATGGTTCACATGAACATCCTACCCAGGCATTGTTAGATATGATGAGTATATATGAAAGATTCGGAAAAATAAAAGGTCTGAATATTGGAATTGTAGGTGATGTTTTGCATAGTAGGGTTGCGCTTTCTAATATTTATGGATTAATCAAGATGGGAGCCAAGGTGAAAGTATGTGGTCCTCCTCATTTAATTCAAAAAAACATAGAAGATTTAGGTGTGAAAGTGGAGTATGATGTTGATCAACTTATTGAGTGGGCTGATGCTTTGAATATATTGAGAATACAAAAAGAAAGAATGGGGATTGGTATCATACCATCTGTAAGAGAATATCGGAAGTTTTTTGGGATAACACGAGAAAGAATTGAAAATCATAAAAAAGCTATTGTAATTATGCATCCAGGTCCAATGAATAGAGGAGAGGAAATAGATAGTGAGGTTGCAGACAGTGATCAAGCTATTATTTTAGAACAGGTTTTAAATGGTGTTGCTGTAAGAATGAGTGTATTATATTTATTATTAGGAAATCATGAGCTTCAAAAATAATTTAACTAAAACAAAAGGTTATATTTTAATTAAGGGAGGAAAAGTGTATGATCCCTTTTTAAAAATTAATGAAAAATTAGATATTCTAATTAAAAATGGTATAATTGAAAAGATAAACAAAAATATTCCTGAAAAATCTAGTTATAATATTTTTTCTTGTAATAATGAAATCATAACTAATGGCTTTGTAGATTTGCATGCTCATTTTAGAGATCCAGGCTATGAAGATAAAGAAACATTAGAAACAGGTGCAAATTCTGCTTTTAATGGAGGATATACAAGAGTCTGTCTTATGCCTAATACTAATCCTGTTATTGATACTCCGGAATTAGTTCGAAATACAATAAATAAATCTATCAATTTGCCAGTTCATATTTACCCAATTGGAGCAATTACAAAACAACAAAAGGGATCTGAGTTAGCTGAAATTGGTCAAATGTATAATGAAGGTGCTATTGCAATTTCTGATGATGGAATTCCTGTTAAAAATTCTCAAATATTGAGAATGGCTCTAGAGTACTCTAAAAAGTTTAAAATTCCAGTAATTAATCATGCTGAAGATAATTGTCTTGTTAATAAGGGAATAGTTAATGAAGGTCAAATTTCTTTAAAAATGGGTTTACAAGGAAATCCAGATATTTCTGAATCAACGATGGTTTTTAGAGATTTGTCAATTGCTGAATATGTTTCTGGGAGGATTCATGTTCCTCATGTTTCAACTGAAAAATCTGTTAACTTAATAAAAGAATTTTTAGATAAAGGGGTTAATATAACTTCAGAAGTTACTCCGCATCATTTATGTTTAACTGATTCTATAATTGAAAGCTATAATAATAATGCAAAAGTTGCACCACCTATTAGATCAGAACGTGATAGAATAGCTTTAATAAATGGTGTAAAATCTGGTGTGATTAATTGTATTGCAACAGATCATGCTCCTCATACAATAGAAGACAAAGAAAAGGACATTCATCATGCCCCTTGTGGCATGATTGGGTTAGAATCTGCTTTTGGTCTTGTTAATAAAGTTTTAAACCATGAAAAAATGTCAATATATTCTATAATAGATTTGTTCACAATAAACCCTGCAACAATATTTAATATTAAAGTAAATTGCATTCAAGAAGGTGTACAAGCTGAATTAAATATAATCAACCCTGATCATAAATGGATATTTACAAAAGAATCTATTCACTCTAAATCAAAAAATTCACCTGTTCTGGGTATGGAATTATTAGGAAAAGTAGTTGCAACCTTTAACAAAGGCTATAGTTCATACAATAAACAAAATTAGAAGCAATATATTATTAATATATAAAATGCTTGACTTAAGATATATTCTCCTTATAAATTTATAGGCTGTACAATAAAGCATATTTGAGAAATTAAAATGAAAACTTATTCAATAAAAGCAAAAGATATAAATAGTAGTTGGTTTTTAATAGATGCTACTAACCATACATTGGGCAGACTTTCTAGTAAAGTAGCACACATTTTGAGAGGGAAAAATAAAGTTGACTATACACCTCATATGAATATGAGTGACTATGTTGTTATTATTAATTCAGATAAAATTAAAGTATCTGGTAACAAAGAAGATAAAAAAGAATATTGGAGTCATTCTCGATATCCAGGAAGTGGTAAAAAAACTCTATATAAAGCAATTATGAAGAATAATTCTGACTTAATTTTATATAATGCTATTAAAGGAATGTTGCCTTCTAATAAGCTTTCAAATCAATTAATAAAACATTTAAAGGTATATAAGGATAATAAACATCCTCATTCTTCACAAAAACCTGAAATATTGGAGATATAATTATATGAACTTAGGCGAAGTATCAATTGGTAAAAGAAAATCATCTATAGCAAGAGTAAGATTTGTTAAAGGTAATGGAAAAATGCTTGTAAATAATAACAAACCATTAGATTACTTCAAAAGAGAATCATTGGTTATGGATATCAATCAACCCCTCAAGTTAGTTGACTTTAATTTAAAATATGATATTATAGTTAATGTTAAAGGCGGCGGTTTAACTGGTCAAGCAGGTGCTATTAGGCTAGGAATATCAAGAAATCTTCTAAAATTAAATGCAGATTTTAGAAGTGTATTAAAAAAAGCTGGAATGTTGACTAGAGATTCAAGAAAAGTCGAACGAAAAAAATATGGTCAACCTGGAGCACGTAAAAAGTTCCAATTTTCTAAAAGATAAGAATATGGATATAAAAAATAT
>MDTE01044509.1_pt1 | contig 10684 bp, 7 predicted proteins | sample 811231 | NCBI WGS metagenome assembly MDTE01 (sample SAMN05326651, study PRJNA326480) | marine metagenome | isolation source: seawater | place: Indian Ocean: Red Sea | collected 2010 | reverse complement strand
TGCGAAGAAAGCCGACGCTGCGAAGAAAGCCGACGCTGCGAAGAAAGCCGACGCTGCGAAGAAAGCCGACGCTGCGAAGAAGGCCGACGCTGCGAAGAAAGCCGACGCTGCGAAGAAAGCTCAGAAGAAGCCGAAGGCTGAGCCCAAGTCGACGGATTCGAAGACGCCCGGGACTGGTCAATTCGTCGATGCGATGAACCGCGTCGCAAGCCGCACCCGGACCGCCGCCGCAGACTCCGTCGCCGCCGTCAAGTCCACGACGGCGAAGACTCTCGATCCCATCCGGCGGGAGATCTCGGAGTACGCCGCCGCCATCGACGCGAAACCCCCGGCACCGGTCGCCAAGCTCTCCACCGTCTCCGGGCTCGCGCCCTCGACGCTGGTGGGCACGGGCATCGCGATGATCAGCGGCTTGGCGCTCGCCGGCCTCCCGGGCGGAGGGTCCGACACCGACGTTCCCACCGACGTTTCCCCTCCCGCGCGAGACGACGACGCGCGAAGCAAGCAGAGGGAGGCGCTGCAGCGTCAGCTCGCGGAGGATCGGCGGGAGCAGAGGTCCCGCGTGGAATCTGCGCTGGGCGGCGGCGCGGCGCCGTCGAGGGATGAGATTCGGGAGAAGAACCGCGTCGCCGACGCGAACGACTCGGACGATTCCGAGTACGGCGAGGCGCCCGAGTGGGACCAGAAGGAGGTCAAGGCGATGCAGAAGGAGTATCAGAAGTTTCTCAAGGGAAGCAAGGCGACTGAGAAGCCGTGGTGGAGCCTGGGTAACCGTAGAACGGAGAAGTGATTATTGGAATGGACATCCAAATTTAACCAAAACAGTGCCGGAGGCACAAGGGTAATGTTAAGTGTCAGTCAGCACAAGATGTACAAGAGCGCTCACGCCACCGAGTTGTGGACGAGCATCTGGTCCACCACGGCGACGCAGTCCGACGCCTTGACCAATTCGTCGGACCAGATACCACCCGTGTGCAGCAGGGTTCGCCTCAAAAAGCCGACGACGGGCTCCTTGGCAACAACCTTTGCCTCCGCGGCCAAGGCGAAGTGCTGCGCCAGGCCAGGGATCATCTCGATGTGCCTCGTGTGCCAGATGGAAAGCTCCTGCGTGAGCGTCATGGAGTTATCGAGCACTTCGTCCTTGAACACGACGAGCGCGGAGGGCTTCGCAGCAGCCACCGCGAGTTTTTTTGTGGCGTCGTGCATGCAGTCCTTGTCGGAGGTTATGTAGAGCGACGGGATCGTAAACTTGGAGACCTTGTCCACCAAGTCTGTTTCCTTGAACTGGTACGACGGCTCGGCATTCTCCGAGGTGGACGAGGAGATCAGAAAGACGGCCGAGATACCCCCGGCGCCCTGTTTCTGGCTGGCGAAGTTGATGGCCTCAATGGCTCCCATGGAGAACCCTCCCACGGCGACCTTGGTGGTGTCAACTTTTTGACCACTGACGACGCCACCTTGGGCGAGGAGCCATTCGTAGGCCGCGGCGAGGTGCGTGCCATCGGTGGAGAGCGCCGCCGTGAGCTTGCCCTCGGTGAATATCAGCTCAACAGCGTCTCCTTCCGGGGTGTTCAGGGTGTCCGTATCGCGGTCGGGTAGAATGCAGACGAAGCCTTCACTGGCGAGCGCATTCAGGAGGGGAGCGTGACATGCGGAGTTGGAGCCGTGGCCGGACTGGAAGAGCACCACAGGGACAGGGGAGTCGACCTTGTGGGGAGGGACGAAAGCGGTGAAGGTGGTGTCGTTCATTTTCGGTTGAGCTTCGGATAGGCGATGGCGTAGTGGCGGGTCCCGGCGTTTCGTAAGCTCAGATATTTCCGGAAAAGTGAGTCAGATTCCCGTCACCAGGTGCCGAGGCCCGAGAGAACATTCAGCCAAAGCCAATCCTACCCCTGCCGCCGTGAGATCGGATGAGAGAAAAGAACAACTGACGACGTCCCTGATCGCTGGTGTATTTCATTTGATCGTGAAACTTTCGTCACCACGACACCATACGGTACATCAATGAATTAGCTGAGAAACAGCAGCTCTCCGTTCTTGAGTCGCGTGCACCACCACGTCGATCATGAGTGAGTGGTCGGCAGGACACGTCGATCGGGCGGTAAACGTTTGAAGACGTAACCCGCGCCCCCCCGCGCGCGCGCCGCCAGAACTCCGAGAGCAGTGACCGTCCGCGGCACCGCCTCACCCCGCGCGTGAAGACATCCCGCGCCGCGACTCGCGCCTCCTCGGACTAACGCGAGCGCTTCCTTCGACCGATCGTATCGGCTGATCGTCGGCGCAGAGAACAAGGAGAGGCAGACAACAAGATGGGCGCGAATTCTTCCTTCCAGGATCTGGCGGTGCGCTTCCGGGCGTACCACACCAACTCCCTCAACGTCGCGCTGCACATGGTGACTACCCCCGTCGGTATCATCGCCGCGCTTGTCCTCATGGTCAACCACCCCGCGGTGACTCAGCAGCACTTCCAGATCGCGGTCGGCGCGTACGTGGCCTCCCTCCTCGTGACGCTCGGCGACATCAAGCTCTGGGTCGCCACCTCCGCGATGATGGCCGGCCTCGCCGCGCTCGCCGTTCACATCGCCCCAGCGCTGGCCACCTACGACGCGCTCAAGCTCATGGGCTTCGCGTACATCGGCCAGGAGCTCGCGCACATCGTCACCGGCGAGAAGACCTTCCAGTCCACGTACCAGGCCGCCTCCCCAACCTTCCTCGCGCTCCTCCTCGAGCACACCTACTTCCTACTCCCCCTGTGCATCGACGCCCTCGTGAACATGAAGGCCTCCTTCGCCGAGTGGATCGTCGCGCACAACTACGTCGTCAGGTGCAAGCTCGAGAACTCGGCCGACAAAGCGGCGCGCAAGACCATCTACGACTTCGTCACCGCCGAGGATCCCGACCGCACGTGCACCGCGCACTGGTGGTACCAGAAGCTCGAGGGCAAGGTGAAGGACGCCTTCTCCCACTGCATGTCATGCGACGCCATGATGGGCATGTTCTACGAGCGGTTCAGGCCCGACCTTTACAACGTTGATCCCATCCCGTCGATGAACGAGATCTACGTCGCGTCCTCGCACCACAACAACAACTCGGACACCGTGTTCTACACCCAGCACTGCGACGGACCGTGGAGCGTGTGGCCCTGGTGCCACGTGTACCGCGTCATGCTCGCCGTTAACGAGAACGTCCAGGTCGAGACCCTGTTCACCATGGAGCGCGGAGGCGGCTGCCTCAGCGACGGAGACGCCGTGGGATTTGACTACAACCGCGAGATCCACGTCATCGCCGACCTCCCTACCAAGAACAAGGACAGGAGAATCACCTGCAAGCTTCACTACGTCGTCTACCCCAAGTGTTTCGGTCCCTTCGGCCGGCTCGTGGGTACCCTCGCCACTTGGTACAACACCACCGCCAGGAACCTCTTCCTCGCCACCATCCGCCCCCGCGGCCTCTTCTGGCGGTTCATGGCGTTCCACGTCATCTTCTGGACTAAGAGGGTGAGGGAGCTCGAGATGTACGCGGGTCTCAACAACGTCGCCGTCGCGGCCGCGCTTTTCGCCGTCGGGCAGAAGATTCACCCCTACTTCTTCATGGTGGCCACCTCCTTCACGCACTACTGCATGTACATCGCCACGTACCACTACAGGTACAAGATCAACTTTGGCGTGTTCAAGCGCAACGTGGTCTTTTTCAAGACGATCGCGCTCACGCACTTGTGCTGGAACTACCTCACCAACTTCACGTACGATCCCGTGTCCATCGCCATGCTCGTGGTTGGGTACGGCCTTTCCACCGCCGCCACCGTGGCGCTCGGCATTGACCAGACCTACTTTGGCGTGGAGCTTGGCGTGATGAAGCCCAACTTCGTGTCCCAGTTCCCCTACGGGTATGTGCCACACCCCATGATCATCGGGTCCATCGTCGGCCTGCTGGGTTTCCACAAGATGGCGACCTTCCGCGCGGCGCTTCCGTACCTCGTGCCAGTTCACATCTGCATGTACATGATCCATATGATCCAGGAGCAGGTGTTTGACATCTACAAGAGCGACTGGCACGCCGGTGCCAAGAAGGTGGGTGCGGCACCAGTGAAAGGCAGGGGCAAGAGGGTCAAGGCCCACTAATAACGGAGAAACATTTTTTATAGACGCAGCAGGTTGTGGAAGGACGCAGCCAATTTGATCCAAAGCATTTCACATCATTATCATATTCATCGCTCCCTCTCCTCACGCTATCCTCAAGGACCCCACGTACATGAAAGGTAAGCCAAATCACGGACTATCCATTTGCTTGGACGAGCCGTCCTCTCAGTTCGCAGCGCACCTGGGCGACTTCCCGTGGGTCCCGGCGTGGGCTCGAATCTCGTGTCGCGTATACTATGACCACCTCCACTACGATGAAGGGCGATTCGGGATTTGGGAGCCGCGTCGCGCGATACCTGTGGAGCCTGCTGCACTACTACTTCTTATTCCGATCCTTCGCTAAGGCTTGCGTGGACCGAGCCTTCCATGCGATGGGCTTGGCGTTCCTGGAGCCGAGACGCGGGTTGATGTTTGCCGCGAGGAAGTCGCAGGCCTCCGTGGCTAGGTTGATCGGAATCCAGGACCCGGGGTGGCGATGGGACTGGATCGCGGGGGAGAGGCCGCCTCCCCCGAGGTGCATAGCGGCGGTCGTGAACGACCAGGACGATGCCATGCACCCGCGGTGTCTGACGCAGCTGGCGAACCTCGCGGTGTGGTGCACCGAGGAAGGAATAGGACACGTCTCCATGTACGATCAAGACGGGAGCGTGCGCGCGGGCAAGGAGCGGCTGGTGGAGGCGGTGGTGAGGGCGACGGTGGAAGGGCACCGGAGGAACAGATTTCACAGGATGAGGGCGTGCACCTACGAGGTCAGGACCGTGGACGACGACGGGACCGTGCGCGTCGCCGCGAGGTTCACGTGCGGAGGTGCGGCGACGAACAAGTGGGCGGAGCTCTTCGGCATGGGCAAGCCGTCCGAGAAACACTCTCCGGGCGACTCTCCGCGCTCGGCGCCAATGACGACGACGGTGGACCTGCTCCGAGGCGGCGACGGCGGAGCCGCGCTGCTGGAGGCGGCGAGGCGATGGCGCGACGAGAAACAAGACCGCGACGGCAAACAAGACCGCAACGGCGTGGTCCCGTCGGGGAGTGACGATTCGATCACGCCGCGGGAGCTGGAGGCATGGATGGAGCGGACGGGTCGGCTTCTTCCGGCGGTGGATTTGGCGATTGTCTTTGGAAAACATTTCCACGCGTCGGCGTATCCGCCGTGGCAGCTGCACAGGGCGGAGATTTACCACGTGGACAGGGGTCTGTGGGGGTTCACGCGCAAGGGCCTGAGGCGGGTACTACGTCGATACTCCAAGACGGCGCAGAGGTTCGGCAAGTAGTGGTGGTGCGATATCTCTAACATTGTTGAACTCTGGAAACTAGATAATTTGGCGGGTGGTTGGTCCTCGCCGCTCCCCCTACTGGCCGCGCCCACCGCGCCCGCCTCGTCCACCCCTGCCACCCCTACCGCCGGCACCTCCCCTCCCTGCGCCGCGCCCGCCCGCCCTCGGGTCGATGCGCTTGAACATCGGCGCGTTCTTCAGCATGTCCGGGATGATCAGGAAACGAATCTTGCTGCCTCGGACATAGACGTTCTCCAGCTGGTTCACACGGCCGTCGCGGCCCGTGTGCGTGATTCCCTCTAGCTGGCAGTTCCAGTTGTCCTCAGCCTCGAGCAGCGTGCCCCTGTAAGTGTCACCCGTCTTGAGCTCGATCTATTGGAGGAGTCGGGGGAGTCAATGGTCAGCGACGCGTCGAGGGGAGCGCCGGTTGGGGGGCGATCGCCCCCCAAACTGGTGGGCACTAGGTTTTTCTCCGCTGCAGAGATTTCGCGCGGGATCCCGGGAAACGCGCGTCACGCGACCGCCGAGGGCACGTGGACGACGTCGGATGAATGTCGGGAGCCGTGGATACACGTACCGTCACGGTGTGCCCCTCCGCCTCGTGGAGAAGCTTGACGGGAATGCCGATACCCTTGCCGAGACCGGTCGACATTGCTCCGTTTGGCTATAACTTTTCCGCTCTCCTACTCGCACAGAAGGCGCGTGCCTGGCTCGCTGTGCGACCCTCGGATCGACTACGCGAGAGTGCGGGCGACTTTACCCGATGACACCGATGTGAGAACGCTGTACGCCTGCTTTAGCGTTGCGTGCTCGTGCTCGTTGCAGTGAATCGACGGGCGGATTAGCTGTCTTATTTCCCACGTTGCACAGGATCTGACAGGCCTACGTACTGACCCGACCAACCGCCGGCAAGCCTTTTTCGCGAAAAACATCGGGCACAGACCCAGACCTCTCGCGGAGGGCAGCCAGCGTAAGAGCCGCCGAGAGAGGGGTTACGACCCAGCCTTCGCGTGGCCGGAAGTGTTGGAGTGAGCCACCATGGGGAAGAAGAGTATGAGCAAGGACCGGGGTTACATCACCGCCACCGAGTGGAAGACGGAGGGCGGCGGATACAAGGACAAGATGCAGGGGGTGCCCTTCCGTCGCCTGCCATTCAACTGCTGCGCGGTGTCATTCTTGCCGTTCGAAGATCCAGTGTGCACCGCCGACGGGACCGTCATGGATATCATGCACGCGGTACCCTATGTGCAAACCCACGGCAAGCATCCGGTGACGGGCGAGCCCCTGCAGCTGCGGGATCTGACCAAGCTCAACTTCCACAAAAACTCGGAGGGCGAGTACGAGTGCCCGGTGCTCAACAAGGTTTTCACCGACAGCACCCACATCGTCGCCGTCAAGACCAGCGGCAACGTGTACTGCTACCAGGCCATCGACGAGCTGTGCATCAAGCCCAAGAACTGGAAGGATCTAATCACCGACGAGAAGTTCACGCGGAAGGACCTCATCACCATCCAGGATCCCCTCAATCTCGACGGACGCATGCTCGACAAGTTCGAGCACGTCAAGAAGGGACACGAGATCGACACGCGAGGTGGCGGTGTAGGCGGCCCGGATGATAGCCTCAACTCCAGGGCCATGTCCGCGGACATCAAGCGCGTGCTGGAAAAGCTCGGGACGGAGGACGCCGCCGCCGCGCTCAAGTCGGGAGGCGGCGGCAGAAGGGCGGAGGCTGAGCGCATACTCGCGGAGGCTAAGCACAAGTCCGATGCCGACGCCAAGGGCGACTCCCAGGCCACTGTGGATAAGAGTCACCTGCTCAAGGCGCCGACGAACCACCCGCTGGATAACGTCACGTTCAAGCCCGGTTCGCACACGTGGAACACGGACGGGCCGGAGGACTGGCGCGTGACCCACGCCAAGGCGGCAGATGGCGAGCAGATGAAGAAGCGGGAGGCGGAGATGCGCGAGCGATTTAAGGCGGTCGGGTCGCACATCAGTTACAGGACCAACTCGATGCGCACCACGGGCGCGGGGTCCACATCGTTCACGTCCACGGTGATGGGCAGCGCCACCGTGAATGAGCGCGTGGAGGAGGTCGTGAAGAGGAACCCGCCAAAGGGGAAGAAGGGGTACGTCCAGCTGCGCACCAACCTCGGGGACATCAACATCGAGCTGCACTGCGACGTGGCGCCCAGGACGTGCGAGAACTTCATCGTGTTGTGCAAAGCCGGGTACTACGACGGCGTCGAGTTTCACCGGAGCATCAAAAACTTCATGATCCAGGGCGGCGATCCCACCGGCACCGGATCGGGGGGCCAGTGCATCTGGGGTGACAAGTTCAAGGACGAGATCACCCACCTCGTGCACGACGGACGCGGGGTACTTTCCATGGCCAACAGCGGCCCGCACACCAACGGGTCCCAGTTTTTCATCACGTACAAGAGCGCGCGCCACCTCGACGGGAAACACACCGTGTTTGGTCGGCTGGTGGGCGGCGTGGACGTGCTGGCCGAGATGGAGCGCGTGCCCACCGCGGACGACGACAGGCCGAAGGACCCCATCGTCATCAACAGCGCGAAGGTATTCACCGATCCGTACAAGGACATGGCGGAGGCGGAGGAGAGGCTTGCGGCGGAGAAGAAGGCCAAAGAGGAGAAGGAGGCGCGGGAGCGGACCGAGGCGCTCAACCCGGGCAAGTGGTGGTCGGATCCCGCCGGGCAGATGGCGAAGGAGGCTGGCGACGACGGGGCGATGAGGAAGTCCACCGGGGTGGGGAAGTACGTCAACCGGGCGACCGCGGGTGGAGATTCGGACACCGCAGGGGCCGCGGCGGGGGAGCCGGCGCGAAAGAAGGCGAAAACGTATGGGAACTTCGACGGCTGGTAACTCGTCTGCTCTTCCTTAATAGCCGCTATCGCTCCAGGAGACCTTCTTGAACTCGGGGCACGCCTTCCGTATGATATCTGCTGTCTTCTCGTTGCACCCAGGCGTCCGCCCGAACGTTTTCGAGTACCCGTACACCTCACACACCCCCGCGCCTTTGTCAAAACGGATCCTTCCCCCTCCAATAACTCTCCCCACGCAGCCCTTTGTTTTTGCGTCGCGCCTGAGTCGACGCATGAGCTCCTGGTAGTTCTCCGCATGATAGCTGCAGTGATTATAGCTCCTGACGACGAGTACGAAAGTGTCGGGCTCGTCGGGGTGCGTCAACTGCACCTGCACGTACTTCCACGTGCCTATCGCGCAGTCGACCACTGGGATCGAACTGAGAACAGCCCCAAGTGTCTTGCCGTCGCCTTCAACCTCCGCGCGCTTGTCCTCGGCGAGCGCTGAGAGGACGAGCTTGCGCGCGGCTTCGTTGAGGGCCTCGCCGGTGTCGTCGCAGAAAAGCGGCTGGTCAGAGTCGTACGCATCCATGCCCCCACTCGAGTCGAAGTGGCGTTCAGCGGATCTGTGAGGCGAGGACCTTCTCAGGATTGTCGATATTTTAACTCGGGGTGGTTTTGTTGCTATCTTGGGTAACACTTACACGGTGCGTCCTCCCCGGCCCCCTCAGTTATCGTTCAGCGTCATCTTCCACGCCGCAGGGTCCGTCGGGAACACCGCGCGAAACTTCCTCGCCCGTCTCGGCTCCTGCATGAACGGCTCCACCGTTGTTCGCCACTCGTTGTAGTGAGGCGTGGCCTTGTGCGCCACCGGTCCCTCGCTCGTGGCGTACACCTCGACGAGCATGAACTTGTTGGGCTCGTCTCTGTGTCTCAGCACGTCGAACCTTAAGTTATCGGGCTCGAGGACGGAGGATGCCGCGTTGGCGAGGCACGCCTCGATGAACTCGTCCTCCGTCCCCGGCTTGCAGGTCACGTGCACATGCGTGATTTGCTTGGTGTCCTCCGCGGCTGCCTTGGCGCCGGCCGTGGCGCCGTCCTTGTCGAGGGTGAGGAAGGCGGCCTGCACCGGCTGCTGCACGCCGTCCTTCGCGCGCCTGGACGCCGCTGCGGTACCCCACAGCCCCGCCCAAGGGTACACCGGCTTGTACACACTCCACGTCCTCTTCTCGGCCATCCAGTCCTTGACGCCCTCCCTCCATGCCTTGGAGTGCGGGAGATCCCGGTGCGCGTCGTTTCCCTCGGAGGTGGAGTATACCTCGAGGAGCGCAAACTTGGAGGGATCGTCGAGGTCCTGGAGGACATCGAACCGGCGGTTATCGGGCTCCTGTGGAGGCGAAGAGGTTGAGAGTCGGATGAGTACGGAGAGTCGGGAAAAACGATAGTGTCGTCTAAACCGATGGTGTCGGCTAGGAGGGAACGCGCGAGGGCTCGAAGGGTCTGCTCGGATACGCGCTCACCTCGACGCTATTAGTGGCGTTGTCCACGGAATGCGCCACGAACCCTTCCTCGTTCCCGGGTGTGACCGAGATGTTCACCAGGGTGACGACGTAATCATCGGTCGATCCCCTGCCCCGTTGGGCGGCAGACGCACGGACCGGGGGCGCGACGCGACCGGGGCGAGAGACGAGCGCGGGTTTGGCGCCGTGGAGGCGGCCCAGTGCAGGAGACGCACGAGCCGACATCATTCGCGAGGAGGCCATCGGATATTCGACGTAGGCGCTGATGAGCGCGGGGCAATAATACGAGCTCTGAGAGCCGTCGCGAGTAACTAACTTTATGGACTTTGTACTTGGAATGGCTCTCTATTGGTTGTTACGTGTTAAGTGAAGAAACAGAAGGTCTCTTCGGGGTTGCTAGCTATGTCTTCAGTGGCTTTGGAACCACTCGTACGCCGCGGCGTGCAGCCGCTCGTCCGCGAGGTCCCGCAGACCCTTCTGCTTCATTATCTCCGCCACCCTAGCCTCTGCGTTCTTGACGACATCCGGACCGTCGCCGTACGGCACGAGCGGCTTCAGGTCCTCCAATTCGCCCATCCGCGCAACCTTCCCGCTCTTGCCCATCATCGCGGTCGCGCCCTGACCCGTGAGGTACGCCCTGAGTTTTCGCACCGAGTCGGCGTACCTCTCGGCGAGGCCGACGACGGCAAAGTGCCCGTCGTTGACCTTGGAGATTGCGTTTTGAATCTCAGCCTCATTGGGCACGTGGTTCGCCTCGCACTCGCTGGAGATGTCGGGGACGTCCGCGAGCACGACGGCGAGGCACTTCGGGTCGGCGCCGCCGCAGAACTTACCGTTCAGCATGCTCACCTGGCACCCCTTGACGCAGTTAAAGTACTTCTCCACCGTCTCGGGCGTCGGGTTCATCGCCGCGGCGCACGAGCCGA
>MDTE01041321.1_pt1 | contig 10686 bp, 8 predicted proteins | sample 811231 | NCBI WGS metagenome assembly MDTE01 (sample SAMN05326651, study PRJNA326480) | marine metagenome | isolation source: seawater | place: Indian Ocean: Red Sea | collected 2010 | reverse complement strand
CCATTATAGGACAACCAGAAGCTTTTGCATGACTTATTGCTTCAATTGTTTGTTCGTTTACACTATCATCGGCAGCTACAACTAGTATTATAATATCAGTAATATTTGATCCTCTAGCTCTCATCTGGCTAAAAGCTGCATGCCCAGGAGTATCAATAAAAGTTATTTTTTGTTTGTTTTTTGTCTCCACCATATATGAGCCTATATGTTGTGTGATTCCACCAGCTTCGTTTAATGCAACTTTCTTTTCTCTTATTGCATCCAAAATTGAAGTTTTTCCGTGGTCCACATGACCCATAATTGTAACTACAGGTGGTCTATTTTCAAGTTGTTCATCTTTATCTTTATTACCTGATAAACCAATCTCAACATCAGATTCACTTACTCTTTTTGGAACATGACCAAGCTCAATTACAACTAATTCAGCTGTATCTCCATCAATAGTTTGATTTATTGTTGCCATTACACCAAGCTTCATTAAGACCTTAATTAAATTTGTCGACTTTTCAGCCATTCTAGATGCTAATTCATTAACCGCAATAAAATCAGGAATAGTAATTTCTTTCTTTTTCTTTTCCTTTGAATCCAAAAAATCTTTACTAGCATCTGGTTTGACAATACTTCTTAATTTTGCCTTTTCTCTAGCTCTTTTTATTGCCGCAAGTGATCTAACTTTTTCGTTATTTTCATCATCTAGTGCTTGAGAAATTGTAAGCTTTCCTTGTCTTCTATTTTCAAAACTTTTTTGAGATTTAGGTGGTGGTTTTTGTTTCTTTGTTATTTCCTTGACATCTTTATTTTCAGTTTGTGGAGCCTCATTAGAAATATTTTTTAGTTGATTGGGTTTTTGAATTTTATTCTCATCTTTTTCAACAATCTCTTTTTCCTGAATTTCTTGGTTTTCTTCTTCAAGCGCTGTTTCTGAACTTTTTTCCCTTATTTCTTCAGCCAAATCAACTTTTGAATCTGCTTCTGGTCGTTTTACAATTTCCTCTTTAAGCAGATTATCCTGCTGATTAAAGTTAGATAATGTCCTTTTCTTCTTGACCTCAACTGAAACTGATCTTGTTCTTCCATGAGAAAAACTTTGTTTTATTTGTCCAGCATTAAAAGTTTTTTTTAACTGAAGCTTTCCAGAATAGGACTTTTTTTTATCTTTACTTTCTTCCATCTTCTTTGTCTTTAAACCAATGTTTCCTTGATTCAATAATTATTTCATTTGCTTTGTCCATATCTAAGTTTCCAAGCACATCAATTAATTCGTCACTTGAAAGATCTGCCAGATCATCTCTAGTTTTAATACCTTTATCTTTAAGTTTAATAAGTTGATCAGTATTCAAAAAATTTTGTCCAAGTAAATAATCATCAAGTCCACTTTCTTTAAGTATTACTAAGTTTTCTTTATTAATTTTTTCTAGATGAAGGCTGGCGCGATTTATTAACTCATTAGAAAGACCCTCATCAAAACCCTCTACCGAAGAAAGTTCAGAAGGTGAAACCAAGGAAATCTCCTCAATGCTGCTGAATCCCTCAGTTACAAGAAGATGAGCTATAACTTCATCTACGTCTAAACATTTAATAAAATTTTGCGAAAGAGTTTTGAATTCTTCGCTTCTTCTGTCAGATTCTTGGCTAGCAGTTAAAATATCAATGTTCCAACCACTCAATGAACTTGCCAGTCTAACATTTTGACCCTTTCTTCCTATCGCTAAACTTAGCTGATCATCTGGAACTATAACATCTATCTTTTTCAATTCTTCTTCAATAATTACCTTTTCAACCTCTGCAGGACCCAAAGCATTAACCACAAAAGTAGCAACATCTTCCGACCATAAAACTATGTCAATTTTTTCACCTTGAAGTTCATTTACTACTGCCTGTACTCTGCTCCCTCTCATTCCAACACAAGCTCCAACTGGGTCAATACTTTTTTCTTTTGTAAAAACTGCAATTTTTGCTCTACTACCAGGATCTCTGGCTACAGATTTAACTTCAATAATTCCATCATAAATTTCTGGAACTTCTTGAAAAAAAAGTTTAACCAAAAAATTGTTGTGAGCTCTTGATAAATAAATTTGAGGAGCCTTTAGATCATATTTTACCTCGGTTATGTAAGCTCTGATTCTGTCGGATCTTCTAAAAACCTCCCTATTCAGAAGTTCTTCTCTTCTAAGAATTGCCTCTCCTTTACCCAAATCAACTATTAAATTTCCATATTCAACTCTTTTTACAATTCCATTAACGATCTCTCCTACCTTGTCTTTAAATTCATTAAACTGCATAACCCTTTCGGCTTCTTTAACTTTTTGAAAAATTACTTGTTTTGCAGTTTGAACAGCAATTCTTCCAAAATCAAGTGGTGGAAGTTCTTCAATAAGAAACTCACCAATGCCTAATTTAATTTCTTTAGGTAATTCATTTGAATTTATTTTGTTTGTTCGTTCTTCCTCTGGAAATTCTTCAATATCTTTAACTACTTCTTGATAACGGAACAATCCTATTTTACCAGTTTTTTTATCTACTTGAGCTCTAATATCTAATTCATACCCATACTTTGTTCTACCAGCCTTAGCAATTGCTGATTCCATAGCTTCAAGAACCTCTTCAGAACTTATACCCTTTTCTTTTGCTATGTTCTTTGCAACATCAATTAGGTCTAATGACTGTTGATCTCTGATTTCAGTATTTTCCAATTCTCTTTCTCTTTCTCTTCGAAATTACAATAATCACATTAATTATGTTATTTAATACCAATAGTTTACAAAAACTTAAATAAATTTAATTAATTTTTTAAATTTTTATATTTGAAAATTGTCATGAAAGATTTTCTTTCTGAATTTTGTGCTCTTTTAAAGTATTTAGTTTTTGATATATTAAATCTTTCAGAAAAATCTTTATCCATACTTATTGGCGAAATTTTGAATCTTTTTTCTTTAAAAAAAATCTCTAAAATTTCTCTCTGATAGTCCTGATCATCAGTAGAAACGTAAATTAAAGACTTAACTTTGCAAATACTAGAAATTTTTCTAACAAATTCAGAATTTATTAATCTTCTTTTTTTGTGTTTCTTTTTTGGCCAAGGATCTGGAAATAAAATAAATATCTTACTAAATTTTACTTTCTTTATATATTCATAAAAATTTTTAAAATCCAAATTTGAAAAATAAAGATTTTTGAATTTATTTTTTTCAGTTTCTTTCATTAATTTAATTGAACCATTTAGAAATGGATCGCATCCTAAAAAACAGTCTTTTTCATTGTTTTGAGCTTGGTAAATTATGTTGTCTCCATTACCAAAACCAATTTCTAAGTTATAACAATTAAATAAAGGTTTAATTTCTTTTATTTTTAACTTTATATTTTTTTGATTCAAAAAAAATTCTGAATCATTTAAATCTTCAATATCTTTGGGACTTATCCTTCTAGATATTTTTCTTCCGTAAAATTCTTTCATTAATAATTTTTTAATAAAGTATCAACGAAGCTTAATTTTTCCCAAGAAAAAAAACCTGTTTTTTCTGAATAATCCCTTCCAAAGTGTCCATAGCTAGCTGTAATTCCATAAATTGGATTATCAAGATTCAAGAATTTTTTTATACCTGATGGTGTTAAATCAATATTTTGATTAATTATTTCAACCAAACGGTCAGTATTAACACTTGATTCAATATCGGTTTTTAGAAAAATTGAAATAGGATGAGAAACGCCAATGGCATAAGATAATTGGATAAGACATTTTTTAGCAATTTTACTAGCTACGATGTTTTTTGCTATAAACCTTGCCATATATGCTGCTGAACGATCAACTTTTGTATAATCTTTACCTGAAAATGCTCCACCTCCATGAGGCGCAGCTCCTCCATAAGTATCGACAATAATCTTTCTTCCCGTTAAACCAGCATCGCCATCAGGTCCTCCAACAACAAATCTTCCAGTTGGATTAATTAAAATTTTATCATTTTTTGGAATGTTTTCATCTGGAAGAGCTTCCTCAATTATATTTAAAACCTTTTTTCTTATTTCACTATTTCCTGCTGAGTCGTTGTGTTGGGTTGAAACTACAATTGACTCAATTACTTTTGGTATACCTTTTTCGTATAAAACTGTTACCTGACTTTTGGAATCAGGCCCAAAAAAAGAATCATTTTCACGCCTATATTTTGATAATTGCTTTAAAATTCTATGAGAATATTCTATTGGAGCTGGCATAAAATTTGAGGTTTCAGAACAAGCATAACCAAACATTATACCCTGATCACCAGCTCCTTGATCTTTTTTATTTTCAATCTCATCTACACCCATTGCAATATCACTTGATTGTTTATGCAAAAGGTTTTCAACGGAAACATTCTTCCAATGAAATCCTTCCTGCTCATAACCTATATTTTTTATTTTTTCTCTAATAATATTTTCTATGACATCATTCTCAACCATCTGAACATTTTTTTTAAGACTTACCTCACCAGCAACTATAACTTTATTTGTAGTTGCTAATGTTTCACAAGCAACTCTTGAATCTTTATCAGCCTTCATATATTGGTCTAAAATTGCATCTGAAATTTGGTCGCAAACCTTGTCCGGATGTCCTTCTGATACAGACTCACTAGTGAATAAAAAATTTCCTTTGTTATTTTGCATGAAGATCAAGTAATAAGTTAATTCTTTATTTTTTTCAATTCTTTTTTCTTTTAGTTGTTATATCAAACATCAGAGAAATAATAGCTAAAAGTAAGATTGTTAAAGCCAGCGTATAATTTTTAAATTTCATAAAAAAAGTATCATTATTATTAGTTGATAACTTTACATCTATGTATCCTGTTTTTTGCAAATCAATTTTCTTTAGAATTTTACCATTTGAATTTGCAATTACAGAAATTCCTGAATTAGCTGATCTAATCAAGGGGCTTCCTTTTTCGACAGCTCTGTATATTGATGCAGCTAAATGTTGTTTGGGGCCAATTGTAGTTCCAAACCATGCATCATTAGTTATATTTACAAATAAGTGAGGTTTATATTCAACAAAAGATTGAAATATTGCTTCGTAACAAATTGAGGGTTCAAGAAAAAAAATTTTATCATCGATTTTAAGGTTTATCTTTTTTTTATTTAAACCTTTACTAAAATCTGTAGAACCTTGTGTAAGTTTGGTAAACTTCAATAACTTTCTAAAGGGCACAAATTCGCCAAATGGTACCAATTTCCTTTTGTCATAAACAAAAAATTTATCTTTATTTAATAGGTACAGTGAATTATAAATTTTAAAATCGTTATTGGCGAATTCTCTTCTTAAAGCTCCAGCAACTAATATAACATTTTCTTTTATTTCTTTCCTTAAATACTCTTCGAGTTCTTTTTCTTCGTTAAGGTAAAAAGGTATCGCTACTTCTGGCCACACAGCAAGATATTTTTCTTCCTCATTTAAATCTTTGTTTGTTATATTAATTAATTTTTCCAAATGTATTGGGATTTTTAATTTATTCCATTTATCTTCCTGAGGAATATTTGGTTGAATCACCCTAATATTTATATTTTCATTTATTAATGAAGGTTTTTTTTTAAAATGAAAATTATCAAAATTGTAAAGAAAAATTGGAAATATTAGAAAAAAGGCAAAAAAACTCTTTCTCTTTTGTAAAATTAAATATGATAATATAACAAGCCAATTTATTGTTAGAAAACTAAGTCCATAAACACCTATAAAACTCACAATCTGAATAAATTTAAAGTTAAATGCCCAAATTTGAGCTGTCAAATTAAATGGTAATCCTCCAAAAATATTCGATCGAATCAATTCCGAGAGTAAAAAAAAAAAACTCAAGCTAAAACTTTTGAGATAAAGAAAATCAGAGTTTACAATTTTTAAAAAATTATGCAGAAATAAGGAAGGGATTGAAAAAAACAAACCCAATGATACTGGAAAAATAATCAAAACTATTGGAGAAAGGAAAAGGTGTTCCTCATAAATCAAAAAAGGAAAAACTATCCAATGCATTGAACCCAAAAAAAACCCAGTCCCAAAAATCCAGCCTATGAAAAAAGAATTTTTCTGATTTATTGACTTTTCTATTGATGAAAAAAAATATGCAAATGAAATTATTATAATTGGAATTAAATAGATATAAGAATAAGAAACTCCGGTAAGAATGCCTAAAATTAGTAGTAATAGATACGATTGATTTTTCATTTACTTCAATGTTATTTGCATCTTCTTTATCCTTCTAGTATCTGCATCGATAATACTAAATTCTATTCCAGAAGAATGAGAAATCACTTCTCCTCTTTCTGGAATTCTTCCAACTAAAAAAAAGACCAGTCCACCCAAAGTATCAACTTCATTTCTTTCAGATAATTTAATAAATTTACCAATTTTTTCTTCGATTTCATCGATAGTTATTCTTGCTGAAACTTCATAAGTTTTTTTTGAAACTTTTTTTATTTTATGATCTTGTTCAAAATCATGCTCATCTTTTATTTCTCCAACAATTTCCTCTACTAAATCTTCAATAGTTACTAATCCATTTGTCCCCCCGAATTCATCTATAACAATGGACATGTGTATTTGTTCAGATCTCATTTTAAGTAAAAGATCAAGGATTTTCATTGAAGGTGATGAAAATAATATTTTTCTCATTAATTTTTTTATTATCTTACTTTTTTTATTTGATTTCCCGTTTTGATTTATATGTCTAAATATATCTCTAATATGAATCATACCTGTAATTTTATCTAAATTGTTGTTGTATACAGGTATTCTAGAATGTCTGGTTTTATCAATATAAGTTATTAATTCATGGAGTGATGAATCAACAGAAATGGCATCGATATCAGCTCTTGGTATCATGATATCTTCGATACATTTCTCATCAATTTCAAAAACGTTTTTAAAGATTTTTTTTGTACCATCATCAATTTTCTTATCTCTATCTTCATCATCTTCAATCAAGTTTTCAAGAACATCTTTAATTCTATCTGGTTTTGAAAAACCAAATCTAGATTTTATTTTTTGAAAGAAATTTTTGATCATTTTATTTTAGTTATAAGGAGCTGGTATGGATAATTTTGACAAAATATTTGTTTCAAATCTTTCCATGATTTTTGCCTCTTTGTCATTCTGATGGTTATACCCTAACAAATGTAGCAACCCATGAATAAGAATATGGGTTAAGTGGTTTTTGAATGGTTTGTTTAGTTCTACTGATTCAATTTTTATTTTCTCTAAAGATAAGACAATATCTCCTAGTATCTTTGAAGGAATTTCATCAAAAACCATTCTTTCTTCATCTTGTGGAAATGATAAAATATTAGTTGGTAAATTTTTATTTCTGTACTTAAGATTAATTTTTGAAATCTCAAAATTATTTGTAATAAGAACTGAAAGATAAAAAGAGTCATTTTGTAAATTAGGTTTAAGCTCTCGCATAGCAAAAGTTAAAACATTTTTTATATGACTGTTTATTTCATCTTCCACATAGCCCAATTTCTCATCTGTAATAATTTCAATCATAAGGTTTGATATGTTGATTAAAAATATCTTTTTCCAACGCCTTTGTCTTTTTCGAATTCTTCATATTTAGAAACTATTTTTGACACAAGAGTATTTCGAACAACATCATTTTCCATGAATTCTATGAAACCAATTTCGTTTACATTCTTTAGAATACTAATAGACTCCCTTAAGCCTGATTTCGTTCCAGATGGCAAATCAACCTGAGATAAATCACCATTAATTATCATCTTAGAATTTTCTCCTAATCTAGTTAAAAACATTTTCATTTGTATCGGTGTTGTATTTTGAGACTCATCTAAAATTATAAAAGCATTAGACAATGTCCTTCCTCTCATAAATGCTAATGGAGCTATTTCTATACATCCTGATTCTATCTTTTTTAAAACTTCTGAAAATGACAACATATCATTAAGTGCGTCATAAATAGGCCTCAGATAAGGGTCTATTTTCTCTTTCAAATCACCGGGAAGAAATCCTAATCTTTCACCAGCTTCAACCGCTGGCCTAGATAATATAATTTTATCAATTTGGCCAGATTTAAGCATAGACACAGCAAATGCAACAGCTAAGTATGTTTTTCCCGTTCCAGCAGGACCGCAACAAAAAACCATCTGTTTTTTTCTTACCATATTAAAATAGTCAACCTGTTTTTTTGAACGCGGTTTTATTATTTTCTTTCCAGCAGAAATAACAATCGAATCCAGTTGACCTGAATCGTTAAAATTTTTATCAATTTTAGTGTTTTTTAAGATATTTATAGTTCCTATAATTTCCCCAACCTCAATATTATTACTTTTAACAGCTTGATTGTAAAGCTTAATCAAAACGTTTTCTGCTAAATCTACATTCGTTTTTTCTCCAATAATCTTCAAAAAATTCCCTCTTGGTAAAATTTGAATCTTTAATTCATCCTCCAGAACCTTTAAGTGTTTATCGTGTTCACCAAAAATAACAGGTAAAATCAAATTATCATCAAATGAGATCGTTTTTGAAAACTCTTTTTCTACTTTCTTTTTAGTTTTCATTAAAGTTTAATTAAGTACTTTTCCATGCAGAGAAAATGATGTGCGGTTATTAATTTTTACTTTTAATGTTTTTCCTACAACGTTTTTTGTAGAGAAAAAATGAACAGGTTGTAGGTGTTTTGTTCTTCCTACAAATTGATTGTTTTTCTTTGCTCTAGAAGAAACTAGAACTTCAACAGTTTTATCAATAAAAGAATCATTAAAATTCGTTTGCTGATTTAGTAGTAGTTCCTGAATTTTTTTTAATCTATTTGTTGAAGTTCTTTCATCTACATATTCTTTTTTTAATGATGATTTAGTTCCTGGTCTTGGAGAATATTTGAAAGAGTAAGAACTAGCAAACTTTACCTGTTCAATTAAGTCAACAGTTTCATCAAAGTCATGGTCTGTTTCACCTGGATAAGCAACTATAAAATCTGAGGAAAAAGCAATATCTGGAACATCAGATCTTATTGATTTAACCAACTTAATATAATCTTCCCTTGAATGTTTTCTATTCATATCCTTAAGAATCTTATTTGAACCAGATTGAATAGGTAGGTGAAGAAAAGGCATTAATTTATTATTATTCCTATGTTCATTTATAAGATCAGATTTTATATCATTTGGATGTGAAGTTATATATCTTATCCTTTTAAGACCTTTGATCTTAGATAAAATCCTACAAAGATCACTTAAATTTACCTCCTTTTCCATAGACTTGTCATATATTTTAGATTTGTAAGAACTGACATTTTGACCAAGTAAGGTGATCTCAGAGGCTCCTGTGTTTACTAAGTCCTGTGATTCTGCATAGATATCCTCAGGTGGTCTTGAAAACTCTGCTCCTCTGGTATATGGAACAACACAAAAAGAACAAAATTTATCGCAACCTTCTTGTATAGTAATCAATCTACTTACTCCTTTAAAATTCGATACAGGGAATGATTTAAATTTTTCTTCGGATAAAAAATTAGTAAATTTTTTCTCTAACTTATTTTTTTTTAGAATTTTTGGTAAAACATGGAGGTTTTGGGGACCCAAAACAAAATCAACTGATTTACTTCTTTTCAAAATTTCGTCTGCTTCAGCTTGCGCAACACATCCAGCAACGATTATCTGCATATTGTTACCGGCCCTAATTCTATTTTCTTTAAAAACAGATAATCTTCCAAGGTCTGAATACATTTTTTCACTTGCTTTTTCCCTAATGTGACAAGTATTAAGTATTGCAACATCAGAATTTTCAACTTTATTAGTTTTTGTGAATCCATTATTTAACAAAATATCATTCATCTTTTCAGAATCATAATCATTCATCTGACAGCCATATGTTTTAATATAAAAGGACCGATTCATAGGTGGTATAATTAAATACTTTTTTTCTTATTACAAGCATTTAAATTCGTAGAGTTTGATTTTGTTTTCTATTTCAATTGATTTATTATTTTCAGAAATTTGTGAGGAAATACATTCAAAACTATATCTAGTCGCTTCTTTTCTATTCTTAAAACTTGAAAATTCTTTTGCCTTATGAAAATTTATGTTTACCTCACTTACACCCAGACCCATAAACTTCCATGCATGAGAAATTAAATCCATTTCTCCAAACCAAGCAAAGAAGGGTCTAAATTTATTATCAACAGGGATACCATCTAACTTTGTGTATGTTATTGAAACTGGTTGTAATAGAAATTTTTTTTTTGACTCAAATTCTATTGTGCCTAACAATGAGCTTTTGAAGGGAAGAACTCTCTTTCCATCGCTTGATGTTCCTTCAGGAAACAAAATTACATTATAGCCATTATTCAAACTTTTACCAATAAAGTTGGATTGTTCTTTTGCTTTCAATCTATTATGCCTTTCTACAAATATGGTTCTTCCCAGTCTGCACAATTTATTAATTACGGGCCACTTTGATATCTCAGATTTTGCAACAAATATTCCATCTAAAGTAGAGGCTAGAAGGATTATATCAAGATAAGAAACATGATTCGAAACATAAAGTACATTATTTTTTTTTATATTGCCTTTGCAAATTATTTTAATACCAAAGATTTTGGTTAATCCCTTAAAAAAAAGTCTATAAAAAATAAAGAATTTCTCTTTGCCTAATGAAAAAAAAATAAATTGCATGAATGAACAAAAAATTGTCCAAATGGTTAATGGAAAGAT
>MDTE01000173.1_pt1 | contig 10686 bp, 9 predicted proteins | sample 811231 | NCBI WGS metagenome assembly MDTE01 (sample SAMN05326651, study PRJNA326480) | marine metagenome | isolation source: seawater | place: Indian Ocean: Red Sea | collected 2010 | reverse complement strand
TTGAACCTTTATCGTAATAAAAATTAAAACCAGGTTTTAAATCTGAAAATCTTCTTTTTGTATTTTTCTGATCTCTTGCAATAAGTCCACTTATATTCCTTTCGGAAAATAATGTTTTTATACTTCTTACTCCTTCATATAAATAGTTAGATGGATAGGCTAACGCATTGAGGGTGATACAAGTTCTTGTTTTGCGATAATATAAACACTTCCTTTCTGAAGCTAAAACTACAATTGAATAGAATAATAATAATGAAGTGAAAATAATATATTTTCTTGATTTTTTAAACAAATTCATTTTTTAATTAAATTGAAACTTCTTATCAAATTTTTTAAAACAATTTGTCAAAGATATTTTCTTATATTTTACAAATTCAAGTTTTTAAAAGTATAAATTATTGAGGGTGCATTTAAAGTTAAAAATAACATAAAGTCATTTTTAAATTTTCTTTTATCTTTAATCATTGCAATACCAAGCGCAAGAAAACTAAAAAAAGAATTTGCTATGACAATTCTTACAAAAGGTCCCTTAATAAATATAAAACCTATAATTCCTGAAAATATAGAGGAAATTGATAATGTATTTAAAATAGAGTTTTTGTATTTCCTTATTTTTATAAATGCAAAAAGAGATGGTGGTATAGATAAAATTGGATATCTCGTTCCATAATTTTGATTGATAGATTCCTCCCCGATTAAATAACTTAAGAATTTAGTTTGTATTTCTAATTGTTGATCTAAGAACGTTGCATAAATCACAATAGGTATTATCAAGACAAACAAAATTAGGAAAAGGTCTAAAATTCTAAATCTTGTTTTTATTTGTATGATTAATGTCTTGAATGCATCTAATTTGAATAATAAATTTTTAAAAATTATTAAAAAATTTAAACCCAAAAAAGAAAGCCCCCAAAATATCAATAATAAAGTGGTTGACCAATGCGTAATTATAGAAAACAACAACATAAAAATAATAATTAAATATGATTTGTATTTATTTTTTGATTTATTATCTAAAGAAAAATATAGTAATAAACTTGAGGATAAAAGAACAGTAGCAAATCCTTGTTTAATGGTGCATGAATAAAAATGAATTAGAACTGGACATAAAAAAAGTGGGATTAAATAAAGAAAAGATAATTTATAAAAATCGGTTCTAAATTTCTTAATAAACAAGAAAACAGAGAAGTTATATAATGAACCAATAGAAATTGATAAAAATGTAAGAGCAATATAACTATTTGGGAATATATTACTAAATATGTAATAAATAATAGTAATAGGGTTATATGTAATTCTGTCAAAGGATGATAATTCTAAAAATAGTCTATAGTTTTTATCATCTAGGCATTCCTTTGTTAAAAGTATGAGTATGACTAGAATTAATTCATAAAATAAAAAAGTTAATAAATTGTTTTTACTTATTTTTAAATTCATAGGTTTCGATTTGATTCAAAAATTTAAATGATTAATCTTGAACTATAAATTTCATTTACAAGAAATACTCTTTATTATATTGGCAACATTATTAGAAATATTTATTTTTTTATTAAATGCTTCGGATTGAATATTTAAATAATCATTAGAGAGTACAAATGTTTTAACACCTTGTGAATAAAATTTTGTTGATAAAGTACTGTTCCTTGTAATAAAGAAAACATGAAAATCTAAATAGTTTGAAATCAATTTATCAATATTTTGATTTGGATCTTTCACAAAAACTGATTTCTTATATTTAAGGTATTGAAATGATTTAAAAAAATTCTTAATAGTTTTAAAAGATGGATGCGGTTTTGCAATTACTTTAATATTGTCAATTTTTTCTAATTCATCAATTAATATTTTAAAATTCATAAGTTCTATAAAACTAACCCAAGAAGGATGTAATTGATAATTTGGTAAATCAATAAATACAACTTTTTCAGAATTTATAATTTTACCTGATCTTTTTGATTTAGATAATGAATTATCTGAAAATAATTTTTCAATTTTAATATTACTCAAAAAATTATTATTTATTATATCTTCTGATATTGGACTTGAAGTTAAACAAGAAAGTGAATTTATATATAGTTTACTTACATATTCAATCCAAATAAATGTTCTAGAGGTAAGACTAATTAATTTAAAATTATAATTTTTAAACGGATTTTTTCTAGTAATTATATCTCCTTCTGCTAAAAAACCATCTCCCCAAATGCTTAAGTACAAAGGTAAATATTGTTTATTATGAAAGAATTTAAAATAATTACTTTTAATACTTTTTTCATTTATGTACAAAAATAAAAAATTATAATACATTGATGAAATAATTAACCTTCCGGAAAGTAAATCAACTAAAAACATTAAAATTAAATTTTGCATAGAATTTACAAACAAAGGGAAATTAAATTCAAGGACATTACAAACTTTAATTAGCTTATTTTTATAATTCAAAAATCTACTTGCAGTAGAAAAACTAAATATAAAAGGTTGATAATTTCTATAATTGGAACATGATAATGTATCTAATCTTGTGAATAATCTTTGATCAAGGTTAGATTCAATCTGTATTGGAAAAAATTTAATTTGATTATCATATTCTTTATTAATTTCTATTAGATCTAAAGAATTCTTTATCAAAAAAAAGATTTTCAAAAATAATTGCATTGATTGATAAAAATGATCTTTTATAAAAAAGGAATAGTTTAAAATTAAATTTTTATTTATTTTTCTTACCTTAAAATTTCTTCTAATTAGCCTTTCTATTCCTCTTGTAACATATAAACCAGACCTCACATTATGAGTTGTTATGATACATTCCCTTATATGAAATAAACTTAGACTTTTCAGCAGAAAATTTCTTACATTGAATAAAAAAGATAAAGGAACCCATATTCCCTTTACATTCTCAATCTTTATAGGCTCAAAATATTTTAAGCTATATTTATTTTCTAGGATTTTTTTATATTTCTCAAGCATTGCGATATGTCTCGTATATGCATTTCCATCTCTAACCTGGAAAGTGGGAATATGTACAATTGTTATATCCAAATTTCTATATTTGCTCTCAATATCCGAAAAGTTTGGATACAAAGTTAGGATAAGATTAGAAGTATTTTTATATTCTTTTTTTTTAGTATTTTCTTGAATTTTTTTTATTATTGAATCTAAGGGATTTTTTTTTGTTGTAATAAATAAGACTAAATCTTTTGTTTTATCTATTTTTTTAATACTATCGTATTCGATATTCATTTTTAATATTTCTAATCAGTATAAGTATCTAAATTTATAAAAAGAGAATCCAAAAGATCCCATGAATATTCACTATATTGCTCTATAAATTTTTCAAAGGTCTGGTTAGCTTCACTTTTAGCATTATCAGATATTGTTCTTAGAACAATCCATTTAATTTTTTCTTGTATTGCGACTTGGGCAAATGCTGCACCTTCCATTTCAATAGCATGAAGATCACTTATATTATTTTTCAGCGAATTTAGTATATATTCATCATTAATAAATTTATCACCACTAGCAATTACTCCTTGAAATACATTTTTAAATTTAATATTTTTCTCTGATTTAATGAATTTTCTCATAGAGTTTAATGTCCAATCAAAAAGTTTTTTATCTGGTCTCATATATATATCGCGAGTCGAAGGAATTTGATATTTTTGATATAAAGGAGACGCATCCATATCATGTTGAATAAGAAAATTTCCAACGACCAAATCCCACTGACTTAAAAAGTCTTTAGCACCTCCAGCCACCCCTGTAAAAATCAAAAAATCTAAATTTTTACTATTTAGATCACTAGAAATTACTCGTGTAGTAGTTCTTGAGGCGCTAACTTTTCCCCAACCACTCCATGCAAAAGTTATTTCTAAATTAATATCATCAAGAAAATTGTAATTACCTTTATAAATAGTTAAATCTCCAAAATATTCAAATTGAATATTAGATAAATGATCTTTAATAACGCCAATCTCTTGGGGCATTGCACTAATTAATCCTATGCTTATATTTTTCATAAATTTAAAATGTTATCAAAATTTGAACAGAATTTTTTTGAATGAGAAATAGCTATTATTGACTTTCTTTTACTCAATTTTGAATTAAATAACAACTCACTTATTAAGTCTATATGATATTTGTCCTGTGCACTCGTAGGTTCATCTAAAAATATTAAAGAAGCATTAGAAAATATTGCTCTTGCTATGTCAAGCCTCTGTATTTGCCCGCCGCTAAGAAAATCTTGATCTATAGAAAGAAATGTATCAAATCCATCATTCAATTTATAAATTGGTTTTAAAAGATTTAATTTATCTAATATATTTTCTAATAATGGGAATTCATTTATAGAAATTTTATGATCAAATTGATAATTATTAAGTAAAAATTGCAAAATTGTTGAATTATAAATTAAAGGATTTTGAGAGACTAACTCACAATTTACTTTTGAGAATAGTGGAATATTTTCAAATTTATTATTTATACGAATCAAACCCTTTTGAGGTTTATAAAATCCCATAATAATTTTCATAAGGGTTGTTTTGCCTGCTCCAGAATTTCCTTTAATTAATAAATTCTGATTAAAATACAAACTAAGAGATATATCACTTATAACTTTATTTTTATCTGAATAGCTATAATCGATATCAAAAATCTCTAAACAACTAAAATCTTCTTTAATTATATTTCTTTTTTTGGAACTGTAATCTGCAATTAGACTTACATTATTATTATATTCCTTGATATGGTGATAAAAACTTATAAGGGAATTGTATCCATTAAAAATATTATTGAATGTAACCAAAAGTCTTTGAACATAAACTATAAGAAAACTCATTAAAGGAAGACTTACAGTTGCTACTTGACCATTCTTTATCAAAATGAGAGTCAATCCTAAAGAAAAATAAAATAATAAATTTGTTATATTTTTTGGTAATGATATATAGAATTGCGACATAGATTGAAGTAATCTAAGTTTCAATGAAATGAGATAAGTATTATCAAAAAATAAATTCTCTAATGACTTAAGGTTTATAGATTCCTTATTTTTCAAAGAATTTCTGGTTGACTTAAGCATTTCACTTTCTAACCTCAATATCGATTTATTGAGAGATAATAATTTTGTTGAGACAAAAGATTGTGAAATAATAAATGAAATTGTAAAGTAGGCAAAAATTATTATATTACTAAGTCCAAATTTGAAGAATCCAAATAATAAAAATAATAACAAGGATACTAAATTAAATAAAATTTTCTGTATTGCAGTAAATTGATAAGTTAATTTACTAGAAGATATATTTATTAAATTTAAGAATAAATTAAAATCTTTTTTTTCAAATATTTCTAATTCCATTTTAATAAATTTTTCATAAATATTTAAAATATATAAATTAGATACATAACTATAAAATTTTAAAGAATATCTCTCAAAAAGTAATTTAGCGATAAATGAAATAAATGAAATAAAAAAGAATATAAATATAAAAGAAGCCAAATCATTTGCTAATAAATTGTTTTCAAAAGAATTTATTATTGGTAGATTTATTAAATCTACTGATTCATTCTCTTTGTTTTCGAAATAAATTAAGAATAATCTTAAAGGATAAATTTCAAGTATTACGACAAAAAAAGATAATATAAAATTTAAAAATAATTTTAATCTTAGTTTAGTTTCAAGTTTATTAACTAACTTAATTATCTCTATAATTTCTTTAAACATATATTTTTTTAACTTAGTAGAGTCATATTTTTACAATGTATAAAATATTTATACATTGCAATAGGTAACCACCTCATAATATATTTTTTCTTAAATCTTTCTTCAAGCTCCTTATCCTCATGTAACAATTTTTCAGGATCATATAAACCAATATCCATTAATTGCTCTCTCCTAAATATAATTCCACATCCAATAGATTTATCTTCAGCATTTACTCTTTTTACTATATTTTGCAATTTATCGACTAAATAGTAATAGCATATAATTTTATCTAGATTATTATTATTTTTTAGAAAACAATAAAGTAAATAACAATAGTTCTCTAAAACGAAATCGTCAGAGCCTAATCTAAGAATAAACTGACCGTTAGATCCTACTTTTCCTCTACTTAAAGCAGTTGGTAATTCCATCTTTTATTAATGTTCGATAAGAACTGTGTCATTATTTACTGCAAATTTTTTTAATATATCTACTGTTAAATTTATTAATCCATTATTTACAACTACTATTTCGAAAAATGGAATAAGATTTCTTTTCTTTATTGCTGATCTTATTGATCTTTCTACATGTAGTTGTAAATTATAAAATGGAATAATTATGTTGAATTTACTAAATTTCATTAATTTGAAATTTTAAAATCATCAAGGTTAATTGTAGATGATGCTATTTTAGTTTTTTCTTTTTTTAATTTTTTAATATTTATTATTTCTATTATATTAGCAAGGTCAGTATAAATATCTGATCCACAGTAATCAAAGATTTTTTTTAAATAATTAAAGTCTTCTAAAGTATCAAGAGTTAAAGTTTCATCATCTAAAATCTTAATATAATCTTTCTTGAATTCTGAAATTTTTTGCCCAATTTCTTGTTTTAAATAGAAAGTCATATATTCAGTATTATTTTTGTTTTTAATTTTTTTATGCAATTTTTTGAGAAATTGAAAATTAATAATTTCGGGTCTAGTACCAAATGGGATAGATTGAGTAAAAGTATAATCTGAAAAACTTTTTTTATGATAATCAATCATTTCGATAATTATATTTGGATCAGTTAAAGGGTTATCGCCAGTTACTCTGACTATATGATGGTAATTACCATATTTTTCCCCAGCCTTAATAAATCTCTCCATTACATCTAATTTGCAACCCCTAAAACATTTTATATTATTTTTTTCAGCAATTTCATTCAAGATATCACAATTATCTTCTTTAGTAGTAGTAAGTATTATTTGTTTAGATGGAATTATTTTTTTGAGACGATAAATTAGAATTTCTATTGAACTTATTTTTCCTACTAGATGTTTTATTGCTTTTCCAGGTAATCTTTTGCTATCAATTCTGCAAGCTATTGCAATAAATGTGTCTTCTGGAAAGTTATTCATATAAATAAATTTTTCTAAACGAATAATCTTTTTTTATTTCTTTATTAGCTCTTTTGCCAATTATTTTATAGACATCATGAAATCCATATTCTCCTTTATTAACCCTTTTAAAAATAACATCCTCCATATTAATAATTTCTTTCGCACTTATATCTCTAGCCGCCACAGCATATTTTTTCATATTTTTTCTGTAATTTAGTTCACCTTGATTTAAGATAAATTTCTTTTCATGACTTGCATTTGTTTTAATTAATTCCTGAGTATTTTTTATCATTAATTGGAAATTTTCTATTTCTTCTGGATTTAAAGAAGAATAAAAATCGGGTTTTTTATCTTCTCTATTCAAATTTAAATGTTTTTCAATAAAATCAGCTCCATTTGCTACCGCCAAAGCCGAACCAAGAATTCTTAATACTTCATTGCTGGCATCAAGATGATCAGCATAGCCAACATTGATATTAAATTCCTTTTTTAAAAAATTAATTTTCCAGAGATCACAATCTTCAACATTAGTAGGATAAGCTTGGAAACCATGAATTAATTTAAGATTTACTTTTTTATTTTCTTTTCTAATAAAACCAATTGTTTTTTGTATTTCATCTAAATTAGATCCACCAGTTCCTAAATATAAATTATTTGTTTCTTTAAGTATGAGACTTACTAAGGCTAAATTTGATAAATCTGATGTTGGAACTTTATACTCAGAAAAAAGTTTAGATTCCTTTGCAATTTTTAAACTTTCTGGTCCATAAGGTTCTGCAATTAGCGTGACTTTTTTTGTTATTTTTTTAAGAGTTGATCTTAACCATGAAAATAATTCGTTCCAATCTTCAATACTGAATTCAATGTCTCTTAATAATTCTTGATTTAATGCGTCAATACTTACTAATTCTGAATAAGAAAAGATCTGAATTTTTATTTTCGTGAAATCTTTTTTTATTGCAGTTTCAATTAAATTTTTAAATAAATTTTTATCCCCTGCATGAGCTGATGCTATTTCAGCAATTAAAAACATAATCTAAATCCAATCATATGTGTCTATAAAGGTACATTGCTTACAGATATTTATATCGCAAGTACCATTCGCATGTTCATTCCTTACTTTAAAAATACTGAAATCTTGCCATATTTCAGATAACTTTTGTTTCCTCTTCGGTGCCGTATAGAATTGTGGAGGCATTTCTGCCCTTTTCATATCTTTAAATGATTTTGAATCTTTCTCTATCAATTCCTTTACTTTGTATTTATCATAATTTAAATCTGAAAAGTCAATATCACTTACAAATCCAATAGTATACATACTTCCCCAATCGTAACAACACATCGAAACCCTACCATCATAAGTAACAAGCATTCTTTGAAAAGGTTGCTTGCATGGAAGTCTTTTCTTAGAAATCATTATCTCTCCTGAACTAAGTTTCATAAAAGGAGTATCATATGACATTCCATTTTGATTTATTTTATTTTCAAATTTTGCAATATCAACTTTTGAAAGCTGTTTAATTTCTCCTCCTCTTTCAGTATATTGATTAACTATGACTTCATCTACACAATCCTTAAATAGATTTATAAATTCTTGTTGCTCGCTATAAGCATCAGGCGTAAGTATCATCTGAATTTTAGACCAAGGGAATGCTGAATTTTTTTCAACTTTAATATCATTAAATCTTCTAATATTTTCATAAACATCTTCAAAATAATTTTTCCTAAACCTACCTATTCTGTTTTTTTCATAAGTTTTTTTAGTACCCCCATCAAAAGAAAATATAATATGATCTAGTCCTGCATCAATAAGTTTTATAGACATTTCTCTTGTTAATTGCGTTGCATTTGTATTAATCATTGTGTCTATTATTCCTTTTTTCTTAGCATAAGCAATTATCTCGTGAATGAACGGATTAAGTAATGGCTCCCCTCTCCAATTAAATTTAATAGAGGGGATTCCCATATCTGAGGCTTGATCTATCAATTCAAAGGCAAGTTTCTTGGGCATTACCTTATCTGGGGTAACATAAGTCTGTCTATAGCAATAAGGGCATGCAAGATCACAAATGGCAGCCAACTCTAAATCTAAACAAAGCGGTTTATATTGATCTTTCACTAAATCAGAATCGTTAAAATTATCAATCCAATCTTCAGGCTGTTTTATCCATAGTTTTCTATAATTTTTGAACCTCTCTCCTAAGTCCTTGGAAGGGCTTTCACTATTATCTTTTGAAATATAATAATCTAAGCATGCATTATTTATAGTATTTTCAATATAATGATCCTGCCTATTTTTACCTCTTGAAACTTGAATTCCTGCAATTATTGATGATCCTCTTAATACAGATTCATTCATTACTAAAAAGTCTGAAAGTTTCTACTTTTCGCCTGATTTTACACCAAATTTAAAAAGTTTACCAACAATTTTAATAATAAGCATTGGGTAAATTCCCATGCCTAGTCTCTTGGAGATTAGATCAAACTTCTCAATTACTTTCTCAGCCTCCAAATCAAACTAATAAGACAATGATCTTTTGCATTCTCAATTGAAATTTTTTGATTCTTTGTATTATCAACTGATTCTTTATCATAGGGGGAGTTAAATCGAATAGTTTTCTTTTAAAATTAATGAGATCTTGCTCATCGAAGGCATGAGAATGCTAATTTCCACTGATTTTTTTTTATGAGTGAAAATGTTTTGATTTTATCTTACATCCTAAAATAAATGGCATAATCTATACGAAACAATTATCAGCAGGAACCTTATTGTCAGAATATACAACTTCCATTTAAATTCATTTTTTAAAGTATTTATAAAACTTAAATTTGCATTATCAACTGAATTAGGATAGTGAATTAAAAAATGCAGTGGGAATGCTGTCTGTGCAACATTCGTTGGAAGTATTTCCATTGCATACTTATTTCTTTAATGGTAAAAGGAGATTAATACTGGTTTATTGAAAGAACCAATTTTTCTCAGAAATGGAAGATTTGTAATATCTGCAGAAGCTTTTTTATTTAAATATAAAATCCCTTATAATTAATTTGAGAAATCAAGATCGAAAGCAGTTGCCAGAAAATTTATTTTTTTCTTTGCAATAATTAGATAAAATTTTAAAAATCTTTGAAATCAAATTTATCATATTTCTTAAACAATTCCTATTTAGACATAGTTATTTTTTCTCTATGCCCTAGTAAATAGGGCTATCATTTGAAGCTATCCAATTAGCTTTATAAGCTTGAAATTTTGCACAAGAAGCTCCTCCATTTTAGGATTGATCTATAAGTTTTTTTGCAAGTTCAATTTAGTCTTCATGATTAACTTCTACCTCTGCTATTATAAAAAAGATTAAAATGGAAACTCTCTTTATAACTTATTAATTTTGATATCTAATATATTAAATAATAAAATTATCAAATTAAAAAAATACAAAATTGTTATTTATCTAGAACAAATTCATAAAAATTCTTCAGGTGGTGCTGCTGAATTTGAATCTAGAGTTTTAAAAGGTATTTTAAATACCATTGATAATGAGAATCTTTCTAAAAATATAGAATTCACAATAATCTCGAAACTATCAAGTCGAGTATTTAAAAAAAGTTATTGCGT
>MDTE01079568.1_pt1 | contig 10687 bp, 11 predicted proteins | sample 811231 | NCBI WGS metagenome assembly MDTE01 (sample SAMN05326651, study PRJNA326480) | marine metagenome | isolation source: seawater | place: Indian Ocean: Red Sea | collected 2010 | reverse complement strand
TGTTCTCATTGGCACATATTCGTCTATTTGTTTAGCTGTTCCCCTGCTGCTTTACATGAAAATCGACCGGGGTGCGCCTGGTGGATTAGGGGGGGGTGAGGAAGGCACCGGTTACGCTGCTTCCACTAAGTGATTCAAATGAACATCAACTTATCACCTGTAACCGTAAAAGAATACCAATTTATTCAATCATATGGTGATGAGACATTTCGTATTTCAGATATTCGGTATGAAGGGTCAGTCATAGTTTTTCCTAAAAAAACAGTTCAGTGGGGAGTCGCTTCACCGGAATCAATTACGATAGATAGTTTGAATTCGATTGTTTTTGGGTCAGAAAAAATTAGGATTTTATTGATTGGCTGTGGAAAAGAACATAAAAATTTAGAGCAGGGTATCGATTCCGAGTTAAGGAACCATGGTATATTTTGTGAATGGATGAACACAGGTGCAGCGTGCCGGACTTTCAACGTTCTTATGGCAGAGGCGCGTGATGCAGCAGCTGCTTTGATAGCAATATAGTTAGATAATAGGGCAAATAGTAAATATTTACCCTATTATCAAAAAGCTAATTATTAATAAAGATTTTGTGCCGACACCATGGCGTATAGCATCGGTATCGACAACATTGTATTTGTTCTCGAAAATAACATAGCTGTTCTTGCAGATGCTGCTTTGGTTTCAGCATCAACTTCAATAATTCCCAAAGCGCGTTTTTGATTTGGCCAAATTACAAACCACACGTTAAACCACATAATCATGCCAAGCCACATTCCGATACCTATGGCGGTATGCATTGCAACAATTTCGGATGTCATTAGGCCAAGAGTTAGCGCTTCGAAAAGATATCCATTCAAATATGCTAATATTAATCCAGTTACAAGTGTCGCCTTTGCCGCCCACCTAAACCAAAAAAGTGCGGCCGGTGCTATTACCTTGCCTATTGCAGGCTTTTGGTCGTCTGGAATGTTTGGCATATTGGGAATTTGAACAAAGTTGAAGTACCATAATAAACCAATCCACATGACCCCGCTAAGCACGTGAAGCCACCTAAAGAGAAATATAAGCCATCCAGAATCTAGGTAGTCACCAACTGTCCCGTCGTTTGTATTACCGACAACAATTGCCACCATCAAGATTGTTAAAACAATGCCTGCTATTACTGTGGACCGCAAGTTTGTGAGTATATTTGCCATAATGTTTCTCTCAACAGAATTTTGTTAATAGTTTAGTCCGCAAAAACAATTACTGACCGTTGGTTATAAGTACTTTAATTATACTCCATAGGTAACAAATTAATCAAATAACGTACCTATCAGACGATATATGTTTTTAATAAGAGGTTGCCAATACTTTTTTTAGTAGTAATTCTTTTTGCTGCAGGCAGTTTGAAGGAAAGAAGGGTCAGCATGCTGAAAACTTTACATGCGATTGATTAATCTTATTAAAAATGGAGGCGCCCAAATCTGCCGTTCAAATAGACTGAATTATCCTGACTTTCTAATTGGGGTAAAACGTATTTAAAATAGATTATGTGGAGACAAGCTGAAACCATATATTCTGATGGGCATTGGAACTAGTGGCTTTCTAGTATTAACACTATGAGGTTCCCATGCCAATTACGGGGAAATTAGAAGGAAGTGCAAGTAAGCCCACTATTTTTTAGCCATTTACACAGATCAGATAGTGCTCGCTCGCTCAGTGCTTTTTTACGTTCACGTCCTTTTGGATGGCAACTTTTATTTTTGAGAGGTGGCAACAAACCAAAATTAATGTTCATCGGTTGGTAGTTGGTAGTTATTGCGCCACCAGTGATATAATTCAGGAGTGCACCAAGAGCTGTTGTTATAGGTGGAAGGGAAATAGGAATTCCTAGTATCTCAGCTGCGGCAAATCGACCAGCAATTAACCCTATAGCTGCACTCTCAACATAACCTTCACAACCAGTTATTTGGCCGGCAAATCGAATTCTAGGAATTGTTTTTAAGCGAAGTGTTGCATCTAGCAATTGGGGGCTATTGAGGAATGTGTTGCGATGGAGGCCGCCAAGGCGGGCAAATTTAGCTGCTTCTAGTCCCGGTATCGTTTTGAATATACGCTTTTGTTCATTGAATTTAAGTTTAGTCTGAAATCCTACCATGTTAAAAAGAGTGCCGCTCTTGTTGTCTTGGCGTAGTTGAACAATAGCGTAGGGTTTTTTGTCAGGGTCTTTGGGGTTTGTTAGACCTACGGGCTTCATGGGACCATATGCTAATGTTTTGTGCCCGCGATCAGCCATTATTTCAATCGGGAGGCAGCCTTCAAAATATGGCGTGTTTTTTTCCCATTCTTTAAATTCAGTTTTTTCTGCACTTATTAGTTCAAATATGAATTTATCATATTCTTCTTTCTGCATTGGCAAATTAATATAATCTTTTCCATCGCCTTTGTCGTAGCGTGATTGAAACCATGCCACATTAAAGTTGATGCTGTCTTTATAAATAATTGGTGCAATTGCATCAAAAAAGGCTAATGAATCTTCATTTGTTGCTGAACAAATAGATTTTGCCAGTGTTGGGGATGTTAGGGGGCCCGTTGCAATAATAATGCTTTTCCAGTCGGGCGGAGATAGTACAGAGATTTCTTCCCGGTGAATTTTAAGCAGTTTTTCAGTTTCCAGAGTTGCAGTAACAAAACTAGAAAAATCGTTTCGATCTACGGCAAGAGCACCGCCTGCTGGGATCTTAGCTTGGTCCGCTGCTTTCATGATTAGTGAATCGGAAAGTCGCATTTCTTGATGTAGAAGGCCGACAGCGTTATAATATGGGTCATCTGATCGCAGAGAATTAGAGCATACCAGTTCAGCTAGCATATCAGTAGCATGAACCTCAGTTTTGCAAGTTGGCCTCATTTCGTGCAGAATCGCTGGTACACCTGCTTTTACGAGCTGCCATACTGCTTCTGACCCAGCAAGGCCACCGCCAATTACATGTACCGGTTCGCCATAGCGCTTTGCTACCAATAGCCAGTCCTTTAATTGCGATTCAAATCTTATCTGATCATTATCGGGTATTTGTAAAATTGGCGAGTTTACGTATTTAAATATATTCGAGGTAAAAGGATAGCCAACACTTACTAGGACTTGTCCCGTTTAGCATTACTTTTTATCCTTACTGACAGTTAAAATGGGTCTAAAATAAGATTTAATTTATTAAAACGCCAATAATCAGAGCTAAGATATCAATATAAACGTATATATCCTATTCTAGTGTTCTACTAGATCTAAGTTGTTAAGCATTAAGAATCAATAATTTTGTTGACGCGTTTTTCTTTACGTTGACGTTAAGGTCAAGTAAATTATTAGTTTATGGGAAAAGTATTTTCTATTGCAGAGCTATCTCGGGAATTTGGGATTACAACTCGTACTGTACGTTTTTATGAAGACAAGAGACTTTTATTTCCAAAGCGTGACGGGAATCGCCGCGTTTTTAATACTCGAGACAGAGTTCGCCTCCGACTAATTTTACGAGGGAAACGTCTTGGTTTTTCACTGCTAGAAATTCGTGAAATTATAGATTTGTATGATAAGGATCCAACAGAAGTTAAGCAATTACAGCAGCTAATTAGAGTTATTCGTTCTCATAAGAACTCACTACTATTGAAATTGAAAGATATTAAAGTAACCCTTAAAGAATTGCAAAACCGTGAACAGGAATATTGCAAATTGTTGAGTAAAAAGGCCCATTCACTTAACTAAAAGACAGCGTTGCTCACCGGTAACTTAACCGATGAATCTATTAACCGCGTGGTCATTCTATCTTGCCTAGTCCAGGGGCCTTAGTTGTTTTAAATTAACCAACTAAAAGTGCGATTTAGAGAAATACTAATTGGGCTTATCTTCAATCGATCTTTTTTTATTCTTACCCAAAAAATTTTGACCCCGCGCTTCAAGTTTCTATGGATTTTTTACCCAATTTTGGGTATTGCGCAATTAGTGCAGCAGTTACGACTATTAAAGCTGCTAAGAATTGTACTAGCACTAATTTTCCACCTATGACAATACTCGAAATCATAACAAAGAAAGGCGATAAATTAACATAAAAAGCAGCAAGAGTGACGCCGATTCTTCGTGTTGCAATAATCCAGAGGGCAGTGGAGAGTCCTACTCCTCCCGTCCCAAGAATAATAATCAGTACAAGAGATCGTGTGGACAGGTCAAAAGTCTGGGGTGTTAGCCCCAGGGCTATACTTCCAAGGCCAATCGCTAGGGCTGTAATGCCACCAGTTCCCAAGGTAACGCATGTTGTTGTGAATCCTGATAGATGTGAGAGCTTAAATACACAGCATCGAGAATACCATGCATATAAGATAGTAGCACTAAACACTAGGAACTCTCCTCCATCAAAAGGAACATTTTTTTCAGTGAATGCAGGGCTAGCTAATATTCCACCAGCAATGGAAAGGAAAATACCTGTAAGTAGCCACATATTAAATTTTTCATTTCTAGCACGTAAACCTAATACCAAAGAAATTATCGGTAGCGTTGTTGTTAAAATAGCAGCAGTGACTGGGTTTGATAAATCTTGTCCCCAGATGAGAAGAATTGTACCGGCACCAACCCCAACTGCCCCGATAAACCAGGCAGAACCCCATGGGACCTCTCTTAACTCATGCAACCTTCTTGTTAAAAGCAATATTATAAGAACACAAATAGAGCCGCTTAGAAGCCGCGCGGCTGTTAAAAGGATAGGATGCCAATGCTCTAAAAGCAGCTCGGTAACAGGAAAACACAGTCCCCATAGGGCAATACTTAAAATTGCTAGAATATTTCCCTTTAAAGTACTGAAGTTCATTTTTTTATCTAGAATTCTTTCTCGAAGTTTAAAATACAGCTCTAAGGCTTCGTCTTGATATAATGCTCTGTTTGTAGGAAGAAAACTAATTTAATATAGTTTAAATTATCAACATTACCTAGACGCACTCTTTAAGTGTATTGGGAAATTGCTACAAATATTTAACCCTTAGTTGTTTTCATCAATGACAGTGTTTTTAAGCCTTTATTAATCAGTTTCTATACCTAAAAACTAGCTTCATTGAAAAGTATCCAGGTAAAATCAGTAATGCATTTTCTTCACTAGATGGGGAATAGATCCTGGAATTTAGTATAAGTTTTTTTGCTTCTTTCTATTCTTCATAAATGGGTTATGATTAAGGGGTACATGTCTAAAACAACAGCAGATGATTTTAATGCAATTATCGCGAGGGAACTCCCCTGGGCATCTGATATTGGCATGAGTTGTATTGATATGAATCTTGGTAAAGCAGTGCTTGTCATAAAATTTAAGGAAAACATGCTTCGTCCTGGTGGAACGATTTCTGGTCCGACAATGATGGCACTTGCAGATGCTACTATGTATGCGGTTGTCTTGAGTGCGATAGGTATAGTTAAATTAGCCGTTACAACTAATTTTAATATTAATTTTCTTTCTCGCCCTAGAGCTGGAGATATGAAAGCTAAGGGATCGCTTCTAAAACTGGGTAAAAGGTTAATAGTAATTGAGACAAAAATTTTTTCAGCAGGTCAGGATGCACCAGTAGCGCACGCTACTGGAACCTATTCGGTCCCTCCCGTAGTGGCGAGATAAAATTATGGTATCCAGATACCAATATCTTAAGCATATGATTTTAAAGATAACTTTATGTTGACTTATTAGTTCCATTCGATTAGAGAGCCTTTCAATATAGTTTTTACTGTCTATGTAAAAATCGCAATAACGATAACTTGAAGGCTCCAGTATGAAGACTTACTCAGCTAAGCCGGGTGACATCGAACGGAAATGGTTTCTTATTGATGCCGAGGGCGTTGTTCTTGGTCGGCTGGCTTCGTTAGTGGCATATCGACTTCGTGGAAAACATAAAGTTATTTTTTCGCCAAATATTGATTGTGGGGATCATATTGTCATCATCAATGCTGAAAAAGTAGAAATAACAGGTAACAAAAAAGACAATAAGAAGTTTTATTGGCATACGAATTATCCAGGAGGTCTTAAAGAAAAGACAATGGGTGCGATACTTACAGGTGAGCATCCAGAAAGAGTTATTATAAAGGCCGTTGAGCGAATGATTAGTCGAAATGCTTTAGGACGAAAACAGATGCAAAAACTTCATGTGTATGTTGGTGCAGAACATCCGCATGCGGCTCAGCAACCTGAGATTTTAGACATTGCCAAAATGAACCCAAAAAATATCAGAGGTACTTAAGATATGCCCGAAGAATCTAAGGGACTTTCCGATCTGGCTGAACTCGTTGAAGAGGTTTCTGAAACCACTTCATTGTTGGTTGATCCAAAACTTGACCAGCTTGGCCGTTCTTATGCTACAGGGAAAAGGAAAGATGCAGTCGCAAGAGTTTGGATTAAGCCTGGCCCAGGTCGTATTATTGTGAACGGCAGAGATTTGGAAACTTACTTTGCAAGGCCAGTTTTACGAATGATGATTAATCAACCATTTGATGTTGCAGAACGGGTTGGGCAATACGATGTTAAATGCACTGTAAAGGGCGGTGGTCTATCTGGGCAGGCAGGAGCGGTGCGTCATGGAATTTCTAAAGCTTTAACTCTTTATGAACCAGCTTTACGGTCAGCTCTAAAAGCCAAGGGGTTTTTGACCAGGGACAGCCGTGTTGTTGAGCGAAAGAAATACGGGAGGCGAAAAGCACGCCGTAGTTTTCAGTTTTCTAAGCGCTAAAGCGGTTGCTTTGAAATATATAAAAGTAAGACAAGAAGTGATATTCAAAATATTAAGGCTATAAGTACAGCTAATATTGTTAAGCACGTCATAAATTTTTGGAGATATGGTGTATTCTTAAGAATAGTTCCAATAACTGCGCCCAAGATACAGTAGATAGTATGGAACGTTATTTGTATTAAGAAAAAAATAAGAAATAACGCCAGTAGTTTTACCATAAACGTTTCATAGCTAGAACTATATTCTGTCCAAGCAAGTACAAGCATGACCCAACTTTTTGGGCTTAACGGGTGGATTAACAAGCCTTGTTTGAAGGAGAATGTTGAGTGTTTGGTATTTTTGGCGGGAACTCGGTTCCACGTCTTAAGTGCAAGGTATATCATAAAAATCGCGCTAATTAATTTAAAAGAAATTTGTACTGCGTTATTTTCCATTAGGAAGGTACCGAGCCCAAACCCTATAGAAATATTCAGAATTGATTTTCCTAATATTAATCCTGTAATAAAAGGCAAGCACCTTTGAAAACCAAAGCTTGCCCCCCCAGACATTAACAATAGATTAGCTGGCCCTGGTGTTCCAACCATTATCAAAACAAATATGACTAGAGGTATCAGTTCAGCAGAAGTTTCGTTAAACAATTATTCTTTTATACCTTAGATGTTAAGAATACGATGTGACATAACCCGATTCATAGGTATTACTTAATATTACAAAAAGTAAGTTTAGCAGGTTTCTTTATATACCCAAAAAACCAGGGGCGATGATTTAGTTTGAAAACGGACAAACTTTCAAGAATATGATGAAGATGTCAAGATTTGGAAGTATTATAGTACTTTAAAGTAAAATGTTAATTGAATGCTGTAAATGATGTTTAGGAGTCTGAGAATAGCGATGACACAAAGCACGGATCACAATAACAATGCATTTAAAAGCAACATACAAAAATTTTTAAGTGACTTTACTACCGAAGTTACCCCGTTGTCGGCAGCCAAAATCAACAAATTTAACACAATTTTGAGAGAGGAGACGAAGATTTATGTAACTTTCTTACCTGGCTCCGATTATGAAGATACTTTAAGAACATCTAAACGTCTCAGAGAAGAGGGGTTTATACCAGTTCCACATATTGCGGCCCGGAGTTTGCCAAGTAAATTTTTTCTAGAAGAATCGTTGAAATACCTAAAAAATGAGGTGGATGTTGATGAATTATTGCTTATTGGTGGCGCTGTAGAACAACCTATCGGTTGTTTTGAAAGCTCTATGCAAGTAATGGAAACTGGATTATTGGATAAATACGATATTCGTAAAATCGGAGTTGCTGGGCATCCCGAGGGGAGCCCTGATATTCCCGATACAGAAATAACTAGCGCGCTAAAATGGAAAAATGCGTTTTCAGAGCGCACAGAAGCAGAACTATATATTATAACTCAGTTTTGCTTTGATGCTAAATCAATCATCGAATGGGATCAGTCAATTCAGCATGAAGGCAATAAATTGCCGGTGCGAATTGGCCTTCCAGGAATAGCTTCAATAAAGACTTTGTTGAATTATGCTATAGCCTGCGGTGTTGGTCCCTCAATTAAATTTTTGAAACGTCAATCAAAGAATGTAAGTAAATTGATGATGACAAATGCCCCTGATAAGCAAATTGTAGCGCTCGCAGAGTATTGGACTGCGAACCCCACTTGCGGGTTAATTGGCGTCCACATGTATCCGTTAGGCGGTATAAAAAAATCAAGCGACTGGATGTATGCAGCGATTGATGGCAATTTTTCAATGCATAGAAATAATAACGGATTTTTAGTTAATTGTTAATTGGAACGCCCGGCAATATAAAGCGAAGTGTATCTATCAGGAGGGTGATTGAATTATGGATCATTTGCAGCAGATAGTTTGTTTTGCCAATTTTGGATTAGAAAGAAAATGACAGTTTCGGTGTTTATTGATGGGGAAGTGGGGACAACAGGCCTCCAAATAAAGCATCGGCTTTCTTTGCGCACTGATATCAAGCTAATCAGCCTACCCGAAAAATATCGTAAAACCCTAAAGGCTAGAGAGGAGGCGCTAAATAGTGCTGATGCAGCTATACTTTGTTTGCCTGATGAAAGTGCCAGAGAAGCAGTGTCAATGGTCAGCAGCAATAGGGTGCGCATTATAGATGCCTCGAGCGCCCATCGGGTGTTGGATGGGTGGACTTATGGTTTTCCTGAATATGACCCTTTGCAATTAGAAAAAATAGCTAAGTCTAAGCGGGTAACCAACCCAGGCTGTTATGCAATCGCATCAATAAGTATTCTTCGCCCCCTCATACTTTCGGGTTTATTACCAAAAGATTTTCCAGCAACTATCAATGCTATTTCTGGTTATTCAGGTGGCGGTCGAGCAATGATTTCTGCATTTGAAAATCCTAAGGATTCTAGCTTTACTGAAGAATGTTTCAGAGTTTATAGCCTGTCGTTACAGCACAAGCATATTGTTGAAATTCAAAAGCAGTCGGGCCTTCTACACCCCCCATTGTTTGTACCTAGTGTTGCTCGTTATCGTCAAGGCATGATTGTTCAGGTTCCTTTGCCTCTTTTTGCAATAACCGGGCATCCAAGCCCGGCCGACATCTACTCAGTTCTCCGCGATCACTACAAAGGAAAACAATTTGTTTCTGTTACATTAATGTCAAAAACAAAGGAGATAATGAGCATTAATCCTGAGGTGTTAAACCATACAAATGAGATGCATATTCATGTTTTTCCAAACTTTGAGAAGGAACAAGCCCTTATTATTGCCTTGCTAGACAACCTTGGAAAGGGCGCAGCCGGCCAAGCAGTTCAAAACCTGAATATTATGTTTGATAAAGAAGAAAGCAAGGGGTTGCTTGATAAAACCGTATATCGCTATTAAACACGAAAATTAACATGATAATAGTTAATAAAATAATTAACAGAATTTCAGTTAACTAAACATCAATCCCATTTACGTAAGGAGCGTTTTGTTGGATATAGGAAAACCGCAGCTCCGGGTTTTTCCCCATTAATTGATTTATTATATCATTAGGGTTGTTTTTTGATTTACTTGACATGTTTTTTAGGCTGTTTGGAAGGGTTAATCTCAGAAGTGACCGTTTTTTGGGGTCCATTGCTGTTTCTTTTAATTGGTTAGGTGGCATTTCGCCTAGGCCTTTAAACCTATTTACTTCGACTTTGGCCCCCTTAAATATACCGTTTATTAGTTGCTCTTTGTGATTTTCATCCATCGCATATGCAGATTGGTTGCGGGCAGTTATGCGGTAAAGCGGGGGAAGTGCAAGATAAAGGTGTCCATTACTAACAAGTTCTGGCATTTCTTTATAAAATAATGTCATTAGCAAAGAAGCAATATGAGCGCCATCAACGTCAGCATCCGTCATAATAATTATTTTTTCATATCGGAGATTTTGACCGTTGTAATGATCCCCCATACCACACCCTAATGCTTCCACAACATCAGCAATTTCTTGATTTTGAACGATTTTGTCAGCGGTAGCAGATATTACATTCAATATTTTCCCACGAATCGGCAAGATCGCCTGTGTTGTCCTATTGCGCGCTTGTTTGGCTGACCCTCCGGCCGAATCGCCTTCTACAATAAATAGTTCAGTACCTTCGCTGCTTGCCAGTGCGCAGTCCGTTAACTTACCTGGCAATCTAAGCCGTCTTGTAGCAGTTTGGCGTTTTGTATGTTTGTTCTGACGTTTTCTGAGGCGAGTTTCCGCTCGTTCTATTGCATTAGAAAGAAGCATGTTTGCTTTATCTGGAGCAGCGGAAAGCCAGTGATCAAAATGATCCCGAACCGCAGCCTCAACAATTTTTTGGGTGTCGCTGTTTGAAAGTTTTTCTTTTGTCTGGCCTTGGAATTGAGGGTTTGATATAAAAACAGAAAGCATAGAAAACGCTCCGCCAAGAAGATCCTCAGCATTAAGTTGAGCGGCTTG
>MDTE01003288.1_pt1 | contig 10687 bp, 11 predicted proteins | sample 811231 | NCBI WGS metagenome assembly MDTE01 (sample SAMN05326651, study PRJNA326480) | marine metagenome | isolation source: seawater | place: Indian Ocean: Red Sea | collected 2010 | reverse complement strand
GTTTTGAGTAAGTTATTCATGTAATCATTAATCTTTTGTTCTATCCAACGAATAGACAACTGACCTGAAGTAGTGACTGCCTCTGCCATTGTATTAGAATAATATCTAAACCAATTGTTTCCAATCGCACCGTAAGCAGAGTTTAGTGAAATCTTTTTCGCCATTTGAATATTATTAAACTTCGATATCTGTTTAATATATTTAGCGTCTTTTGTATTTACATAATTTTGTTTTGCCTCTAACATATATTGTTTATACTTAACCCTATCTTCATACATCTTTGCCATGATCTCTGGTAAGAAACCTTGTTTCTTCGTACTGAATAAAGCACCATTAGGTGTCATAGTCACATTGTTAAGAACCTTTGTATCAACTTCTTTTTTAAGAAGTTTATCAACTGACATACCTGGCACAGTTTTTTCTGACTTCATTGTTTCAGGTGAAATATTATACTGCATTATTAAGTGTGGATATAGTGAGTTCAAGTCAAAAGATAATACCCATTTGTGCATACCAACTTGTGGTTCTTTAACATATGCTCCAGCAAACTTACTACTTTTATTAGTAGTTTTCTTTTGTGGGATAACGATACCTTTTGCCATAAGATAATTATGAATTAAGACATCCCAATATCTAACCGAACCTAGAACATCAACATAATTTACTTTTGCCTCATATGCCATAGTTAAACATAGTTCAATTAGTTTCATCTTGTCTTCTAATGCATCAACAAGTTCTACATCTTTAATATTGTAATCAATAAATGATTGATAGTCTTTTGTGTACCAATCTCTAAAAGTCTCATGTGGGTTTTCATCTTTTGTAATACCTAACTCAACTTCAGCGATATGATCTAGTCTATAACTTTCTTGATTAGTATATGTAAACTTTCTGTATAAATCAAAATAATCTAAAGCCGCAATGCCTCGAATATCATATACCATTTGAGTTCTACCCATTTGATAAACTTCTTTTGAAAATACATCGCCCCATGGTGATAATCTTTTGGCATCATCTTCACCTAACACATTTTTAATTCTGTTTACTAGATAAGGAATATCAAAAAATTCAGTATTCCAACCTGTAATAATATCTGGGTAATTAGAACACCAAAAGTTAAGAAAATCATAAAGTAAATCTTTTTCATTTTCACATTTAAAATATGTCACATCTTTTCTATTAGTTTTATAATCTCTTAAACCAAATACGATAATCTCTTTATTTTGTTGATTTTTTAATGTGATAGATAATAGTTCTTCGTCTGCAATGTCTGGGTTAGGAAATCCATTTTCACAAGCAACTTCGATATCAATTGTAGTAATTAATATTTGATCTTTGTTGAAGTCGTTTCCATATTCTTCATTTAAAAATGAATACTGAAATTGTGTATTACCATAAACAAGATGAGGTTGATCTTTATAGTTTTCAACCCACTCTTTTGCTTCTTTAATTGTTTGATGTTTTATTGGCGTGACATACTTGCCGTCTAGTGTTTTAAACTTAGTCTCACGCATGACAGGGCAATACAAAGTTGGCGAATACTTAATCTTTCTTGCAACTCGCTTACCATCTACCACCTCACGCAAGAGTAATGAATTACCCCACGGCAAAATGTTTGTATAAAACCTCATAATATAACCTTCAATGTATCAGTATTTACTTTGTCTCTTTTGGATTTTTACCAATATTATACTTTGTCTTGAGTTCCCAATTCTTTTTATCTTTAAACGAAATAATCTTAATCTGACTTAATGGTGACATGTTCTCACCATTTTCTTTAGGAATAGAAACTAAACCCCAATCTTTTAAAAGATTAGCAATTCTGTTTCTACGACCAATATCGTTTTCTGTTAGATTGGTATCCTTACCATCCAAAGCAAATAGTTCTTTAAAGTGAACAATGTAATACTTACCTTGTTTGTGTAGGATATGACAAGATTGATATAATATTTTTTCTTTCCTAGAGGCGACACCAATACGAGAAAGAGTCTCTCTGACTTTTAGGAAGTCATCTGGCTCTTTCAAGATCACTTCGAGCATATGCTCTTTTGACCAATTAATGTTTTCCATGCTTACCACCTTTACTCAATATTCTTTTAATCTCTATAATCTGTTCATTACTAAGTATGTCGAGAGCCGATTTTGCTTTTTCATTACTATAACCATAATACTCTTTTACATACTCTAAATTCTTTGACTTGCTTGCCTTCATCCATGGTGCAAATCTTTTTCTACTTCTAACACTATTTAGTAAAAAATCATATTGCATTTTAGCATCTGCATGGTGTAATCTATTTACTTCATTAACCAACTGTACAGTGTCGCTGAATGGCGCTAAGCACTTATTAATAATATATGTAGGATATTTCTTCTCCCAAATAGGGTCACTACCATCCATAAGATTATTTTTACGATAGTTTATAGAGTTGAGATAATCTTTTAACTCGTACATTATTGAATCCTCTCTGTTTTAAATACTATGCAAGTTCTTAACAGAAAACACTTTTTAGTCACTGGCATTGCTTGATGCCAATTACTAGCAGTAAATCCTATTAGTCTATTGCCTTTGTAATTTAACAGAGTACCTTGAGACAATTGTTCATCGTAAACAGTAGTACCACCACCATAACTTAAATGCCAATTAAGATTAGGATAATAGATATAAGTCATTTCGCCATCGTCTTGATGAATAGATGGTTCAACGCCTGGTGTGTGTGCATTAAAATAACACCTTACGATTTTTGTTTTAGGAACATCTGGCAAGTTTTGAATACTTTCCCATAATGGAATTAGATAATCAAAACCATTTTTTGTCATTTCCTCTATGTCATGACCTGCCAAAGTATGCCAATGTCTATCTGGTTCTTGTTTGTTTGCCTTATAATGCCAATGCCATGAGAACGTACCATTGTGTACATACTCATCAATCAATTGAGCAATATGTGTTTCTAAAAAGTTATCTTTACATATAATCATTTGAATTTCACCTGACTCATTATTTCTGTCATACATGCAAGCATATTAATTTCTTGATCTGCTACAAATGCTGACTTATATTGATAATCTGAAAGTATTACAACTGCATGAGGAATTGTACTAGGGTCTACATGATCATATAAACTATCGTAAATAGTTCGATAGATTCTACTAGGGTCATTGTCTAGATTATTTACAATCCACTTTCTAACATTTGTAAATTCTTTTGCTTTTAAAAAAGAAACTAATTCTTTTAAGTTTTCATTTCCAATATTTAAAAGAATACCTGCATCTATTTGACCAGATGATGAATACCTTTGTAGTTCATTTAATACTCTTCGCCAATCGGGAAAATAAGAATTAATTAATTCTGCAATTGCTTTAGATTCAAACTTTACACCTTCATTTGTTAAAATTTCTTTTACTCTTTCAAAGAATGCTTGTGCAAGTTTAACTCTCTCACCATTCTTAACTTGAAAATCAATATTAGAACATCTTGATTGTAATGGTGGGATTAATCTGTTTTTGTAATTACATGTAAGAATAAATCCACAATTCTTATGAAACTCTTCCATGAAACCACGCAACGCAGGTTGTGTTGATTGAGGATTTAGATAATCTGCCTCGTCTAAAATTATATATTTACGACCACCTTCAAGTGATACAGTAGATGCAAAGTTTTTAATTTTAGTTCTTAATACATCGATACCAGATTCCTCTGAACCATTAATAATCATCCATGTACTACCGATCTGTTCTACCATTGCTTTTGCAATAGTAGTCTTACCAGTTCCAGCACTACCAGATAAAATTAAATTAGGAATGTGACCTGCATCAACAAATTCTTGAAACGTCTGTTTTAATTTAGACGGAAGAATACAATCTTCAACCTTAGTTGGTCGATACTTTTCAACCCAAAGAAATGTTTCCATTATTAACCCTCGTATTTTGACTCAGGTTCTAATGCAATCCAATACTCCACGTTGTTAGTCTTTGATTTGAAGTGACTAATATTTTTTGAAGAAACTGATACATCATAAGTGCCTGGTAATAGTTTTAAGTTTTCTACTTTGTAATAAAACTCGAAAGACTTAGAATTATCTGAAGTGGTATTTACTTCGATAGAGTAATTATTAGCAGTATCATTTTTTTTATCTGATACCGTCATAGTAGTTTGACCATTTTCTTTTTTCAACACTAAGTCTGGTGCTTGAATTACAGACGCAGCCTTTTTAAGTTGATTAAGAATATCACTAGTAATTTCAAAACAAACATCCACACTTGGCATTGTAATCATTTTACTAGGACTTGTCACCACTGATGGGTCAGAGTAAAAGTATTTTAGTTTAGTACCTTTACTAGTCTCTTCTTTGATTGTTAAATATTGATCTTGAAAATCAATAATAGGTGTTTTAAATAAACTTGTCGATGACAAAAATTCATTTAAATCATAAATTGCAAACTGTTGATTAAACTCTTCATCAACATTTGCTTTAGCCAGGATGTTTTTCATCGCTGACATTGTAGTAATTGTGCTACCTTCTTTAACCAATAAATTAGGATTGATTGTTGAAAAGTTTTTCAGCACGTTTACTGTATTTTCAGTTAGTTTCATTTTTCACTTTCTCCATAGTATTATCTTCACTTGACATTAACAGTATAATATAGTGAATTGCTTTTAGCAAGTCTTTTCTGTTTTTGCCATTTTTTTTACCATACCTTGCAAGATATTTAATTGCATTAGCCTGGCAAAAATCTTTATCAATTCCAAGATGTCTTAACATATCTTGAACCTGAAATCCGTTTTTGTCAACACTATAATGTTGACTATAAGTTGACTCTAAATAATTTTTTATTTCTTCAATAATTTTTTGTTCGTTATATTTCAGAATGACACCCTCCATAACTTATAGTTTCTTAGTGTGACCAAACCTGTTGATACATAATCTGGCATAACTAACATTACACCTTTTTCTGCTGTGATACTATCATATATTTTTGGATAGAGGTCATGTCCATAACCAAAGTTAGTAGATGAACCCCAAGTCAAATCTGCTTGACCTGTATCATCTAAGAACATAATAATCTTAATCTGACCTTTTTCACCGATAGTCAATTTCTTTTCTAGATTATATGCCTTTTTTAAATAAGTCTTAGCAATCTTATTAACGATTGCATCTAAAGCTTCAGAGTCGCCTTTTGTATCTTTTATCTCTTCGGTGATTTCGTTAGGAAATTCTACACGCAAAATAGGACACATGGTTTGATTTCTCATTTCGATCTTCAAACCTTTGTTAGTTTCTTCTTGTTCTTTTTGAATATCTTTTTTTTGAGATACTAATTTATCGTCAATCTTTTTTGCTTGTTCGTTAAATTCTTTATCTGGTATTGCTTTACCATCAACTTGATCAAATGCCTTCATAATAAAATCCTTTATATATTTATATAACAAAAGGGGGGTCGTTGTCAACCCCCCAAATGAGATATATTATTTAATAGTGATTGTTTTGAGTTTATCTTTCTCTGGCACAATCTTTTCCATTGACACTTTCAATAGACCGTCTTTAAGTTCAGCGCCTGTGACTTTTACATCATCTGCAATAGTCCAAACCCTCTTAAATGATCTTTTTGAAATACCTTTATGCAGTACACCGTCATTATCCTCGACCTCTTGCGTGTCTTTATCTTTAACAGAATTGATAGTGAGTTTACCTGCCTCTACTTCCACATTGATATCTTTTTTATTGAACCCTGCAAGGGCAACTTCGATATCATACTTATTCTTGTCAGTTTTGACAATGTTGTATGGTGGATAGTTTGATTGACTAACCAATCTCATATCTGCATCGAACATAGAATCGAAATGTGAAAACACATCATCAAATCCTACTGAGAATGGTTGTAATTGTTGAAAAAAGCTTAATCTGGTCATATTAGAACCTCCTTTTTTTAAGCAAAGTTTATATTTTTGATACCTCTAATGAGCGTATCAATGACAGGTCTTAGATCAATAGACTCGGGTCGAACACCCACGGTTCTCATGAACCTGTCATAGTTATTTATATGGGAATTGACCTCTAAAAAGTCAACCCCCAAAATAAATTTCTTTAAACTTATATTGTCGCTTCTTTCAACTCTTCTTTTTCGTCTTCTTCGACAGTAGTTTGAGTATCACCTTCTAAAGAGTCAACTGTTACACCTGCATCAATCTTAGTGTAAAGATTTAAGAAAGATTCTTTAGTATCATCATCGAATCTAGCGACACACAACTCTATTGATTTCATTTTATCGCCAAAGATTGAATACGCTTTAACAATGTGGTCAAGTCTTCTAGTTGATATAATCTCATCAACTCCACCATCATAAAACGTTTTTCTGATAACCTCTGCCCAAGTACATAAGTTGGCAGCGAACTTCTTATCAGACTTACCATACTTATCCATAGAACCAAGAATAATCTTCTCTTCTACTTTTTTAGAAGCATATGGTTGTTCAATCGTAACGGCAAATCTTTCAAGAAACGCTTCATTTAAAACGTTAGTACCGATGAACCTACCGTCCTCAGAACCTTTTCCTTTAGTATTCGCTGTTGCGATAATGTTAAATCCAGCTTTTGGCGTAATCCATTTATTTACTTTTTTAAGATAAACACCTTTACCTTCTAAGACTGGTTGTAAACACATTAATTTATTTGAACCTAAATCACACTCGTCAAGAAGAAGAGTACAACCCTTTTCCATTGCTTCAACAATTGGACCAGGAACAAATTTAGTTTCACCATTAACAAGTCTAAAACCACCAAGTAAATCATCTTCATCAGTTTCAATTGTAATATTAACTCTGATTAAATCTTTTTTGTTAGCAGCGTGAACTTGCTCAACCATAAGAGTTTTACCATTACCAGACAGACCAGTAATAAAAATTGGATAAAACATGCCAGACTTAACAACCTGATTGATTGTAGAGTAATGACCCCAAGGTACGAACCCTTGAAACTTACTCGGAACTAAAGACTCCATACCAGAGTTTGTAGCAATTAAATTAACTGACATTGCATTGTCAGTACTATTAGAAACTGCCGCACTAGCAACTGTCTCAGTTTTCGCTTCAGCGTTGTCTGAAGGTAATTGATATTTACCATGACCTACTTTATACGCAGGTTTCTTGAACCAACTAGGATTTGAAAATCCATTCTTGGTTGCAAATTCATTGATCTCGTTTCTACCAACGATTGCACCGACTCCGAAATGTTTCGAAGCAGCATCAACGAACTTTTGTTTATTGGGTGTTAACATAATATAACCTCTCTTGTTTTTTATTGTTTGTTTTCTCACCTTATATACTAATAATAAAGGGTAACATGGTGGATTGTCAACCAAATAATATGGTCAAAAAACGTAATAAAATCAATCATTTACGCCACCATCCCTATAAATTTATTAAGTAATTGTCTATTTAATGTCTTAGAACCACTAGATTTCATGAAAGCTTTTGCAATCTGATTCGATTTTGCACCTTCTTTGATTTCTAGAACTTCATCTTGAGCACTATCAATCGGGCCTCTTGGTAAGATATAATACTCATCATAACCTTGAGATTTACAGACTAATACTTTTTCTTTTTTAAGAGTTTTCTGAGCATCTAAAATCTTTTGCTCGTCTCTACCTCTAGACCAACCCATTTTTCTACACATATTGTCAACGTTAACTCTACCATGTCTACCTCTACCATCGATAAAAAATCCAACGATATTAGCACCTGGTATTTGTTTCTTTAACAACTCTAAAAGATTTTTAGTTTGGTCGCCTCTGTAATAAGTGTTTTCTCTAGAACTTGAATGTGTAATATATCTTTTTTTATCTTTATACACAGTATCAACATCATAATGAGGTGAAACTGCTTTAATACCTTCACCCATCCAAGAATTTTTTTCAGTAGGATAATCATAATAATATTCAGCAGAATGACTATCACCATCAGTTAAGAATATCACATTAGTTTTTTGTACTCTAGTTTTTTGCTGAAATTTTTCTATAACTTCTGCTGCACAAAGTATAGCATGATTAAGTGGTGTACCACCTAACTGATATTTTTCAGAAACATAATTAACGTCAAGATATTCTCTTGAAAATCTTTGATTCCAACCAGACCAAGAATAAGTCATCTTCATTAAATACTTAATCATTTTTTCTTGTTCTGCTTTAGTCATATCAGAGCTAAACCATTCAATTAATTTAGTCTCTTCAATACACACATCACCAAGAACTACATCTTGAACTTTAGGTGTATTTTTATCTGTATCTTCGTTTCGTCTATGATCTCTATCAGTAAAACCTAATACTTGAAAAGGTATTTTTGTTCTATTACAAAACCAAATCAAGTTGTATAATTGTTTTAAAGTAAATGACATGTTATCACTCATCGAACCAGACCAATCAACGTACATAACCATTCCATGATTAGTTGCACCAGGTAAAGTAGTTATTTTTGCAAACAAGTCATCATTGTATTTGTAAGTATGTAATTTACTCATATTAAGAACACCAGTTTTAGAAACTGTTGCTCTCTTATATAAATCTGCTTGTTTTTTCATTTCAAATTCTTTAACCATATAAGAAACAATTTTTTTATTGTCATTAACAAGTTTAATATATTCCTTATCAAAATATTCATTTATATGAGCAGAATCTACTTTATAATGTTCATTTGAATCAGTAAGAACAGTTTTGTAATTAATGATTAAATTATTCATATTAAATTTTTTAGGAATATTAACATAGTTTCTATCTCTTGCTTCAGTATCATTATGATCGTTCATTGCTGATTGATACGCACCATCAGTATGAGCAACTAAATCACTTTTAATTCTATCTTGTCCTAAACCTGCACCGTTCCCAGCACCATTTTTTTCTTTAGTATCTATTTCTTTATCAATTTTTTGAGCGACTGCCTCTGAAACAATTTGACTATCAGAGTTTTCTGAATCCATTTCAATAGTATCTGAATCCGAAGAGTCATTTTGTTCTGACTCTTCGTTTTCGTTTTTAGGAGCATTAATCGGTATATTAATTTTTAATTCTTGTTCTTTATCTTTATCTGATTTCTTTTTGTAATAACCAGAAATTTCAATTGCAAGTTTAATTACATCATCTGGTGTTTTACATTTTGCAACTTTGGCTGCAAGTAATTTTTCTTCAACAGTAAATCCTACATCAAGACCAGTCTTGAAGTAAATATTAATTTTGTCAATAACATTAAGTTTAGATAAATCTTTGTTTTTAATACCAAAGAAATCTCTATCTAATAATTCTTTGTAACCTTGAGTAAAGTTTTTTCTAGAACCAGGGTATCTATCTTGTATCATCGCTTCAATTCTAGCATCTTCGATAACATTAACAACAGATTTATCAATACCATGTTTTTGTACTTGTTTTAACATATCTAAAGGAGTCCATAATGAATGGCCAACTTCATGACATACAAACATGTCATAAACATCGTTAGATATTTTATCTTTAAATATTGGTAATACTAATTCTCTTTTCTTGACATCAAAAGAAGCAGTAGTAGTTTTTTTATGAACTACTGAGATATCTTCTTCAGCAAGTAATTTTGCAATAGTTGATTTTTTCATTGATGTAATAACCTCTCTCATACTAGCTAAGTTATCAGGTGGGGGTGTTATTGTCAAGGCCTAAAAAAGTGAGTAAAATCAGGGTTTTTGGGGGATACTAACCCCTACGGACACCCCTTTACACCGGCTGAGCGGCGATGCTAGCGTGTCGTTTTTTGACGATTCGTAGTCGATTCTAGGATTTGCCCGAATATTCGTATAATCTCGATGCTATGAACTTATGTGCTTTTTCGTTAGGATGTGAATCTATTAAACTAACTTTATGTGATGAACCCATAGTTAATTCGCATAATTCTTTAATGCAATATCCACCAATACAATCTATCATAGGCCACCCCATAAAATTATCAAGTTTATCTATAAGAGGACTCTTTAATAATTCAAGAGCCACTTCTTGTTCTTGTTGTTTAAATTCTTGTGAATTTAAACTCAACCACGGTAATGGGGGTGTGCCTTGACAGAAAGTATATTTAATACCTAACTGTTTTAAAGTCATTTGCATTGAATATATGTAATTTAAATTTGTATATAAAAGTTGTTTTATTTCTGGGTATGGCATATTAAAAGCTTTTCTATACCATAATTGAGTTTCAACATATCTATTATCTTGGGCTCGTGGTGAAAGTGTTACAAACTCTACTGTTCTTTTTTCTTTTGTTATTAAAAAATCTTGTCTTGACCATTCTGACCACATAATATATACATGTTCAATATCTCCAAGATTATCAAATATTGCTTGTAAAGTTTTATGATATATTGCGTGATTACCGTATCCATTTCTAGCTGTGTTAATAACTTCGCAATTATGCATTTCGCCAATAACATCTGGCCACATTTTAAAATCTAATGGTTTTGGTTTAGCAGTTTTAGGATAATCCTTATCTGTAAAGGAACAACCACCTACAATAATTTTAGAATACTTTGACATTATATTTCTTTTCAAATCTTTTACCTTCTTGAATACTATCACACATAGGTTTACCTTTAATATTTAAACTTGTATTTAAAAGCATAGGACAACCTGTTTCATTATACCACTCTTCAAGTATAGGTCTTAATATACTAACATTATTTTTT
>MDTE01151115.1_pt1 | contig 10688 bp, 15 predicted proteins | sample 811231 | NCBI WGS metagenome assembly MDTE01 (sample SAMN05326651, study PRJNA326480) | marine metagenome | isolation source: seawater | place: Indian Ocean: Red Sea | collected 2010 | reverse complement strand
TAAGGTCCTCAATATGAGTCATATGAGTATTCTTACCTGCGGCTTCTGATAAGTAAGTTCTTAATGTTTTCACTTGTTCATTTCCTTTGTTTTAGCTTTTAATTTTTCTAGATGGTCAGTCCAGATTTTATAAGCTTGGGTTATATTCTTTTTCTTTTCTGGGTCTTTAGTTCTTTTAATAGCTTCTTTCGCTCTTTGTTGCATAACTAATGTAGCTTGAACTTTATGTGCGTGTGTTCTATTCGCTTTATTAATGATAGCCACTCCTTTATTAGCAGTAGCTGCATCTTTAAATCCTAGCCCATGGATTGTACCTTTAGGATTTTCATCAGTATATAAATCACTATGTTTAGAGCTGCCTTTATGTTGACCTTTTTTACGAGGTGTTCTAGTTTCAGCTTCTAAAAATGTTTTAAACTTTATCATACAAATTCTGTTTTTTTAGATGGTCTAGTTGATGTAAATACTCCGGTTCTACAGCTTTGTATGCCAAAATGATTCATATCACTAGAATATCTAGCATAAAAAATAGCTTTATAATCATCTCTTGGTATGAAACCATTTTCAGCCTGGTGATTAGATTTTATAGTCCAATACTTACCACTCTTCTTAAGCTTCATTTCACCTTGATGGAATTCATCAATATTGTTAAGACCTGGTTTGCCACCATAATCTATACCATATATTGATTTACGTACTATGTCTTTTCCATCGCTATCTAATTTAATTTCTCTTTTTACAGCATCTCCACTTTTCATTCCATCTGGAAATAGTCCTTTCAATGTTGATATAAAAGCGTTTACTTGTTTACTTCTTTCAAATACGCCTTTTGTACCTTTTGGTGTTAGTCCACCATATTGTTGAAAGTCATTTGATTTAGAACCAGCTTTATGAGATAACCAAGCGGTTTGTTCACCCATATCGTCTAGTAAAAAGAAGTCAGCTTTTGGTGTACCTTTTGGTTGACCAACACCACTAACTTTTACAACTCTTCCACCAACTAACATATCAAGAGCTCCATCTTCTTCATCATCCATTACTCTTTCTAGTTCTTTTCTGAAAGAAGCCAAGTATCTATCTTCAGCTGCTGTACCAAATCCTTTTCCTTTACCACCAAATTCTGGTGTCTTTAAAAAATCTCCTGGATATTTTACATTACCGCCAGTTGTATTAAAATTATATTTAAATCCTGGTTTACTAAATTCTTCTCTATCAGGCACTGGGTCTTTAATAATAACTTCGCCTTTAGTAGTTAAAAATTCTTTTTTCTTTTTAATTTTATCTAAAAATATATCAAGTCTTTCTGAATTACCCTTTTTAAGATATTTAGTTAAATCACTATGTTGCAACACAGTGAATTGTAATTGTTCTGTAAGGAATGACTTAAACCGTTTCATACAACTATTTATAATAGTTTATGACTCAGTTTTCTTTTCGATATAAAATGGGTTAGGCTTAATGTCGCCATCAGGAGCGACACTAATAATTTTTTCTTGGTGTAGTTTTTTTACAGTTATTTCAGCACCTTCTCTCATACCAAGTCTGTAGCTTTGATAAGAGCATATTAATATAATAACGCAAAAAATAAAAAATTCCATTATCTTTCGTATACGTAGACATCAACACTATCCGCATGTCTAAGAGGAAGAGACTGGTCGTAAGCCCTAGGGTGTTTGCCATCAGCTCTAGCATGCTTGGTACGAGGACCTCTTGCTTGAAGACAGACGCGAAATTGAGTCGGACTCCCAGGCTCCGCTGTATCAGTTAATTCAGCGTATCTTTTAGACCATGCATATTTTTTTCTAACATTTGCATTAATAGCTTTAACTGCTTTTCTTATAGTTTCTACTTCTAACATATCACCAGCACTCTTGGTGTAAAATGTTCCTACATAACTTGTTGAATTTCTCATTAGTGTATTGGCCTCCCGCCTAGTGTTTCAAGTTCAAACCCTTGCATATCGATGCCAAGTCTTGCTTGTACTGATTCGCAAAGTTTGTACCAAGATTCGTTAATAGTTTTTGGATTGTTATCCTTAGCCCAAGCTAACTCAACTAAATCTAATTCTATATCTAGTGGTATGTTTGTAGCTAAGCACGTTACTGTTAAAATATTTTCCATTATCTGCACTCCTCCTCAAATCTTTTTTCAATAAGTTGTTCAATCACTTTATCTCTATCAGTGAAAGCAACTCTTTCATCGAATGAATCACAAAGGCCTGGTTTTGAACCACCAAGTAATTCGATTAATATTGCTCCAGTAGACATTGCTTCGACATCTTCAGCAATTCTTTCTAGGGCTCTTTCGTTAACTATGTTTGACATTTTTTACTCCTTATTTAATTATTTAATATGTATATTATATCATACTTTTTCGCAAATGTAAACGATTTTTGGGAAAAAAATTGAAAATAATTACACAACAATCACTATCTAGAGAGCGGTTAAAATAAGGGAAAGAAAAGGGGAGCAAAAGCTCCCCCATGATAATGTCAATAATAAAGGAGTGTTATACTTCTTTTGCTATAAAAGTGTATACACCGTAAGCAAGGGCTACCCAAGCTACTATGTCAACTAAGCCACCTAGTAGTAGGTACGCTAATGATAATCCGACAATGACACCGCCGTCCCAAGACGTACGTTCTGCCCATCGGTCCAATAGCCATGCTTTTGCTGTATTTAACATATCCATATATTCCTCCGTTAAAGTTTAAAGTCAGCAAAAGAGTCATTACTTTCTCTTTCACCAAACTTGTTAATCGGCTTATCTGGCACCATTTCAGTCATGATGTCTGATTGAGCCGATTCCTCTACATCATATAGTTTCATGCGGGAACGGTCCACACCAACTACAAATCTCTTGTATTTGGTTGGGTCGTTATATCTATTCTTCAATTGCTTTACCAATAGTTGGCCTAATTCTTCAAGTTCCTCTGTTGATATAAGAGCAAACATTAAATCAGCCGTTGCTGGTAAACCAAACGATTCAGATGTATCCTCTAATCCGACGTCAGTATTACTATACCCAGACCTTGTAGTCTGAGTTGCCGATACTATAGGTACATTGAATTCTACAGCAAGGCCACGCAATTCTTCTGCTATGGCTTTGATATAGGTATAACTATTTATACTTCCACCCATGCCACGCATGCGACTTGAGGCACAAATATTTAAATAGTCAATATATATCATATCAGGCTTAAAGTTCTTTTTAAGCTTAAGCTCGTTAAGTAAAGCTCTGAAATGACCTGTATGTGCTGAGCCTGTAGGATATTCTTTTACTATAAGTTTACCTACAGAGGCTTTTGCAATTTTTCCAATCTTATCATCAAATACATTTTTAGGTAATGAGTTTAAAGATTCAATTGGAAGGTTCATAAGGTTAGCATCGATTCTTTCAGCGATTCTTTCCTCAGCCATTTCCATAGTCACATACAAAACATTCTTCCCTTGATTAAGAACAGATGCTGCGCAATGACACATGAATAATGACTTACCCACACCGGTACCGGCAAGGGCAATGTTAAGTGTCTTATTAGGTAGACCACCTTTTGTTATTTTATTAAAATAATCTAAATCAAATGGTATTCTATCTTCTTTACGATTATAAAAGTCAAACCTTTCATCACTATTGTCAATATAATCATGACCTATCTTTTGGTCAAATGATACACCAAGAGCTTCAGATAGTATTTCAGGTATAGCACCTTCACTTCTTAATTTGTCTTTACCATCAATGATTTGTATTGAATCCATGATAGCATTATAGACTGCTCTTTCCTTACACCATTTTTCTGCTTCAGTTATTAAATAATCAGTATCAACTTCTGATTTTTCTTTTATTTCATTAATTAATATTTGAGCACTATTTAATATTTCTTCTGAAGCATGAACCTTTTTAAGTTCAAGTTCTAATATTTTTGACGTTGGTAATTTATTATGTTTGCCTACAAATTGTACAATTAAATCGAATACCGTTTTATGAGTACCTTCAAAATATTCTTTTTGTAAATAAGGTACTACTCTTCTACAGAATTCTTCGTTATGTAGAAGATGATTCAGTATGTGTGTCGGTAGTTGATTCTCCATTTCCAATTCCTATTGTTGATAAATTATTTTCTTTAGCGTATTCTAAAGAATCTGTTATTATATATTGTAGTACAGCGCCTAGGTAATTTTTAAATCCTTCATCTTTATTTAATTCATCAATATTAAATTCAGCTGGGTCAAGAATTGTATAGTTAAAACTTAAAGTTGCTAAATCAAGAGTTTCATCTTCTCTTACTCCAACTTGTCCATATACAACTGTCACATTCTTCCAAGTCCCAGTTTTTAATTTAACGCCATGAAAAGCGCTTGCATCGTTTTCGACTATTGCATAGTCTTTATCGGTTATTTTATACATTATTCTGACTCTATATCTAAATCAATATCAATCATTGGTCTATGACCAATTGAATAATAAGTTTTTACAAACTCTTTAAAGTCTGTATCTGCAAAGATTGGTTCCCAGAACTTTTTCTTAAGAGTTTCTTTTTCTCTTACTTTAGGTTCTAGTATTTCGCCAGTATTCATATCAACTGATGCATACCAACCAACATTTGGTTTAGTGACATATCCACCAGCCATTGCTACATCAAGCAATCCACTATATTGTTCAATACCACCTTCCCATGAAACACTAATTGGTATTTTAGATTGTTCTTTTACAAACCTTGATTTTTCTACTTTGATTATAAAATGATACCCTTGTATTTCAGTACCTTTTTTCTCTTGGCGTCTTCCAATAATCCAAATGTTATCTGCTGAGTAGTAAATACCTGTACCACCACCAACAACATCTTTTGGAAATAATCCAATCTCTTTATATGTATGGTTAACAGCAAGTAAAGGGATGTTCTTCATAGTAAGATAAGGAGTGACCATTCTGAACAGTCCCTTTAATGCTTTAGCTCTTGACATATCTGCTACAGATTTTTCGTTAAGAGCATCTTCCAACTCTTTCTTAGAGGCTAAGTTCCCAATTGAATCAATAACGACTATTACTTTATCGCCTCTTTCGATATTTTCGAGTTGTCCTACTAAATCGAACTTAAGTTGTTCGACGTCAGTAATTGGTGTATGTAATACTCTACTTGTATCAATACCAAATGTTTCAAAGTAAGATTGTGGTGAACCAAACTCTGAATCATAAAAGAGCATTACAGCATCTTCATATTGCTTTAAATATGCTGCTCCCATCAGCAAAGCAAATGAAGTTTTAAAATGTTTAGATGGACCTGCTAGAACTGTAAGTCCTGAAGTAAGTCCTCCTTCAATATCGCCTGATAATGCAACATTAACCATTGGCACATCAGTAACGATTATATCTTTTTCAGCAAATAAAGCTGAATCTGATAGAATAGCAGTATCTTTAATCTTACTATTCTTTTTTAATTTATCCATTATAGACATATTATCTTCTCCTACCGCGTGCGGTAATAAATGCATCATTCATGCGTTGTTGTTTACGAGCTCTTGCAACTGCTTCAGCTTTTTTTCTTTTTCTTTTAGCTGTAGGCTTTTCATAGAACTCTCTCTTTCGTACTTCTTGTACAATACCTGCTTTCTCACAGGCCTTTTTAAATTTTCTTAAGGCTACATCAAAAGGCATTTCTTTTGGCGGCCTTCGGTCCCTGGGATTTCTTTTCCTAGGTCTCAAATCAATACTTGGCATAGTCACTCCTATTATTTAAATTCATATAGTATATTATAACATAAAACGGTCCAATTGTAAAGGACTTTTTTCATATTCATAAGTTCTTTTTTTATTGTCTTGAACTAAGAACTTTGTTTCAATTGTTTCGAGATTACCAGCTAAATATTCTTTAACCATTCTTGCTGGATGTTCAGCTGTAGTCACTGGCACGTTTTGGCAAATATGATTCAATGACCTTTTAGGATTAAGTAATATAAAGTCATCTGGTAATTTCATTAAAGATAGAGCTTCTCTTACTGTTAAATATCTATCTTCGTCTGGATGAGTTAAGCATGTTGGCATATGACCTACAAAAGCTCCTATTTTATCTTTAGGTACTTCAGTAGTTTTTCTCATTATGTTGCCACCTGCTTTTAGTTTATGATATTGTCTATCGCATTTTTTTGCTACATTATCATATCCATTTTCACGCATCCATTTCGCAACTTCTTTATAAGTTGTTCTTTCTTCAATGTAATCCATGGGATTAGTTGTTTTTTCTATTTTCTTTTGAAACTCTTTATGCGTGATACCACCCTCTAATACTTCTAATACATATTTATAATATGGTTCTTCGGAAGGAGTTTTATCATTACATAATATTTGACTCATTGGGTCATCATCACGTCTTTCTACAGCTCTTATATCATCAGCTATCATTGATGGCTTTTCTAATACATATTCAAATAGTGGTACTTCATCTCCTTTCCAAAAGAAATAAAATGTTCTATCTCTTACTTGACTTAAACCATGTAATATTGATTTTGTTTTAAAGATACTAAATGTATAGCCATTATCTTCTCCTATCTTCCTCAATCTTTTTACAACAGGTTCTCCCATCTTGCTAGCTAACCTTGGAGCATTTTCTCCCCAAAAAACATCTGGCTTACATTCACTTAATACATACTCAGCTGATTTATACATCCAATCATTCATAGGATTATTACTTGCGGCTGATGGACTAAGTGAGCTTAACCCTGCACATGGGCATACAGTATTAATCACATTAACTTTTTCTGTGTAGCTCGCTCCCTCTGAGAGATTCAAATACGGGACCTTTTCATTATAATAGTGTCTAAGATGAGATTCATTATCTTGAAAGCCCTCGAATGTTAGAAAATACTTTGGCTTTTCTCCAAAGACATTTTCCATTGCTATTGTTTCTCCACCTATTAATGGTACTATACTTGCATAACTCATGCAAAAAACTCCTCTAATCCTTGAGGTTCTATTCCATTCCAATGTGGATAAAACTCTCTAGATAAATGTATTGACTGTGGCTTTTCCATATATTTAAAATCTAATTGACCTTTTTTATTATATAAATTTTGTGTCCATCTTATTATGCCATATTCTTTTTCTATGTAATCATTAAATTGATTTCTCCAATCTGTTCTTTCTTTCCATGAACCATAAAATGGTTGACCTTTATACCAACCTGATTGTGGTATTCTTCTACTTACATCTTCAATTGGCAATAACTCGTATATTTTTGCATTATATTTATTAGCTTCTTCTATATATCTATCAGCTAAATCTTCTACCTTTTGATTTAATCTTATGGCATGATGTCTTACATCTATATTACCAAAATAACATTCTAACTCGTCGTAATCAAATGGTATAAATTTATCAAAACCTTCGTTTAAAGCTCCATTTAAAGTTTTGAATGGAACTGAATTTACTGTCCAACCTGGACGATACATACAAATAGAATGACTATCACCAATAACTATTTTACTAGTCGGGTTGGGATAGTCAATTCTTTCTGCTGTATCGAACATTCGTTCTAAATTTTTTAAATCTACTTGGTGCCATTCTGGTTGAACTTCTTTTTTAGCCGAGTCCAACTTTGATTTGACCATTTCGTGATACGGCGGGAAGTCGATTCCAATTGAATAGACTTTACCTTTGAACTGAGAAAAGTTGACAGTGTTTTGGACATACGGAAAACCATATACCCCACCAAACATATTAATTCCGCCACTCCAATCAGTACCATGGTAAACCCAAAGAGTATCATAAGCATTATGGTCTTTAATTTCTCCACCGTAGTTAACATCGCAGTTTCCATATTTCTCCTTTATCATATCTCCATACATTACTCCTGCAGCTCCTCTATGAGAACCTGGCCTTTTGGCTATAGGAATAAATGGACAGTTAATTAAATTTTTCATTACATATATTATAACATACTTTTTAAGTTTTGTAAACTGTTATTCAAAAAACTCAGTTAAAGTATTAGTCTTCTGTACACGCGCTACGCGTCTACGTGCGCATGCACGCTCGTCTTCACGTATCTGTAGGTACACGCCGAACTGACAAGACAAAACTTCAGTTCCGTAGTATTTGAGAGAATCCTGTTCGAACTCAAACAATTTAGTACCATCTTTTTTATTTATGTTATAAGCTTTAGGATGGAATACTACATTTTCTGTAAGTCCAATCTCATCGCTATTCTCTCTCATAAAATAAATTGCTTCATCATATAGTTTCTTTGGAGCATCTGGCCACATAAGTCCTATGGTATATACAGCTCCTGGACCAGGCGAAACAAATCTTTGGTCATGATGATATTTCATTTGTGGTAATACAGATGAAGAAGCCGCTCCATGGAATCCATAATAATGTCCTATGCCAGGTTGTTCTCTTAAAAGAGTATATATTTCTGACATATGATTACATTGCTGCATTCTATCTAAAAAGCCAGTATCTCTAAAAGAAGATACCCATTCACATACATCAACTGGATGAAACTTTCTATCGGGTTCATTATATTTTTGGCGACAAAAGTTTCTTGCTGCAGTTTGTATTGATGTATGTAATTCTGTTGTTCCCCAAATTGGCTGTTTGTTTTTAGTAGCTTTATCTAAATTATTACGTATAAATTGTATGTAATCTTTATCTTCATCTGCTATTCTATCAAAATCAACGAAGACATTATCTTTTCCTGATGCTAAAAAATGAACTCCTCTACCGCCATAAAAATGAGATATAAAAGTATTGCCAACTATATTCATTATTGAAGTATCTAAGCTTGCAATCTCTTGACCAATAAATCTCATACGGTCATCAAGTGTAATTGTTGGATGGAAATATTCTACATCTTCTTGTAGTCCGTAATCAACCTTGCCATGACGATTTACATTTTCGTATGTATCATCGACATAACCAAGTTGAATATTAGACCTTTCATTGATTTTATAAAGAAACCAATTGAACTCTTTCATAAGCTCAGTATCGTATTTCCACCAATCGTAATTATAATTAATACTTGACACGTTCCTCGTTTTTTCTTTTCACATGTACAATAGATACATTAGGACATAACTTTTCTATTTGTCTTATTTGTACTGGGTCATCTTCAAAATGCATTTGTATTTCTACTCCCAATGATTCTAGCATGTTTATCATATGTCCTTTAAAAATACCAGAAGCTTTTCTACTATACAATGGATTATCCATTACGCCACCTGGTACACTATGTGGATTAGGTAAATATCTTTTTAAAGGATTCATATATAGTGTATTATATATGCCTCGAGATTCTAACATTTTTATTGTTTCTTCTCTGTCAGTAAAAGGCCGCCCTGTAATGATAACGTCATCTTTACAGGGTCTTACGCCAGTGGTGCCTTCTCCAAAATAGATTACTCCATCGATATCAAAACTATTAATTTTCATAATCAGTTTTACTATCTTGGAATGTATGAGGCAAATCTTTTGCCTTTGGTCTATTTTCTTTTAGCTGAGGTTCTGTCATATTTGTGACTGTCCTTCTTGCTAAAGCATCACATTCGAATTTGGCATCTTCAGTTTTTAATTGTACTGGAGGAGTTTTTTGAGTCCACGCAGAAGGACCTCTTAAATATCCTACAATACCCATTTCTGAAGCTACCTTACAAAATCTAATAGCTGAAACTACTACACCTCCAGAATTAGGAGAGTCTTGGACTGAAAGTCTTGCTGACAATTCATATCTAGCTCCCGCAAATCCATAACCTATCATATCAAAGTTAGCAATTTTATTATCAGATGAAATATATTCTCCACCTGGCTTTTGCTGAACTGTAAGAGATGGACCAGCAAATAAAGTCATACCTGCTGTAGACTCATCTCTTACGATATTCTGTCCTTTAAGAACATTTTCTTTTGATACGTGTTTGTTATGCAATCTATATTGTTTTGCCATATTAAGGAAATCAGTATTAGCTGTTCTTCCTGTTCTAATATGTTCCTGGCCTTGTGTAGAACCAGCTGCCATATTCATTTGAATATGTTGCGTAATCATTAGACCTGAGTCTAACATGGCACCTTGTAAAACTTCTGACATTCTTGAAGCTCCCCAAGCTGACCTCATATCTGAACCAACAATTGTTAATCCAGCATCAATGAATCTTTGTTCAGTTGTCATAGCATCTTCAGTTGAAATTAATGTTGGTATACAATTAACAAAATGTACACCAGCTTCTAATGCAACATCAATCCAGTATTTTGAAGCTTCTTCTGAACCAACTGGTAGATAGTTAACTAAAACATCTACATCATGATACTGTAATAATTCAACTGTTCTTTCAAATGATTCAGCTGGTACAGCACCATTTACAAATGTGACTTCATCTGGATAGTCATGCATGTGTGGAGCTATTCCGTCCATTTCTGGAGCTGAATAAACCATTGCATCTGAACTTACACATGAAGTATTTGCTTTTGTTGTAATTTTATCGACATGGTCCATGGCACAATTAGGTTGAGCTCTTAAAGCTACATTTAATTTTTTGTTTACTTTCCTTTTATCGATATCAAACCCAATAACAAATTCAATATCATGTATTTGATATCCTCCGATATCTTCATACATAAGACCAATCTTATCATCAGGATTTTCGTTGTAGTATTGTACTCCTTCCACTAAAGACTTAGCACAACTTCCGACACCTACAATGCCGACT
>MDTE01173864.1_pt1 | contig 10690 bp, 14 predicted proteins | sample 811231 | NCBI WGS metagenome assembly MDTE01 (sample SAMN05326651, study PRJNA326480) | marine metagenome | isolation source: seawater | place: Indian Ocean: Red Sea | collected 2010 | reverse complement strand
TAAAGAAACACGTATATTATCAAGTGTATTTGCAAGTTTAGGTAAAAAACGTTGATTGACAAAATTAAGAGTAAGTTTATAAAACTTCGTATTAAATGACAAAAAGATTAAACTCTAAACATAAAGTTGACAGAAGATTAAAAGTAAATTTATGGGGCAGACCAAAAAGTCCTTTTAATTCTAGAGCTTATGGTCCTGGACAACACGGTCAGACCAAACAAAGTAAACCATCAGATTTTGGTATTCAACTTCAAGCCAAACAAAAGTTAAAGTCTTATTATGGAAATATTAATGAAAGACAATTTAGAAACATTTACAAGAAAGCCACTATGTTAAAAGGTGATACAGGTGAAAATTTGATTGGTCTTTTAGAAAGAAGATTAGATGCGGTTATTTATAGAGCAAAATTTTCAACAACAATATTTTCTGCTAGACAACTTATCAATCATAATCATGTTAGGGTGAATGGAAAAAAAGTTAATATTGCCTCTTATTTAGTTAAAGAAGAAGACAATATTGAGATTAGAGAAAAATCAAAACAACTTGCTATCATTGATATTGCTTTAGCAAATAAAGAGAGAGAAACCCCAGAATATATTCAAATGGATGAAAAAAATAAAAAATTAAAATTTATTAGAGTTCCAAAATTTGAAGAAGTTCCATACCCTATAGTAATGGAGCCTAATTTAGTGATTGAATATTATTCAAGATAAAATTGATTAAAAGATCCTCAAAAAAAAAGATAGAAAAAATTTTGAATGATAATCCATCTTGGAAAATTTTAGATATTGGTTGCGGATATTCAGCCAATCAAAATGCCACAACAATCTGCGATGTCCAAGATTTATCCGAGTTTTATAAAGATAAAAATTTTATAAAATTAGATAGCAAAACTCTTCCTTTTAATGATCAAGAATTTGATTTTGTAATTACAAGTCATGTGCTTGAGCATGTTGAGGATTTTGATTTTTTCATTAAAGAATTAGAAAGAGTTTCTAAAGGGGGTTACATAGAACTACCAACAAAACTTGAAGATAATTTAGTGTTTGAAAATAAAAAAGATCATTTATGGCATATGGAATTTGATGACGACAATTCTCAATTAGTTATATCAAAAAAAATTCAAATATTTGAACCAATTTTAACAGTTTCTTCTATGAAAAAATTTAGAGAAAATTTTAAATCAAGCCTAATTTATGAGTTAATATGGGAAAAAAAAATTGATTATAGATTTGAAAAAATTGAGGACAGTAATTTTAAAAAGATTAGTATTTTGAATTTATTAAAAAAATATTTTTCAAAAAAAATGAGAATGTTTATAAAATAATTACTTTTTAAAATTAATACCTTTTTCGTCTAGTGTTTTTTTAAGTTCACCATTTTCAAACATTTCTTTGATTATATCACAGCCTCCAACAAATTCTTTTTTAATATAAAGTTGTGGAATTGTAGGCCATTCACTAAAAATTTTTATTCCTTCTCTGAGTTTAGGGTCTTCTAAAACATTAATTCCCTTAAAATTAATTTCTAAAATTTTTAATATATTTGATACTGCCATTGAAAAACCACATTGAGGAACATCTGGTGTTCCTTTCATAAATAAACACACATCATTATTATCTATATGATTTTGAATTAATTCTTTTGTTTTATCATCCATTATTTTTCCTTTGTTTTTATAGCAAGTGCATGTAATTCATTTCCCATTTTACCCTTAAGTGAATTGTAAACCATTTTGTGTTGTTCTATTTTACTTTTACCAGTAAACAATGATGAGGTTATGGTAGCAGAATAGTGATCTCCATCACCTGCTAAATCATCAATCTTGACCAAAGCATCTGGAAATGCATCTCTTATGTATTTTTCAATTTCTTTTAAATCCATTGCCATTTAATTACTCATATAATTTAATAACCAATTTGTATTACAAGTTCTCAATTCGTCAATTGTAACTTTTGTCTTTTCATTAATTATCATGTCATTATCTATAATATATCCTAATTCTTCATAGTGAACTGAGTTTTTATCTAAAATATTAGTAACAGTTTTTAAATCTATAGTTTCAATTTCTATTATATATCTGCCTTGATCCTCAGAAAATAAATACTCAATTTCATTTATGAGATTTTCTGATTTTTTAAATTTAATACCTTTATTACCTTTTATACACATTTTGCTAACAGCAATAATTAAGCCACCTAAAGATATATCATGAGCACTTTTAATTAATCCATTTTCTATTAATTCTAGTAAAGTTTCACCATTATTTTTTTCATTGAATAAATTCACTTCCGGTGGAGGACCATTCTTTTCATCTAATATTGTTCTAGCAAAAAGACTTTGATCAATATGGCCTTCTGTTTTTCCAATAACCATAACTAAATTATCATTTTTTTTAAAATCCATCGTGATCATCTTTTTATAATCTTTTATCAAACCAACACCGCCTATAGATGGAGTGGGCTTAATACCCACTTCTTTAGTTTGGTTATAAAAAGACACATTTCCCGAAACTACTGGAAAGTTTAAATATTTACTTGCCTCACCAATTCCTTCTACACATTCGACAAACTCACCCATATTTTCCTCATTTTCAGGGCTTCCAAAATTCAAACAATTAGTAATAGCTATTGGAGTTGCACCTACTGAGATTAGATTTCTCCAACTTTCAGCGACTATTTGTTTGCCACCCGTTAAAGGATGAGCCCAACAATAAACAGCCGAAGAATCAACACATGCAGCTACAGCTTTGTTGGTTCCATGAACTCTTACAACACCAGAGTCTCCACCAGGTTTTTGAATTGTATCTCCCATAACAGTATGATCGTATTGTTGCCAAATCCATTCTTTACTGCAAATATTATGGTTACCCAAAATTTTAATCAAAACATCTTTGATCCTAAGTTTATTGAAAGTTTCTTTTTTTACTTTATTTTTTTTTGGTATTTTTGATTTCTTCCATTTTCGATCATACATTGGTGAGTTTTCCACCAATGTATTTACTGGAATATTTGCTACTTGTTTGTTATTAAAAAATAATTCTATATTCTTTGAGTTTGTAGTTTTTCCTATTACAGCAAAATCTAAATTCCATTTATCAAATATTTTTTTTGCTAATTTCTCTTTTCCATTCTCTAATATAATCAACATTCTTTCTTGACTTTCGGAAAGCATAATTTCATAAGGAGTCATTTTTGTCTCTCTACAAGGAACTTTGTCTAAATTTATTTCAATACCTAAATTTCCTTTTGAAGCCATTTCTATACTAGAAGAGGTTAATCCTGCAGCACCCATGTCTTGTATTGCAATTATAGAGTCTCCCTCCATTAATTCTAAGCAAGCTTCTAATAACAATTTTTCTGTAAAAGGGTCACCAACTTGAACAGTTGGTTTTTTTTCTTCAATTTTTTCATCAAAACTAGCAGACGCCATACTAGCTCCATGTATTCCGTCTCTTCCTGTTTTTGAGCCCACATATATAACTGGTTTATCTAATCCTGCAGCTTTAGAATAAAAAATTTTATTTTTTTTAACTAACCCTAAGGTCATTGCATTAACTAGAATATTACCATTATAAGAACTATCAAAAGAAGTTTGACCTGCAATAGTTGGTACACCCATACAATTACCATAACCACCAATTCCATGCACAACACCTCTTAATAAATTTTTTGTTTTTTTATGTTGTGGTGAGCCAAAATGAATAGAATTTAAATTAGCGATCGGTCTTGCACCCATTGTAAAAACATCTCGCATAATACCACCAACTCCAGTTGCTGCACCTTGGTAAGGTTCAATGAATGATGGATGATTGTGGCTTTCAATTTTAAAAACAATAGCATCTCCATCCTCTATATCTATAACACCAGCGTTTTCTCCTGGTCCTTGAATAACTTTTTTCCCTTTTGTAGGTAATCTTTTTAAATGAATTCTTGATGATTTATATGAGCAATGTTCATTCCACATGGCTGAGAAAATACCTAGCTCTGTAATGTTTGGCGTTCTTTTAAGTAATTCACAAATTTTTTTGTATTCATCTACTTTAAGACCATGTTCTATTGCTACTTTTTCATTTACAGACATTATTTAATATTATTAATTAAGTTTTTAAAAAATATTGATCCATCTTCTCCAGATAAACTTTTATCAATCATTCTCTCCGGATGTGGCATCATTCCTAAAACATTTTTTTCTTTATTGAATATTCCTGCAATATTTTTTAGTGAACCATTCGGATTAAATTGATCCTCAGTTTGACCTTTATTATTACAATAGTAAATTGCAACTTGGTGGTTGTCCTCAATTTCTTTAAGTTGATCTTTCGTACAAAAATAATTCCCTTCATTATGAGCAATATGAAACTCTAAAATATCTGAATCAAGATTTTTAAAATAAGGATTATCTTTATTATCTATTTTAATGAACACATTTTTACATATAAATTCTAAATATTTATTTCTTAATAAAACTCCAGGCACCAATCCTGTTTCAACTAATATTTGAAAACCATTACAAATCCCCATAACTAAACCACCTGAATTTGCAAAATTTATAACTGATTGCATAATTTTTGATTTGGATGCCATACTCCCGCATCTCAGATAATCCCCATAAGAAAAACCCCCTGGTAGAACGACTAAATCACTTTTTGGTAATTCATAATCATCATGCCAAACCATCTTATTTTTAAAACCAAACTTTGTTAAAGCAACATCCATATCTCTATCACAATTTGAACCAGGAAAGGTTATTACAGATGATTTCATTAATTATTGTATTTCAATAATTTTATAATTTTCAATTACAAGGTTTGCTAAAAGTTTTTTACACATATCTTCAACTAATCCTTTAGCTTTATTTGGATCATTTTCCTCAACATCAATTTCAAAGTATTTTCCCTGCCTGACTTCGTTAATATCTTTGAATCCCATTCCATCTAACGCTTGATGAATAACTTTACCTTGCGGATCTAAAACATCTTTTTTAAGTGTTATTACTGCCGAGATTTTCATTTATTTTTTTTTTTGACTGATGATAATTTTGTTACATTAACTGCAGAAACATTTGATTGCTCATGAAGAATACCTAATCTTTTTGCAACTTCAGTGTATGCTGGTATTAAATCTCCAAGATCTTTTCTAAATCGATCTTTATCAAGTTTTTTATCTGTTATAGAATCCCACAACCTACAAGTATCTGGACTTATCTCATCAGCTAGAATTACTTCGTTTTTACCATTAATTTTCAATCTCCCAAATTCTAGTTTAAAATCTATTAGTTTAATTCCTATACCTCTAAACATTCCAACCATGAAATCATTAATTCTAAGGACCATCTCTTTTACTTTTTCTATTTCTTTTTTATTTGCCCATTCAAAAGCATAAATATGTTCTTCTGCGATCAAAGGGTCACCTAAAGCGTCGTCTTTCAGACAATATTCAATTAAAGGATTTTTTAGAACTGTGCCATCTTCGATTCCTAATCTTTTAGTAATAGAGCCTGTTGCAACATTCCTTACAACGAATTCAATTGGTATAATTTCAACTAATTTTATTATTTGCTCCCTCATATTCAATCTTTTTACTAAATGATTTTTAATTCCAATTTGAGATAAATTTGTAAGAATATGTTCTGAAATTCTATTGTTCAATACCCCTTTACCTTCGATGGTAGTTTTTTTTTGATTATTAAATGCTGTAGCATCATCTTTAAAATATTGAATAACTAAATTCTTATCATTCGTAGCATAAATTATTTTAGCTTTCCCCTCGTAAAGTTTTTTACCTTTTTTCATTATTTAAATACTCTTCTAAAGATTAAATTTACATTTTTGAAATGCTTTGAATAACTAAAAATTGCTCTTAATTTTTTTATAGAAATTTTTCTCATTATATACCTGTCTGATTGAATAACATTAAACAAATCTAAATTTTCAGCAAAACATTTTTTTGCGTAACTTTGAACCATTTTATATGACTTTTCTCTACTTAATCCAGTTTTTGTTAGTTCAAGCATCAACTCTTGCGAGAAAATTAATCCCTTCGTTAGATTCAAATTCTCTAACATTCTTTTTGGATAAATAATCATATTGTCTAAAATATTTGTTAGCCGCACTAAAGCGAAATCTGTTGTAATGTTCGCATCTGGTCCGATATTTCTTTCTACGCTTGAATGTGAGATATCTCTTTCATGCCATAGAGCTATATTTTCTAATGCAGGTATCACTGAACTTCTAACCATCCTTGCAAGTCCTGTTAAATTCTCACTTAAAATTGGATTTTTTTTATGAGGCATAGCAGAGGAACCTTTTTGATTTTTTGAAAAGTATTCTTGTAACTCATAAACTTCTGTTCTTTGTAAATGTCTAATTTCTGTTGCAACTCTTTCTATAGAGCCTGCTATAATTCCTAGCACAGAGAAATAAAATGCATGACGATCTCGTGGTATAATTTGTGTTGATATTGGCTCTATTTTTAAACCAAGTTTTTTTGCTACATGTTTTTCAACATTTGGACTTATATTTGCAAAAGTACCAACAGCTCCTGAAATTGCACATGTAGAAACCTCTTCGATAGCATGAATTAATCTATTCTTATTTCTTTTAAATTCTTCATAAAAGGAGGCTAGTTTTAAACCAAAAGTAATTGGTTCAGCATGAATACCATGACTTCTACCCATACATGGCGTATATTTATATTTTCTTGCTTGCTTTTTTAATACTCTTAAAATGTTATCTAAATCTTTTAATATTATTTTTCCTGACTGAACTAATTGTATATTATAACTTGTATCCAATACATCTGATGAAGTCATTCCTTGATGTAGATATCTTGCTTTAATTCCAGCTTTTTCCGTTACCGATGTTAAAAAAGCAATTACATCGTGTTTCACTTGTCCTTCTATCTGATGAATTCTTTTAACATTTATCTTTGCTTTTTTTTTTACAATTGATGAAACACCCTTAGGAATTTGACCGAGCTTTTCCATTGCTTGTGCAGCAGCTATTTCAACATTAAGCCATATTTTATATTTGTTTTCTTCTGACCAAATATCAGAGAGTTCTTTGCGAGAGTATCTTTTAATCATTAATTATAAGTATGGGGGCTTTAAATAACCTTTATCAGATTCTGTAAAAATTTCATAACCATTTTCTGTAATTCCTATTGTATGCTCAAATTGTGCAGATAAAGATTTGTCTTTGGTTACCGCAGTCCAACCATCATTCAACATTTTGACAGGGAATTTGCCTGCATTAATCATTGGCTCAATAGTAAAAGTCATACCGGGTTTTAAAGAAATCCCAGTTTTTTTTTGGCCATAATGTAAAATATTTGGAGGCTCATGAAATTTTGTGCCAACTCCGTGTCCACAAAAATCTCTTACAACTGAAAAACCTTTTTCTTCAACGAACGATTGTATCTCATGACCAATATCTCCTAGTTGAATTCCTGGTTTTAAAATTTTTATTGCACGCATCATTGCTTCATAAGTTACATCGATAAGGTTATTTAATTTAATCGGTGTATTTCCTATGCAGAACATTCTACTTGTATCTCCATAATGATTATTTACTATTGCAGTAACATCAACATTTAAAGCATCTCCCTCACGTAAAACTCTATCAGAAGGAACTCCATGACAAACAACATGATTTAAAGAGGTACATAGTGACTTAGTAAAACCTCTGTAATACAGTGGTGCAGAGTGTCCACCGTGATCACGAATAAATTCGTAGCCTAGTTTGTCAATATAATCTGTTGTTACTCCTTCTTTAATATTTTCAGTCAACATGTCTAAAGTTTTTGCAGCTAAATTTCCAGCAATTCTCATTTTCTCAAATTTTTCTTTATAACTATTCATCTATAATTTTAAGTTTTTTCTCTATAAATATTTTTTTTGGACTTAAATTACATCTATAAGCTAAAAATTTAACGCCTGCTTTTTTAGCTAATAAAAAATTTTTATAATATTCTTTATCTATATCTTTAGCTATTTTAAAATACTCCATATTTTGAATTTGAACCAAAAATAACAAATAAGATTTATAGCCTTTTTTTATGGCATCAATAAGTGCAAGTAAATGTTTAGATCCTCTAGATGTTATTGCATCTGGAAATTCGGCAGTATCTAAATTCCTAAATAAAGTAACATTTTTAACCTCAAGAAAAAATTTTTCTCCTTTTTTTTTCAAGTAAAAAATCAAATCTTGTATCCTTATTAAAAAATACCTCTGGTTTAATCAAGTCATTATTTTTGAGCTCTTTAATTAGATTATTCTCTAAACCATTTTGAGTTATTTTATTTGCTCTATGAGTATTTATTCCAACCAAATTTTTTCTAGTTTTTATAACTTCTAAGCTAAATTTTAGTTTTCTTTTTGGATCATTATTTTGAAGTAAATAAACATCGTTATTTTCATCTAGTAAACCTTTCATTGAACCTGTATTTGGGCAATGTGATGTGACTATTTCTCTTCCAACTTTTACATCTACAAAAAACCTTTTGTATCGTTTGATTAATTTGCCTTTTATTAAAGACTTGGTAAATTCCATATTTAAATTATATATTTCATATGAACAAAAAAGCAAAAGTTAATGCATCAATCTTAATTATAGGTAATGAGATTTTATCTGGAAGAACTCAGGATACAAACACATCTACTTTAGCTTTATGGTTAAATTCAATTGGAGTGGGTGTCTCAGAAGTAAGAGTAGTTCCTGATGTTGAAAAAATTATTGTCGACACATTAAATTTTTTAAGAACTCAATATAATTATGTTTTTACAACTGGTGGTATAGGACCAACTCATGATGATATTACAGCAGAGTCTGTTTCAAAAGCATTTGGAGTAAAATATGAAATTCATAAAGAAGCTTTTAAGATTTTAGAGTCATATTATAAACCTGGAGAATTTAATGAAGGAAGACAAAAAATGGTTTGGATGCCAGAAAATGCTAAATTAATTTTAAATCCAACAAGTGGAGCGCCAGGATTTAGTGTTGAAAATGTTTTTTGTTTACCAGGTGTGCCTTCAATTTTAAAATCTATGCTAGGTGAATTGAAAAATAAAATTGTTGGTGGTGAGCCAATAAAAAGTCATACCATAAGTTTAAGAACAGTTGAGAGTGAAATTGCCAACTCACTTAATAAAGTTCAAAATGAAAATAGTGATGTTGAAATTGGTAGTTACCCTTTTTTTCATGCTGGTAAATTAGGGGTTTCCATAGTCATTAGATCAGAAGATCAATCAAAAATTGATAATTGTAATTTACAAATTTTAAAATTTGTAAATGATAAAAAGATAGAAATAGTAGATCGTTAAATGCTATATTTTGCTTATGGAAGTAATCTTCATCATTTTCAAATGAAAAGAAGATGTAAGGATAGTATATTTATTAAAAAGATAAATTTAAAAGATTTTAGATTAACATTCAGAAGCAAATACCGTGCAGCAGATATAGAACTAAAAAAAAATTCCATAGTTCCTGGAGGATTATTTGAGATATCAAAAAGTGATGAAAAAAAACTAGATCTTTATGAAGATTATCCAAATTTATATAAAAAATATTACTTTTATTATTATGGAAAAAAAGTAATGACTTACTTAATGGTAAAAAAAACATGTTTTAAATTTCCAACAGAGAGATATCTTAATATTGTAAAACGAGGGTACAAAGATTGTGGATTAAATAAAAAATACCTTTACCAAGCTTTAAAAGGCAATTAGATGATAGAATTTCCAAATAGTTTAAAACCGTTTTTTGTTGATAATGAGGATTTAATCAGACTTGGATCTATTGATGATGGTGGTTATGTAGTTCCTATTCAAACAGTAAATTCTTCAAAGGTATTATTATCTTTTGGTATTAGTGATAACTGGGAGTTTGAAAAAGATTTTTTAAAAAAAACTTCAGCAAAACTGCTGGCCTATGATCATACTATAGATAAAGAATTTTGGTTATCGAAATTTAAAAAAGATTTAATTAAATTTATTCAATTAAAAATATTTAAACCAAAAAAACTTTATAAAATGTTTCAATATCTTGACTTTCTTTTATTTTTTAAAATGAAAAAAAATAATAAATTTTATTTAAAGAAAATAGGTAAGTGCCAAAACTGTTTAAGTTTAAATGATATTATAACAAACCATATAGAGGAGGAAAAATTATTTTTAAAAATAGATATTGAGGGATCAGAATATGATATTCTTGAAGATATCATTTCAAATAAAAGTAAAATCCAAGGTATAGTAATTGAATTTCATGAAGTATCGAAAAATCTTGATAAAATTATTAATTTTACAAACAAACTAAATACTCATTTATATTTGGTGCATATTCATGCAAATAATTATTCAATTAAAGAGCTTGATCAATTTCCTGAGGCTATTGAGATTACATATTCCAAAAAAAATCTTCATTTAAACATTAAACCGAATGAAAAAAAGTACCCCCTTAAAAACCTTGATCATCCAAACTCTAAAAGATCTCCAGATATAAAAATTTCTTTTGTTAATTAGTAAAATTTATCCTTAAATATTTATTTATTACTCAACCAAATTGTTTCAAAGGGTTTAAGTATTAAAAACTTATTCTTTATTTCAACTTTAGGCCCAATCAGATTATTCCAAATATAATAAGCTTTATTTAGTTGTGCTTTCTGAATTTTTGAGGATAAATTTGTAATGCAC
>MDTE01116515.1_pt1 | contig 10691 bp, 12 predicted proteins | sample 811231 | NCBI WGS metagenome assembly MDTE01 (sample SAMN05326651, study PRJNA326480) | marine metagenome | isolation source: seawater | place: Indian Ocean: Red Sea | collected 2010 | reverse complement strand
CTCACGCCGGCTCGCTCCGACGCTTGCTCGATGGCGACCATTTGTTCCGCGGTGACGATCTTCAAGAGTCCTCACGTTGGACGACCACAAAGGCCACGGCGTACTCACGGGAGTGGGAAATGCTCAATGAGATTTCGGTGACCTGCAACCGTTCGGCCCGGCTGGCGGCCCGTCCGTGGAGTTTGACGCTGGGCGCCCCGCTGTCGGCGCGGACGACCTCGATGTCCTTCCAGCCAACGCCGCGGACACCGGTGCCCAGGGCCTTCATGGTTGCTTCTTTGGCCGCGAAACGTCCAGCCAGGTTGGACGCGCGGCCCCGGCAGTAGTCAATCTCTTGGGGGGTGAAGACGCGCTTCAAGAACCGCTGACCGTAGCGGTCCAGCACCTGTTTGATGCGGGGAATCTCGATGATGTCGACGCCGGTGGATAACATGGCACGACCCGTTTCGAGTCTACTGGTCTCAGTCTTCCCGTTGGTGACCTGGCAAAGCCAGATTGTCCAGGATCCGTGACACCGAGTAGCTGCGGTTCAACACATAGAAATGGACGCCGGGGACGCCCTGGTCCCACAACTCCCGTACCTGGGCGGTGGCGTACTCAACTCCCATGTCCCTGGCGCTGGAATCGTCGTCGGCATATTTGTCCAACAGCTTTCCCAGGTCGGAGGGAATCGTGGAACCGCAGAGCGTGGTGAAACGGCGCACCTGGGCCGAACTCAAGACCGGCAACACGCCGGGCACAATGGGCACATCTATCCCGGCGGCTTTGGCCCGCTCCACAAAATCGAAGTAGTACCGGTTGTCGTAGAAAAGCTGGGTGACCAGAAAATCGGCCCCCTTCTCAACCTTCAGCTTGATGTAATCCAGGTCGGCATCAAGGTCCACCGACTCTGTGTGGCCTTCGGGATAGCAGGCCGCGGCCACGCCAAACTTGAAATTGGCCTTGATGTGGGACAACAGGTCCGTGGCATGGGGGAACCCGCCGGCCACCGGTACGAACTCAGTCTCGCCCCGGGGCGGGTCACCGCGCAGGGCGATGACGTTCTCCACGCCTGCCGCGTCCAGGCGCTCCAACACCCCATGTATCTCCTCTTTGGTCTGGCCGACGCAGGTAAGATGGGCCATTACCTCCACACCCGCAACCTTTTTGGCCTGGACTGTGATCTCTTCGGTGAAGGCTCGGGTGGAGCCACCGGCGCCGTAGGTCACGGAAACGAAGTCTGGGCGGTAGACCTTCAACTCGTCCAGCGCTTCCAGAACGGCCGGGATGCCGTCGGCGGTGCGGGGAGGAGAGAATTCGTAGGATATGGGGCGCGTTTTCTTTAGGATTTCGATTATCTTCAAAGTGGGTATCCAGCGGCTACCGGCGGCGCGTTGGCGTCGGCAGAGGATGGTGATTGTCTATATTATGCGGGGATGCCGCGTCTGGTGGAGACACCAAATCATAGCACCGGCCCGTGGAGGTGTCGAACCAGCCGTGCCTGACAGGCCCTCAAACAGGGCGTTAAAACTCGGGCTGTCTCTTTTCGCGGAAGGCCCGGATGCCCTCGGCTGGATGGGGCGAGGTAGTCATGTATTGGGTGAAGGCCAAGTTCTCCAGGGCCACCCCGTCCTCCAGGGGCATACCCATGCCCCTTAGAGTCACCGACTTTATGAGGGCCAGACCGGCCCGGCTCTTGGTGCGCAATGGCTCCACCAGCTTCTCCAGCTCTTCTTCCAGCAACTCCGAGGGCACAGAGCGCAGGGCCAGGCCCCAGGCCACCGACTCGGCGCCGGATAGCCACCGGCCCGTGGTGAGCAGCTCCATGGCCCGCTGCAGGCCCACCCTGCGGGGCAAGCGCTGGGTAGAGCCGCCGCCGGGCATGAGCCCGAAGTTCACATGCTGGTCTCCCAGCCGGGCGTCGTCGGCCACGATGGCCATGTCACAGGCCATCATCAACTCCAGCCCGCCCGCCAGCGCAAACCCGTGCACCAAGGCGATGGCGGGGATGGGCAGTTTTTCGATCTGGGACAGGGTGTCGTTCAACTGTGCCACGTATTCGGGCAGCAGCGTGGGATCGTCGAAGGTGGTCTGGAAATAGGTAAGGTCGGCCCCGGCGCAGAAGGCCCGGCCCTCACCTCGTACGACCAAGGCCTTGATGGACTCATCGTTCCCGGCATCGGCCACGGCGAAGGAGAGTTCGGCCAGCACCTCGGGGCTGAGGGCATTCAAAGCATCGGGACGGTTGAGCCTGACAGTGGCCACCCGGTTGTCCTTATCGAGAATGATGTTGGTATACTCCACGGGAAACCTCCTTCCGCTTGGCGACCTCGAATTTAATATACCAGACGGTTGGATTTACCCCTCCGCGGGTGTCCCGTTGGCCTCTGTTCAGGAAGAAAGCTGCACCATCAAAATTCGTGTCCAACCCAGGGCTTCCGCCGACCAGGTGGTGGGCTTTGAAGAAGGCACGCTACGCCTGCGGGTGACGGCGCCGCCCACGGGCGGCAAGGCCAATGCCGGAGTGACCGCGCTCATCGCCAAGAGCCTGGGCGTGGCAAAATCCAAGGTCCAGATAGTCCGTGGCCACAGCTCACGGGACAAGGTGGTCTCCGTGGCGGCCCTGGACGAAGCGGAAGTGCGCCGGCGGCTTGGGGCAAACACCGGGGGATAAGAAAAAGTGTTCCGACGAATGATACCGCCCATGAATTTCGGCTGGGTCATACCCGATGAACTGGCCGGCTCAATGGGCCCCGCCGGATTTCAGGACCTGTATTTCCTCTATGAGCAGGGAGTGCGGGCCGTGATTCGCATGGAGGAACGCACCATCGCCGCCGATTCTGGGAACATGGTCGACCTGGTTGACATGTACGAGCCGGTGACCGACTTCACTCCGCCCAACCTGGAGCAGACCCACCGCATGGTGGAGTTCATCGACCGGCAGATCCAAGACGAAAGGCCGGTGGTGGTCAGCTGCTACGCGGGAATCGGCCGCACGGGCACGGTGCTGGCCTGCTATCTGGTGCACCGGGGAGACACCCCGCCCGACGCCATCAACAGGGTGCGGGAGCTACGGCCTGGGTCCATCCAGACGCCGGAACAAGAAGCCGCCGTCTTCCAATACGCCCGGTCCCTAAACCAGCCGGAAGGTTAGGCAGCCATGCCTGCCGCGCCCTTCTTCTTGGCTGTTACTGTTAGCGAATCGCCGATATCCAGGCCCCGTACGTCGATCAATGTCCCGCATTGCAGGCACTTCTTGTACTCGCCGTAGGCGTCCTTTTCGAGAGTAAGGTCTCCCTGGCATTTGGGGCAGGCTTTGAAATAGAACATCGTATGATTACCGGGCGTGGGCTGGGTGATTCTTGGCGGCCTCCGCCTCTTTTCCTCTGTTGTAATTTGATGCCGCTGTTCCCGCCGGGGTTCCTCTGCTATATTCACACCGGAAAACGGCCTCTTGGCCCTCTAGACGCATACCACACCAAATTTGTTCCCTGCGGCGGAGAAAAATCCCTTGGTCCAGATAAAACAGGAATTCATCGATGAAATGGTGGCCCACTCCAAAGAGGACCTGCCCAACGAGTGCTGCGGCATTCTGGCCGGGCCGGACAACCGGGTGGAAAAGGTCTACCGCATGTCCAACGTGGAGGCCAGCCCCTTCAGGTTCTCCATGGATCCGGGAGAGTTGGTGCAGGTGGACTCTGAGGCGGGGGAAAACGGCTGGGAGCTTCTGGTCATCTACCACTCCCATACGGGGAGCGAGGCCTATCCATCGGACACGGACGTACGTATCGCAAGGGGGACAGCCGGTCTTTGGCCGGACGTGCGCTACGTGCTGGTCTCCCTGATGGACATGGATGATCCGGTGGTGCGAATCTTCCAGATCGCGGACGGAGTGGTCACCGAAGAACCCCTGGAGATTGCCTGACCCGGTAGACTACTCCCTGTTCAGCCCGGCGTCGGCCAACGTGGCGTGGCCGTTGGCTTCTTCCTGTTTCTCAGACTCGCCAATGGTCGCCACGATCACGGCACCGGCGACGTAGGCGCCGGCCATCAGAGCCAACAACAAGACCGACACAGCCTGCTTGATGCGCCTCCGGGCCAGGATCAACACCAGCCCGGTCAGCATCATGCCCCCCGCCACCCCACCGGCAACGAAGTGCGCCGGCTCCATCTGATTCAACACAACGCCATCCCGGTAAAAGATGTCGGAGTAGAAGAGGATCGAGATATTGAAGGCGCAGCTGCCGTATAGTCCCGCAACCCCCAGGTCTGCCGCCCCTATGCGCGCCGCGGTAATCGTGGAAGAGACCTCCGGCATCGACGTAACCACCGACACCAGCAATATGCCCAGGGTGCTGGAAGCTATCCCGGTGACCTCGGTGATCTGGTCCGCGCTCCAGGCGAGGAAAAACCCGGAAACAACCACTCCTGCCGATGCCAGCGCGAATAAGGCCCAGGCCCGGCCCAACCCCAAGGTGGGTTCCGCTTCATATTCGCTGTCCTCTTCGGGTCTCGTCTTATAGACCATCCACATGCTGGCCAAGAAGGCCACGATCAGCACGATGGAGGATATTCCCACTTCCCACAGCGTGACCCCGATGCCCAGAGCACCGAGTAGGAGGGCAAGTCCCGTCAGTCCGGACGCCGCAACGATAAGATAGGCCTGCTCCGGCGCCACGCGGACGAGAAACCGGTTGGCGCCGAACACCATGGCCACACCGGCCAAGATGAAGACGTTCAGCATGTTGGAGCCCAGAATGTCTCCCAAGGCAAGCTCGGGGTTCGGCGGGTCCAACCGTACAGCGGAAATATTGGCCGATAGCTCGGGAAGGGATGTGGCCAAGGCCATGAGTAGGCTGCCCACAAACAGCCGCCCCCAGCCCGTGAGGGTGGCCAGAGCATCGCCATACACGGCCAGCTTGGCGCCGCAATAGACCACCACGCAGGCGCTGGCCACGAATACGATTATTGCAACCGAGAGGTCTCCGCCCATCGGAGGCTAGCTACCCTGTTCTATGGCAGCCACCACCCGGTCGCCCATCTCCACCGTGGAGACCTGCTGGGTGCCCTCTGTAACGATGTCCGCCGTGCGGACATTCTGCCCCAGCACCTGGTCCACTGCCAGTTCGATGGCAGCGCCCTCTTCGGTCAGGCCCAAGGAGTAACGGACCATCAACGCCACGCTCAATATGGAGCCTGTGGGGTTGGCGATGCCCTTGCCCGCGATGTCCGGCGCCGTACCGTGAATCGGCTCGTAGAGTCCTCCGGAGCGCATTCCCGCCACCGGCACCCCGGCCAGACTGGCGGAGGGAAGCAGTCCCATGGACGCCGCCAGCATGGAGGCCTCGTCGCTGAGGATGTCGCCAAAGGTGTTCTCGGCCACGATCACGTCGTAGTCGATGGGGCGCTGGATCAACTGCATGGCGCAGGCGTCCACAAGCACATGTTCCAGTTCAACGTCGGGGTATTCCGCAGCCAAGCGGGTGGCCACGGTGCGCCACAGCCGGGAACACTCCAGCACGTTGGCCTTGTCCACGGAGGCCAGTTTCTTGCGCCGGCCACGGGCCAGTTCAAAACCAACCCGTACCACGCGTTCAATCTCGCCCTCGGTGTAGCGCATGGTGTCTTCCGCGACGATGCCGTTGGGGGTCTCCCGCCGGCCCCTGGGCTCGGCGTAGTAGAGACCGCCGGTGAGTTCCCGGACCACCACCAGGTCAACGCCCGTGACGATGTCCGGCTTGAGAACGCTGGATTCCACCAACTGGGAATAGACCTTGACCGGCCGGATGTTGGCAAATACGCCCATGTGAGCGCGCATGTCCAGCAGGCCCATCTCGGGGCGCACCTTGGCGTCGGGTGAGTCCCATTTGGGTCCACCCACCGCGCCGAACAAGACGGCGTCGTTGGAGTCCAGGAGGCCGATGGTCTCATCGGTCAGGGGAGTCCCGTGCTTGTCGATGGAGATCCCGCCGATATCGCCATAACTCAGATTAAACGTGTGCCCAAAGGCGCGGCCCACGGCCTCTAGAACGCGGACACCCTGGTCCGTCACCTCCGGGCCGATTCCGTCGCCACCCAATACGGCGATGTTGAACTCCACGAGGACCTCCTGACTATTGGCAAAATGGGGTTGTTCTGGCCGCCCCGGCATCGAGCCTTGGAGCCTGGCCCGCACCAGTATACCCAATAACCGGCGGCACCCACAATCAGTCCGTCCCCTGCCTGGCAATGCCCCTGAAATTCGTCTATCATCCACTCCTCACACCCGTGGAATCGACAAGATGCCAATATGGAATTCAAGCAATTTCTGACCGGCCTCCAGAACATCGTCGGGGAGGAGAACGTGGTTTTCCATCCCGAGGACCTGCTGGTCTTTGAATACGACGGCTCGGTGGACCGTGGGCTGCCCCAGGCAGTGGTCTTTCCCGCCAGCACCGATGAGGTCAGCCAGGTGATCACGCTGGCCCACGGCGCGGGCGTGCCCATGGTGGGCCGCGGGACGGGCACCGGTCTCAGCGGCGGCGCCATCGCTCCTCCCGGCGCAATACAGATCGCCTTCCCCCGCATGAACCACATACTGGAAGTGGACACCGACAACCGCCTGGCGCTAGTGGAGCCGGGCGTGATCAACCTGGACCTGGACACCCACGTCCGTAAGTTCGGCCTCCGCTACGCCCCCGACCCCTCCAGTCAACGGGCCTGCAGCCTGGGCGGCAATATCGCCGAGAACGCCGGCGGCCCCCACTGCCTGGCCTACGGCACCACCACCAACCACGTCCTGGGCATGGAAGTGGTGCTGGAAGACGGCACGGTGGTCAACCTGGGCAGTATGGCCCGAGAGACGGTGGGCTACGACCTGCGGGGAGTGTTCACCGGCTCCGAAGGCACCTTCGGAATCGCCACCAGGATCGCCGTGCGCCTGCTGCCGGTGCCTGAGTCCGTGCGCACCTTCCTGGGCATCTTCCCCGATGTGGAGTCCGCCTGCACCGCCGTGTCCGCGGTCATAGAGAATGGCATCGTCCCAGCGGCATTGGAGATGATCGACGCCCTCACCATTCAGGCCGTGCAGAAGGTCAGCGACGCCGGATACCCGGACGACGCCGGGGCCGTGCTGCTCATCGAACTGGAAGGACTGCAGGACGAGGTGGACGAGATCGGCTCCGAAGTGGAAGCCGCCCTCTGGGACACCGGCGCCACCCAGGTGCAGGCCGCCCAAGAGGAGGGGGAGAGGGAGCAGCTTTGGGTGGGCCGCAAGGGGGCACTGGGCGCACTGGGAGCCCTGGCCCCCAACTATTTCCTGGTGGACGGCGTGGTGCCCCGGACCAAACTGGCCGAGGTGCTGGGCCAGGTCGCTGAGGTCGCCAAGAGATACGACATCCTCATCGCCAACGTGTTCCACGCCGGAGACGGCAATCTCCACCCCTGCCTGCTCTTCGACGAAAGGGAGCCCGGGGCCTTGGAGAAGATAGTCGAAGCCGGGGCCGAGGTTCTGAGAGTTTGTGTTGACGCCGGCGGCACCCTCACCGGAGAGCACGGCGTGGGGCTGGAGAAAAAGGAACAGATGCCCCTGGTCTTCTCGGATGAGGACATGGCGGCCATGCTCGCCGCCCGCCAGGCCTTTGCCCCCAAAAACAGCCTCAACCCCGGCAAGATATTCCCCGACGGCGTCGCTCACGCTCCGTCCGCCCATTCATCAGCCCCCGGCATGACCGTTTAGCCCGGTAGGAGCGTTTATTTGGAGTCTTCCCTTGGCGACCGGCTCGTTGGCCTTCTGGGTCAGAATGCCGTCTTGCCCGTTGATGGGTATGAAGTGGACGGGCAGACACCCCAGGCCGTGGTGCGTCCGGCCGACAAACTCCAAGCCTCAGAACTGCTGCGCTGGGCCTCTGCCGAAAATGTGGCCGTCACACCCTGGGGCGGCGGCACTCGCATGGGCTTGGGCAACGCCCCCCGCCAGACAGACGTGGTATTGGATACCGCACGCCTGGACCGGGTCATCGACTACCAGCCGGCGGATATGACCGCCACCGTGGAGGCCGGCGTCACTCTGGCAGCCCTCCAAGAGCAGCTGGCCCCGGGCGGGGAATTCGTCCCATTGGAGACGGCTTTGCCCGGCCGCTCCACCATCGGCGGCATCCTGTCCGTGGGCATGGGAGGCCCCCTGTCCACCAGCTACGGCCTGCCCCGGGAGTGGCTGATCGGCATCAGCGTCCTAGATGCTGCTGGGGTGGCAACCAAAGCCGGTGGCAAGGTGGTCAAAAACGTCACTGGTTACGACCTGAACAAGCTGTACGCCGGCTCTCTGGGCACCCTGGGAGTGATTACCGAGGCATCCTTCAAGCTCCTGCCCATCGATCCCGAGTCCGGGGCGCTGATGGCGTCGTTTCCAACCCTCCAGACGGCCCTTTCCGGCGGACGGAAGCTGCTTCATTCAACCGCCGCTCCCATGGGTTACCAGAGTGTCACCTTCGGGGCCTCACGGCGCCTCCAGGACTCGCTGCATGCCGCATCCCAGGACCTGGGCTTGGGCGACGAGGAAACGGCCCTGTCCCTGGCCTTCTACTCAGGCCGGGCCAAGGCGACGGAACGGCGGTTGGAGGAAGGCGCCGCCCAACTGCTGTCGGAGGGCGCGATCGCCGTCCAGCGAATCGAAGGCGCCGGCTCCAACGGACTCCTGCGCTGGCTCACCGACGCGCCAACGGAGATCGGCACAAACTCGGCGCTGGTCATGAAGGTCTCAGTACAATCCAAGATGGCGGCTTCGGCCTCGTCCGAGTGCGCTGGCATCACCCTATCCAGTCAGGCTCCGGACCAGATTGCCGACCCCGGATTCGGCAGCCTGCGGCTGTTCTGGCCGCGTCCGGACGATATCCAATCGGCCCACTTCATGGAACCCCAATTGTTCGTGGATACCATCAACCAGGTGCGCCAGATCGCCCACCGCTACGGCGGCTCGGCAGTGGTGGAGCGGTGTCCCCTGCCGGTTAAAGCCGAGATCGACGTGTGGGGAAACGCTCCCGACAGCCTGGCGATCATGCAACGGATCAAAGAGAAGTTCGACCCCGCCGGGATATTGAACCCCGGCCGTTTCCTGGGAGGCATCTAGATGGCCCAACCGGCGTCCGGGTTCACGGGTCCTGACGCACCCGCCGAAGCTGACCTGTACCGCTGCGTCCACTGCGGACTGTGCCTAAGTTCGTGCCCCACCTACGTGGAGACAGCCCTGGAGATGGAGTCGCCCCGGGGGCGCATCGCCCTGATGAAAGCTGTGAACGAAGGACGGGTGGAGATCACGCCCAGGGTCGTTTCCCACTGGGATATGTGCCTGCAATGCCGCGCCTGCGAGGCGGTCTGCCCCTCGGGGGTGCCCTACGGCCGCATCATGGAGAACACCCGTGCCCAGGTGAAGGCGGCGGGCAAGCAGTCCAAGGAGTTAAAGCGCCTGAGCCGGTTCTTCCTCCAGACCGCCCTTACCCATCGCTGGAAGCTGCAATTGGGCGCCCACATCATCCGCCTCTACCAGAGGCTGGGCGTGCAGAAACTAGTCCGGCTGTCCCACCTGCTCTACCTGATGCCCGGCGGCATAGCCAGGCTGGAGTCCAACCTGCCTCCCATGGGCAAGAAATTCTTCGCGCCCACGGACAAGGTCCACCCGGCCCAGGGCGAGAAGAAGATCACGGTGGCGCTCCTGGCTGGCTGCGTCATGCCCCTGATGCAGGGGCCCACCATGGAGGCCACGGTGCGAGTCCTGACCCGCAACGGCTGTGACGTACTGGTGCCCAGGGGACAGGGCTGCTGCGGGGCGCTCAACACCCACGCCGGCGACCGCTACAACGCCCGGAAGATGGCCCGCGCCAACATCGACTCCCTTATGGCCGCCGGAGTAGAGCGGATAATCACGTCCTCCGCCGGCTGCGGCTCCTCCATGAAGGAATACCCGGAGTTGCTCAAGGACGACGCCGAATACCGGGACAAAGCCGAGCGTTTCAGCAGCATGACCCAGGACGTGACCGAGTTCCTGGCCGGCCTGCCGCTCCAAGAGCCGGCGGCGGCGATTAACCGCAGAGTCACCTACCAGGACCCCTGCCACCTGGCCCACGCCCAACGAATCACCGCGGCGCCCAGGAAGGTATTGAACTCCATCCCCGGCCTGGAACTGGTGGAGATGGAAAACTCCAGTCTCTGCTGCGGCGGGGCCGGCATCTACTCGTCGGTCCAACCCGCACTATCCCAGCGCCTGCTCAAGCGGAAACTGGAGAGCATCAGGGACACGGGCACCCAGGAAGTCATCACCGCCAATCCCGGTTGCATGCTCCAGATCCAGCAGGGCCTGCGAGCCAGTAAGCTTCCAACCAAGGTCCGCCACGTGGTGGATATCCTGGATGAAGCCTATTCGTTGGAGTAAACCCTTCCGGACCGGCCATCGCTGAGACTGGCGTACGGTCTCTTTATATTACTACGCTACGCTAACATTCTTTCCCATCTTTGTTTGCTACGGTTTATATGTCCCTGTTGATATCTGACATAGCAGGTGAAAAGATTGGGAATGTTTGACACCCTGCGCTCCCTGGAGTCGATACGGAATGTGGTCGTTGATTTTGGGATCAACCGGCCCCGGGCCGTCATCCTTCTGACGGTCCTGATCACCGCCGTCTTGAGGGCCGCCATCCTTCGCGTCGATGTGAACACCGACCTCGAGGACATGCTCCCCT
>MDTE01030818.1_pt1 | contig 10691 bp, 9 predicted proteins | sample 811231 | NCBI WGS metagenome assembly MDTE01 (sample SAMN05326651, study PRJNA326480) | marine metagenome | isolation source: seawater | place: Indian Ocean: Red Sea | collected 2010 | reverse complement strand
TGTTAAGCCTGCTATAAATCCAACTGTAGGTTTTTTGACTTTTTCTCTTTTTAAAAACTCTGCGGCCTCTTCCTCAGCTGAACCGCCAATTTCGCCTATCATTATTATTGATTTTGTATGCTCATCTTTAAGAAATAGTTCTAAACAGTCTATAAAATTTGTTCCATTGATTGGATCTCCTCCAATTCCAATACAAGTTGATTGCCCCATATTGTTTGCAGATGTTTGAGCAACAGCTTCGTAGGTTAATGTTCCAGACCTGGAAACAATACCTACTGATCCTTTTTGGTGAATGCTGCCTGGCATGATTCCTATTTTACACTCCTCTGGGGTTATGATGCCAGGGCAATTAGGTCCAATGAGTCTTGAATTACTTTTTTTTAAAACTTTTTTTACTTTTAACATATCGATAACTGGAATTCCCTCTGTTATACAAACAATCAATTCTACTTTTGCTTCTATAGCTTCTATGATTGCTGCACCAGCAAATTGGGGGGGAACATAAATCATAGTAGCGTCAGCTGACGTTATATCTTTTGCTTCCTGTACAGTGTTAAATACTGGTAGATCTAAATGTTTTTCTCCACCTTTATTAGGTGTAACGCCACCAACTAATTTTGTTCCATATTTTAAAGCTTGTTCGGAATGGAAAGTTCCGTGTTTACCAGTGAAACCTTGACAAATTACTTTTGTATTTTTGTTAACTAAGACTGACATTTATTTTTATTTTATGGCCTCAACAATTTTTTTTGCAGCATCATTAAGATCTGATGCTGATAAAATTTTTAAGTTTGAGTTATCTAAAATTTTTTTACCCTCTTTAAAATTTGTGCCAGCTAACCTAACTACTAATGGAACTGATAAGTTAACTTGTTTCGCAGCTTCAAGTACTCCTTCAGCTAATACATCGCATCTCATAATTCCTCCAAAAATATTTATTAAAATACCTTTTACATTTTTATCAGCTAAAATTAATTTAAAAGCTGCAGTAACTTTTTCTTTTGAGGCTCCTCCGCCAACATCAAGAAAGTTTGCTGGCTCTTTGCCATGTAATTTAATTATATCCATCGTAGCCATAGCCAAGCCTGCTCCGTTAACCATACACCCGATAGATCCATTTAATTTTATGTAAGCGAGATCATATTTGCTTGCTTCTATTTCTGCGGGATCCTCCTCATTTAAATCTCTTAAATCTAGAATATCTGGTCTCCTGAAAATAGCATTGTCATCAAAATTCATTTTTGCGTCCAAGCAGATTATTTGATTATTTTTTGTTATTACTAATGGATTAATTTCAATAAGACTGGCGTCTTTTTCAATTAAAATTTTATAAAGAGATATTATCAGCTTTTTAGCTTCATTCTTTTGTTTTTCATCAAAATTAAAAATATTGATTATTTTTTCTATTTCATTGTTGTTTGGTCCATCTTTAAGATCAATTTTTGTCGTAATAATTTTTTCTGGTTTTTCAGCTGCAACTTTTTCAATATCCATCCCGCCTTCGGTACTACTTATAAAAGCAATTTTTGAAGTCTCCCTATCTATTAGACAAGATAAATAAAATTCCTTCAATATATCCGACGCTTCTTCGATATAAAGTCTTTTTACCTCTCTCCCGCTAGCGCCTGTCTGGTGTGTTATTAGTATTTTTCCCATCATTTTTTTAGCTTCGTTTTCTAAATCAGAAACATCCTTTACTAATTTCACTCCACCAGCCTTACCTCTTCCGCCGGCATGTATTTGGGCCTTTAAAACAAATTGTTTACTTTTAAGATGTTTTATTTTTTTTTTTATCTCATCTGTTGAAAAAATAACTACACCATTTGAAACGGGTGCACCAAATTTTTTTAATATATCTTTTGCTTGATGTTCATGAATATTCATAAAAAAATAAAATATATATTTATTTAAATTTTAATGCATTATATAAATGATAAATGCTACAAAATAAATTTTTAAATAACAAATATTCTGGAAATTTATTCATTACTTCATTTTTTATAGTATTTTTTTTTATTGGATACAAAATTCACACTGATTACGGTTTTTATATAGACGAAAAATTCCACAGAGCCAACGGTTTTTATTGGCTTAATTATGTGGCTAGTTTTTTCGGTTTAGAAAGTTTAGAGCAGATCTCTAAAATGAAATTAGATTCTATTGATGGTTTTACACTACCAGATATAAAAGAATGGAATATGTATGGAGTAATTTTTGACATACCTGCGGCTTTATTAGAGATAAGTTTAGATTTGAATGAACCGAGTAAATACTACGGATTAAGACATTTAATGGTATTTATTTTCTTTTTTTTGGGATCTATTTTTTTTTATAAAATTTTAAAAAACAGATTTAAAGATAATTTTGTATCTTTCCTAGGCTTATTTTTGTTTATTTTAACACCTAGAATATTTGGTGATAGTTTTTGGAACAACAAAGATATAATTTTTCTAAGTTTATATACTATCTCTTTATTTTATTTTTTTAAATTAATAGATAATGAGTCATGGAAAAATATTTTATTACTAAGTTTATTTTCAGCTTTTGCAACAACAATTAGAATTGCAGGTATTTTTATTCCATTAAGTTTACTCTTCTTTTTTTTATTAAATAAATTATCTGAAAGAAACGATGTAAATCTGAGAACTGTTATATTATATCTCGTTTTCTATATTATTTTTTTATTTGTATCTTGGCCATTTTTGTGGAGTGATTTTTCTTCAGGGCTCTTATCTATTTTTCAATTAAGTATGTCTTGGAGTGGAAAAGTAAATTTTTTAGGTGAATATTATTTAAGTAATAATTTGCCTTATTATTATTTAATATTTTGGATAATTATTTCTACTCCAATAATTCACTTGACGTTGTTTATCTATGGATTTTTGAATTGCTTGCAACGAGTAATTTTTAGATATTTTAGTATAAAAAAAAATAATATTTATAATGACTTATGGAGGTCAAATCTTGAGAAAAAAGATTTTTTAGTTTTTATCAATTTAGTATTCTTCCTATGTGCATTATCCTTTTTAAACTTAAATCTTTATAACAGCTGGAGGTTAGGATATTTTCTTAACACATTCATTATTTATTTTTCTACTTTTGGAGTATACCTTTTGATAATAAAATTTAAAAATAGAGTTAATTTAATAAAAATTTTATCTTTTTTTTTAATTTTATTCTCAATAAATAGGATATTTTTGTATCATCCTTATCAATCTTTATATTTTAATATTTTAACTCCAACTTTTATTAAAAATAATGTTGATGTAGATTATACAGGTTTATCTGGATTGACTTTTTTAAAAAAGCTGGCTGCAACAGAAGAAGTTGATTTTCCTATAAAAGTAAGTGTCAATTCCTGGTATCCTTTATGGAGAATGACAGAGCTTTTAGATGAAGAAGAAAGAGAGAAAATATTAGTTTTTGGAAATGATAAAAAAAAAGATGCAGAGTATTTGTATTCAAATAGAATCTATGATGTTGATAAAAAATATCACAAAAAGTATGATATCCCAGCCAATTTCAAAAAAATAGAAGTATTTGAAATAGATAATACAATTATTTACGAGGTATACAAAAGAGAAAAAAAATGAAAATATTTTTTTATAAAACTTTATTAATAGCATTAATTTTTTTCATTACATTTAAGTTAACAATCGGCTCAGTTATTAATGAAATTGAACACAAAATTACTCAAACTATATCAAAAGAGAATGCTGAGAAAATAAAACAAGACTTAAGAGAAGGAATGATTAAAGCAATTGAAAAAGAAAATTTTATTAATAAAGAAGATGCGAACTTAATTAATTCGTTTATTGATAAAATAATTGAAGATCTAAAAAAATAAAATTAAGGATCTTGCGTGCATAAATATATTTTTCTATTACCACTGTACAATGATTGGGAGTCATTACAACTTGTATTAGCTAAGATTTCAGAGCAGATGGTAATCTTAAAATATAAGGCTGAAATTCTCGTAGTTAACGACTTTTCATCTGTAAAACCCGATAAATTTAAAAATTTTGAAAACTTAAACAAAATTAAGATTTTAAATCTTAATAGAAATGTTGGAAGTCAAAAAGCTATTTCTATAGGTTTGAGTTATCTCAAAAATTTAAAAGAGAAGTCCATAATTACAGTTTTAGACTCCGATGGTGAAGATGATGTAACAAAAATACCAATAATGATAAAAGCGGCTAAAGAGAATGAGAGAAAAGTAATTGTGTCTACACGTTCCAGAAGGCAAGAAAATTTGATCTTCAAAATTGCATATTTTTTTCATAAATTAATAACTCTTTTGTTCACTTTAAGATGGATATCATTTGGAAATTACTCATCTTTTAACTCAAAACAATTGGATAAAATATTAATTAATAATTACTCCTGGTTAGCACTATCCTCATGTCTAGCTAAAAATTGTGAGTTATTAAGAATAAATGCAGAGAGAAAGAAAAGGCTAACTGGTATATCAAAATTGTCAGTCTTTGGTCTGATGTCTCACTCATTAAGAGTAATAACAGTTTTTTTGCCTAGAGTGTTACTCTTGTCTCTAATTTTCATTTTAATTTTGTCACAACTTTACATATTAGGAACTAATTTAATCTTGCTACTTGTTACATTAATAATTATTTTCAACTTATCTTTAATTTTAACCCATATATTTAATAATCAAAAAGATTTTGTAGACTCTGAAAATTTAATAGAAAAAATAGAAAACGTTTAATATGAAAAAAATTGTTATATACACAACAAATGATAAGGTCATATCACTCAAATTAGTCGATGAAATCATTTCAAGCAATTATTTCGATGATTATCAAATTGATATATTATTAACTAAAGCTAGTTTTTTGAGGAAAATTAAAATTTTAATTGTAATGATATTCTTTGGATCTATAAAAAATTTTTTTTTTCAATTGCAAAAAAAAATATCAATTGAAGAAATCTTAAGTAAGAATAAAAATTGTAAATTAATAAATAAAGTTGAAGAAAATTATGATTTTGGATTAAGTGTATATTGCTCCAGCAAGATAAAGATACAAAATTTTAAGATATATAATTTTCATTTAGGAAACTTATTTAATCAAAGAGGTTCATTCATTTTCTTTTACAAATTTATAAAAAATTGGGACAAGATAAATTTAACCTTTCATGAAATAAGCGAAAAGTTTGATGTGGGTGATGTGATTAATGAGAGAGAAATTAAACTTAATAAAAATCACTCATCATCAGATATTTTTTTTATTTATTTAGATAATCTAGATTTTTTATTGGAAAGTATCAGAAAAATTAACAATGGTGATAAAAAATATTACAAAGATTACGGAGATTTAAATACTGTACCAAATTTTTATATACTTTTTAAAGAAATATTTTTTTATTATTTAATAAGAAAGTAGTTAACAATCTTTGACGGTATAAATCGCTGTTTTTGTATAAGTTTCTTTGTAACTTAAACATTTGAGCGAAATTAATTTTTCAAAATTTTTTGCAATTTCGTGAACATTTTTTGACTCTGGTAAAAATAAAATTATTTCTTCTATTTCTTTTTTTTTAATTTGCTTTAAAAAAAATATCTTAAAATTTTCATTATATTTATTATCTTCAAGAGGTATCGTGACTTGATCAAAATTTTTTACTATGGAAAATATTTTCTTTTTTGTTATCGAATTTAAAAAATTGTAATTGGTTATAAGTGCGATATTTTTTTCAGAAGACTCTATCTTTTGTATTAAATTTTTTATTAAATTTAACTCTTCGTACGGATTTCTGTAAGTAGGGGTTACCCATCTTAGAGGGTATAAAGTTTTATCAATTTCTACAGAATTTATAGCATTTTCAAAATTGACATTTGCAAGCTCATGAAATTTTCTTTTATCTAAAAACCTCTCAAAATATTTAATAGTAAGAATTAAGCATAAAACTAAAAAAAAGGTATTAATAAGGATTTTATAATCTTTTAATATTTTTTCGTTAAGAAATATGATTAAGCCTACATTTATTGGTATTAAGAAAAAAATAAAATTTTGATTATTTGTCATAATTTGATGAGCTATCATAACTAAAGAGAATGAAATGATCATAAAAGAGAGAAAGAAATTTTCTGTAGAAATCTTTTTATAATTTTTTTTAAATAAAAATATCGAAAATAAATAAATTATCAAAATAAATATAAATTTATAATTAAATATTCTTACAGAAATTGACTCGATAATTGCAGACATTCTCCCTCCACCAATTGAAGAGGGGTACAATATTAATTGTTCTATAAATTGACTAACAGATATTTTTTGTAAAAATAAAAAAATTATTATTAAAAGAAAAAAAACAATTACACCATAAATTAGTAAAAAGAAGCTCTTTAAATTTTTTGTATAAAAGAAATAAGAGAAACTTATTAAGCTAAAAAAAGTTAAAATATAAATTGTTGGAACTGGTTTTGAAAAAAAAGCTAATCCAAAAAGAGCCGGTATTATCAAAAGATTTTTATATTTTTTGTTTATTGTACAAGTAAAAAAAATCAAAATTGCAATGAATGAAAAAAAAGTAGCATGATGATCTATAAATGGTACACCGCTGACAGGATAAGCTAGAATCAAAAAGCAAATTGTTAAAAAACTACTGATAAATATATTTAAGTCAATTTCTCTTAAAAACTTAAAAAAAAATATTGTAACTATCGAATTTAATAATGAGCTATGTGAGATATAACTTATCCAATTAGTACCAAAAAAATAAAAGAATATACTTTGAATGTAATCTAAAGTTATTCCGTGAATAATCCAAAAATCTTTTACAGGCTTTTCCCCATTTAATATTCTGTTTGCCGAGTCGTAATGAAGAAAAGTATCTATTGGAAATACACCCCGGTTGCTCGCCCAAAAATTAAGAAAAAAAGCTGCAACACCCAAGGATATGTAAATAAAATAAACATAATTTTCTATTTTATCTTTTTGATTACGCAGTTTCATAAAACTTAAATAAATTTTTTACAACAAAATCCATATATTTTTTTTTTATATTTTTGTGATTAGGTAGACAAAGAACTTTATCTTCATAATTTTGATTAATATTAGAATCTTTACTCTTAAAAATTTTTTGGCAATCTAAATATTGTATAGTTTTAGTTTCAATACCCTTTTCAAATAAAAATTTTACTAATTTTTCTTTTTTTTTTACAATTATTGGAAAGTCATTAAAATTTTGAAAAGTGGGGTCAATATATTTCATTAATTGTACATTAGCAGATTTTATTTTTTTTATTTTTTTATAATAATAAATATTATTCTGCATTTTTGCTTTATGATTATTTTCAAAATTCTTTTTATCGTTTAATTGTAAGAAAATCATTTTTTTTGTTAATTTATTTATTTTTGAGAAATAATAGTCAGGAAAGGTTTGGATTTTAAATTTAAGGCTAGGATAAACTAAACTTAATATGAACTTGTTTTGGCTTTTATTTGCATATTTAATTAAATTTAAAAAAAATATTTTATATATAAAACCGATCTTAAGTATTTTTAAAATTAGAAAAATAATACATTGTTTAAAATAAATTACATATGGAAATTTTCTAAAATTAATCATCTCATTATTTACAAATTTAATGAAATTTTTATCATTTGTTGATACTGACCCGCCAAACATTGCACTTATGTTTTTCATGATATTAAAACTGTTCAAAGAAAAATCACCAAAACTACCAGAAAATATTTTTTTGTTTTTTACTTTTTTGAAATTTCCAAAGTAGATTGCGTTATCCTCTATTAATGGAACTTTTTTATTATTACATACTCTCTTTACCTTTTTAATATCCTCATAGGTATTAAAAATATTTGTAGTTACAACTGCCAAAGTTTTATTATTTATTTTTTTTTTTAAATTTTTATCGCTAATAAAAAGATTAGAGTTGAGATTAGGAAAAATTATCTGTAGTTTTAAATTTTTACAAATATTGACCATTTCCGCAAGATTATAAGAATTTAATATTATTTGATTTTTTTTAGGATATTTTTTTTTTAAATATTTAAGCACCAAAATAAAACCTACTCTTAACTGGCTAGTCAAAATAACTTCCCTTTTTTTTGATTGAAATTTCAAAAAACCACAAATTTTTTCGTTAATTTTTTCTTCTTTTATAAAGAAAGATAATAAGAAATGTTTTAATGTTAAATATAAGTTAATTCTGAAACAGTTCATTTAGACAAATATTTTGCTACCCGTCTAGCGTTAGCTGCAATAATACCTAAAGGGTATCTATTGCTTCTAAAATTAAAAACCGATCCATCAATAATATATATATTTTTAGATGATAAAAGTTGGCAATTATTGTTTACTGCCAATTTTCCTTTATTATGAAATGGTACAGAACCAAAATAATGATAGTCTGCTCCGTAACCTGGAAAAAAGGTTCTGTAGAATGGATATACAATTCCACTAGCAGCTAAAAGATTATATATTTTTTTATTTTTTTCCTTGAGTACTTTAACCAATTTTTTCTCTTTACTGAATAATTCAAAATTATTTTTTTTCTTTTTAATATACAGGTTACTAAATTTCGGATCTAACAAAAAATTTGAAAAAATTAATCTTTTTCGAAAAAAATTAATAAGAAACTCAAAAGGTTTCATTATAGGAAAAGCATCGATTATTGACTTTGTAATTAGCTTGTTTCCTGGCCTTAAATCTGCTGTAAAGTGATCTTTCGAAGAATTGAAAATAATTTGTAAAAGGGACGGGGTAAAATTCATATTATAGTTTATCTTTTTTCTTGAAAAAAAAACACTTAATAGACGAGGATGATGTTTTATTTTTATTTCTTTCTTAATATTTAAATAATTCATTAAAATCTTTGTAGTCGCTATTGTTCCGCAAGCCAAAACTAATTTTTTAGCTTTATATTTTTTTATCTTACTATTATTTTTACAATAAAGTTCAATATATCCCCTTTTTTTTTCTATTTTTTCTAAATAAAAATTATGAAAAATAATTCTGTTTTTCTTTTTTATTTTTTTATAAATATTTTTAGCAGTAAGTTTCTGTTTGTTTTCATCAATATTATTTAAATTTCCTCTAAATTTTTCAGAGGTAGAAAATCCTAGTATTGGTTTTGTACAAAAAAATAAATTAGATTTTATTTTTTTTAATTTATTTAGTTGTTTTGGTATATAAAAGTCGTTAGAGTAAATCTTACTCTTATTTAATCTAAAATAACCCGCAATTTTAAATCTTTTTAGGAAAAAGAAAAAATTTTTTTTAATTTCATTAAATGTTTTTTTTTTTAATGATGTTTGATCGTTAAAGATTTTATTATCCATTTGTAAGCCCCAATAATTCGATAGACCACCAAAATTTAATGAACCAATAGCTTTACAATTTGTTTTTAAACTTAAAGTATTTGCACGAAAATAATTACTAATATTCTTATATTCGCCTCTCATTTGAGAAGGAAGAAGATGAATTTTTTTTTTATCTTTAACTTTAAAATTTAGATTTGTAGATGGTGATATAACATTTATCTTTTTGCCATTTTGCAAATACTTATCAATAAAATTTAATCCAGCCATGCCGCTTCCGACGACAACTATATCTAAAACCTTTTTGTTGTTTGGGTTCATGCTCAATTATAGATTAGGATCAATCTTTTTTGCAGTTTTATATAGATCTTGGACTGAATTGACAGAGATGGTAAACGCCTTTTTTTCTTCTGTTGACAGCTCTAACTCAATAATCTTTTCTACTCCATTTTTTCCTATTATTATTGGTACGCCAGCATAAATATTTTTAAAACCATACTCACCATCAAGAAATGCTGCACAAGGAAGTTGTTTTTTTAAATCTTTTAAGTAACTTTCTGCCATTTCTACACCTGATGCTGCTGGAGCATAAAATGCAGAACCTTTTTCTAAATACTGTACTATTTCTGCTCCACCTTTCTTCGTTCTGACAACAATTTCATTCAGTCTTTCAGAAGAGATACTTTTATTTTTAACTAGTTCTGAAATTTTAGTACCTTCTACCTCTGTTGAATTCAACATTGCAACCATGCTATCCCCATGTCCACCCAATACAAAAGATTTTATTTTTTGAACAGGAATTTTCAATTCTTGTGATAAAAAATAAATAAATCTTGAAGAGTCCAAAATACCTGCCATACCTACAACTTTATTTTTTGGAAACCCAGAATATTTTTGCAAAGCCATTACTATTACATCTAAAGGATTAGTAATACATATTACAAACGCATTCGGAGAAGTTTTTTTAATTCCCTCAGAAACGTCTTTTATTATCTTTAGGTTGATTGCCAATAAATCATCACGTGTCATTCCAGGTTTTCTTGGAACTCCTGCAGTGATTATTATTACATCGGAGTTTTTGGTATCTTCGTATTTATTTGTACCAATAATATTTACATTGAAATGACTTACAGGGGAAGACTGTGCAATATCTAGGGCTTTTCCTTTAGCAAGACCTTCGGCTACGTCAAACAAGACGATGTTCCCAAGATCTTTTAAAGCGATTAAATGAGCTAAGGTTCCCCCAATTTGCCCGGCACCGATTAATGTAATTTTTTTTTTCATTTTTATTTCATTGTTGGCATTACAAATTCAGGGTCTGATCTTAGCCCTGAAGGCCATCTTGAAGTTATTGTTTTTAATTTAGTATAAAATCTTATACCTTCAGGTCCATGC
>MDTE01187353.1_pt1 | contig 10692 bp, 11 predicted proteins | sample 811231 | NCBI WGS metagenome assembly MDTE01 (sample SAMN05326651, study PRJNA326480) | marine metagenome | isolation source: seawater | place: Indian Ocean: Red Sea | collected 2010 | reverse complement strand
CTGCTCCAGTTACTAAAGCAATTTTTCCTTTAAGAGAATATAGTTCGTCTAAATAATTCATGATGTATTCATTCTATTTAATCTAATTTCGTCAATAATCATTTCATTATTTAATTCTAATAAGGAAATTATCAGAGCTGACATTTCTTTAGGATCAATAAAAGTTTGATAATTTTGATTCAATACTTTTTTACCCATTTTTGTTTTTATTGAACCTGGTGAAATGCAAATTGTTCGAATATTTTTAGATTTTAATTCTTTTTGGAGTGAACGGGAAAATCCTAAAAGTGCATGTTTAGAAGCACTATAAACAGAAGTATTTTCAAATCCATCATAAGCTGATGAAGAAGCAATATTTACAATTCTCCCCCATTTTTTACTAATCATATGTTTTGAAAATTCTTTTGATAAAATTATTGGTGCTCGAATATTTATTAATAAACAGGAATCAATATCAGAAATTTTTGATTTAGATAATGATTTTACAGGAAAAATTCCTGCACAATTAATTAAAATATCAACCTTAAATGAGTTTGAATTGACATATTTTATTAATTTTTTAATATCATTTGTTTTTTCTAAATTTGCTGATTTATATTTAATAATTTTTTTGGTGTTTTTATTTTTTAATTCTTTAGATAGTTTTCTTAATTTAAGTTCATGATTAGATGTTAAAAATAAATTACAATTTTTAGAGAGTAAAGTGGATGCTAATTCTTTTCCTAGACCACCAGTTGCACCAGTGAGTAAGCAATTTTTATTTTCAAGTAATTGTTTAACCATTGTTATTTTTTCCATTTTTTAATTCATTTTCAATAATTTCACACATAATATGATAAATTATTCTGTGAACTTCTTGTATTTTAGATGTAGTAGGGGATTTTACAATTATTCCAACATCTACAATTTTTTTTAATTTTCCACCTTCGTTACCTAATAATCCTATTGTTTTAGCACCATTTTTTCGCGAAGCAATCAATCCATTTTTGACGTTTAATGAATTTCCACTTGTAGAAATACCTAAAACAACATCACCTTTTTTGACCAAGGATTCACACTGTCTACTAAAAATTTTATCAAAAGAATAATCATTTGATAAAGAAGTGATTATAGAAGTATCAGTAGTTAATGCAATCGCTGGAAAACTTTTTCGTTCAGATTTAAATCTACCAATTAATTCTGCTGCAATATGTTGTGAATCAGCAGCACTACCACCATTTCCAAAAATAATAATTTTATGTCCAGATTTTAAGGATTTTAAAATTAATTTGATAGATTGTTCAATTTGATGGTTTAAAGAGATTGATTTTTTTATTAATTCAATACTTTCTTCAAATGAATCTTGAATTTGATTTTCAAACATACTAAATCTAAGCAAAAATCTCACGAAGTTTTTTCTGTGCAGGCAATTCTGAATCCCAGATTTTTTTCTTACCATCACCCAATATTTCTTCAACTTTTCTGATGTCACGAACTAATCTTCTAAGACCTGCAGATTCTAGTGATGCAGCTTGATCAGAACCATACATCGATCTATCCAAAGTAATATGACGTTCAATTGATGTTGCACCCAAAACAACAGCGGGTAAACTAACTAAATAACTAGCAGTTTCATGCCCACTATACCCTACATTACAATTAAATTTCTTTTTCAGAGTTTGAATAGTTTTTAGATTGGCTTCTTTCCAAGACATTGGATATGAGCTATGAGAATGCATTAATTCAAATGGACATTTATACTTTTTAAAAATTTTAATAGCCTGATCAATTTCTTTCATAGAACTCATTCCTGTTGAAATAAAGGTATATTTTTTTTCCTCTGCAATAGTTTTTAATAATTTTTTATGAGTTAGCATTGCAGAAGCAACCTTGTTGAATTTGGTTTTAAATTTTCTCATTTTGATTTGACTATCTATATCCCAACATGACAAATACCAGAGAATTTTTTTCTGTTTGCAGTATTTGTTTATTATTTCAAAATCTTTTAAACTAAATTCTAAACCATTTTTTTGAGCCCTTTGGGTTTTTCCCCATGGACTATCACGTGGAGAATCAAGAAGTGATTTTGAATAGACTTTATCTATAGTTCTTTTCTGAAATTTTACCGCGTCACACCCAGCGTCAACAGCAATATCAATTAGTTTTTTTGCAATTTTAAGATCACCATTATGATTAATCCCAATTTCTGCGGTAACAAATACCATATTGAATCAATTAAATCTTAATTATTAAATTTGACTCAGTACAAATCAGTCTTGTTTCCAAATTTTTCTTTAAGAATTAAATCAATTATTTCTCTCAAAGCACCATTTCCTCCAGAAGATTTACAAATATAGTTTACAATTTTTTTAGCTTGTAAAATTCCATCTGAAGGTGTTGCTGAAAATCCAACGCGTTTCATCAATTCAAGATCATTTACATCATCTCCAATAAATGCAATTTCTAAAGGTGAAACTGTATAATATTTACAAATTTTTTCTAATTCTTTTTCTTTATTTTTAATTCCAGAGAAGGTTTTTGAAACATTCATTTCTTTTGCCCAAATTTTAACAATGTTAGAATTTTCTTTTGTAATAATAGCAGTATTAATTTTGTTACGTAACAAAATGTTTATTCCCATTCCATCACGGACATGAAATTTTTTTATAAGTTCTCCTTTATTCGAATAATATCTTCCACCATCAGTTAATACTCCATCAACATCTGTCAAAACTAATTTAATTTTTTTACACTTAATTTTTATGGAATTTGACATCTCTAACTCAATTTGGTATTTTGACATAATAAATGTCAATAAATAAAACATGACAAATTAATAAATACAATTTAGTTTAAGATAAAAAATAGAAATTATATGAAAAATGAAAATATGAAGATTTTAGCAATTATACCTGCAAGGGGTGGTTCAAAAGGTGTACCTGGAAAAAATATAAAAAAATTGAATGGTAAACCACTAATTGGTTATACTATTGAAGCTGCAAAGAAATCAAAATATGTAAATCGAGTTATAGTGACTACAGACGATAAAAAAATAGCAAACATTGCTAAATCTTTTGGTGCAGAAATTCCATTTTTAAGACCAAAGTATTTAGCTGTTAGTTCTGCAAAAACCATAGATGTTGTTAAACATACTTTAAAAACACTAAAAAAAAAATATCAATATGAACCAGATATTGTCACTTTGCTGAATCCAACAGTTCCATTCAGAAATGAAGATAGTATTGATGAATCAATTAATGTATTAAAAAAATCAAAAGCCGATATTACAGTTCAAGTGAAATTAATGGAAGATCATCCATACCGTGCTTATTGGTTAAAAAGAGATTTTTTGAAACCATTGAAAAAAGATTTTTTGAAATATCACCAAAGACAGATGTTTCCTGAGTGCTATTATTCTACTGCAGGAATATCTACATTTTGGAATAAAAATATAGTAAAATATGGTCATATGTTTGGACCAAAAATCAAACCAATAATTTCTCATGATGAATCAAATATAGATATTGATACAAAGTTTGATTTTTTTATGGCGGAAATGATTTCTAAATATTGGAAAAAATATAATCAAAAATAAAATTTTTTTAATTTTTACAAACTAGATAATTATTTTTTTAAAAAATATTTATCTTTTTGAAGAAATTCATTAATCAAACTATTATGTTCGTGATTATCTCCAATATGAATAATAATATCATAAAAATAATCAGGAATTTTTTTCCCATATTTTTTTCGTATTAATTTTTTTATTAGTACAGAAGTATTAGATTGATACGCATAGATATCATTTTTTATTCTAAACGAATCTGATGGTATTTCTAGTGCAACAATATGTATTAAGGGCTCATAATTTTTTATGGCACTAATCTTTAATTCAATTTTCCATTTTTGAATATCATCCACGGAATATGCTTTTCTGATGAAATTAGGAAGAGATTTTTTAAGATTGAATGTTTTTTTCCATTGAATTTTACCAAATTTCAATAATTCGTTATCAATATCGTTAAACCAAGGTTGCGCAGGTGGCCACACCATAATCCATGACCATAATCCATATTTTTTGAAAATATTATTTTTAATTAACATTAATTTTGATGAAAAATTTTTATTGAAATTTTGATTTAGCCAAGTCTCGTCAAAATAAAATGATTCCCTGTTTTTTTGAACAATTACAGGAATTTCCTTAATATCAAAAAATATTGCACATGCAAGTCTTTTAATTCCATCAAGGATTAGACCATTAGGAGAGATCATTACTGGGTGACGATTAAGAAATCCATTTTTTTTGAAATTTTGTACCAAATTCAAGAAATCACTGGGAATAAAATCTAAAATTTTATTTGTTGGATTAGTATTGGAGAAGTTTTTTGATTTGATTAAATCATAATATACAAACAGATCATAATGACAAAATTTTTGATTTTTAAATTGTGAATGAATTAGAGCAGATGTAGGTAATTTTAAAATTAATTGATTTTTTAATGAAGTATTATAACTTCTAGGTAATTGTAGAATACAATTCTTATTGTTTTTTATATTTTTTTTAATTTTAAAATCATGAGTTTTGGATTTTGGAATTATACTTTTAATTAAATCCCAATTCCAAGTTTTTGTATATAAAGCATAATTTTCTAAAAGTTCTATATCTCGAATATTTTTTTCTCTTCCACGAAATAACATTACTAGAAAAAGTATTTCAGGCTTGACAATTCTAAAACCATCAATTGAATTATAAAAATCAGGATTATTTACTAAAGAAATATCACTGATGTTTATAGTATTAGCCCAATTATCTCCTACAACTTCAATAATATTTGTAAGATGGAAAGCTTTCTTTTTTTTACTAATTTTCTTTTTTTGTTGAGGATTTATTACTATATCAAGATCTCTATTCTCTCGAATATTATAAAGTGCTAATACAAAACTTCCAACAATGCAAACATCATCTTTATTTAAATTTAAAATTGAAAGTTCCTTTTCAAGTTGTTTCAATTGCTTTTTTAATTTATTAGGAATTAACATTATCAAACTCTGATTTTTCTTCAATTATTATGTTAATTCATCTTTTATATTCATTTTTGCATCTGTAAATTCTAATGAATTTTTGAAAATTAATTCAAATTCTTGGATGTAAGTTTGACAAATTTTTTGATTTTTAATTATCATAATGCTCTCAATATCTTCATATATTGATTTTTTAAATAAATTTAATGATCCATTGATTAGAATATCATCAATGATTATGACTTTATGATGCAATATAGTATCAAAAAAAACTGCAATTCTCTTAATTCCATTTTTAAATAAATATTCAAGAACAGATAAAGAATATTTATTTTTATCATCTTGCATGTATTTTACTAAACTTCTTTGATCAGTTAAAATATTTATTTTCACACCTTTAGAGTGTGCACTAATTAAAGCATCAGCAATTGGTTTCCAACTAAACCAAAAATGCATTAAATGAATTTCACTTTTTGCATTTGAAATACAGTCAATTATTTCTTTAATTGGATCACTATTTGAGTTGAAAAAACATTTTACAGTACTTGAATTTTCTTTTATTTTCATTGTATGTTAGTAATCAACGTAATATTTTAATGGTGGTTGAATAAAATCAAGTGAGATAGTCTTGAGTGATTTAGAATTTTCCATTAATCTAAAATCAGATGTAGAAAATTTAATGAAAACAATAACAGATTTTGAAAATTGGCCAACTTTTTTGCCTGTACAACTAAAAGATGTCAAAATTATTGAAAAGAAAGAAAACGAAATTACTACTGAAGAAATTTTGGTTTTCAAAACTATAATTAAAAATGAAATCAAACAAACTACAATTCATAGAATTATCTCAAATCATTCAATTCAATCAGAAATTATTTCAGGACATGCGAAAGGTACAATATCTAATCTAGTATTAGAAAAAGCTGAATTAGGCACGGATGTTTCTGTTAAAATTAAATTAAAACTTAGTTTAAAGGCTAAATTTTTGTCACCAATTATAAAAAAAGTCTATAAGAGAATTTTATATGGAGTTTTGTTGAAAATTGATTTATCACTCTCAGAAAAGGTGAAACAATAATGTCAAATAAAATAGTAAATTGGGAAAATGTATTTAATCATACATCAGAATTTCAAAGTCGAAAACCAGCTAAATGGGCATTCATAGAGGAATTTTTTGATAGAAAATTTTATGAAAAGTTACACAATTCTTATCCAGAATGGGATGATACTTGGGGGAAAAAAACTGGTTTTGATAAAAATTCTAACTATAAAATGTGGAATGATAAAGAGCCAAATGATATTCTAGACAAATTCGTAGAGGATAGTAGATTTAGTGATGCCTGGAATGAATTTTATCGCTATATAGATTCAGAAGAGTTTGCAAACAGAATGAGAGAATTTTCTGGAATGCCTGTTAATAGATTAAAACATTTTTCCTTTTCATATATGCGTAAAGGAGGATTTCAATTAGCACATATTCATAATGTTGGACCAAGTACTTTGATAATGATGTTGTATTTTTCTAAGAATTGGAAAGATGGTGACCCAGGAGGAACTTATATTTCCACTGAAGAAGATGAGTCAACAATGATTTTTGAACCATATAATTTAGATAATTCAGTAATGATTTTTCAAGATGGTCCTAATGCAGGACATGGAGTAAGACCAATAGAAAAAGATGTAGAAAGAAAAGCGGTTCAGGTATATTTAGAAGAATTTTCTGAAAAAGATGGCTGGTCGGGGACTAAAGCAAAAAATGAATTGGTTGAATTATAAATTTAATTATTTGATTCAATAAATTTTAAATGAGCATTTGTAATTAATTCAAAGTTTTGTTTTTCTTTTTGAAGAAAAGTGTTCATCTTTTCTTCTTCAATTTCTATATCTTGTATATGCCCATTATGAAAAAATTCATCCCCAGATCGTATCTGAAATCCATAATAATCAAATTCAAAAGAATTGTGAATTAAGTTTTCAACATAAGAATTTAATCTTTTTAAATCAACTTTTGAATTAATAGTTTCTTTAATAATTTTAGGTAAATCTTCTAAACAATCTATTTTTGAAATTCCAGCCTTTTGATATCCATAATTTGCAAATATTATAGAAGGTTTTTCATAAATTAATGCTTCAAAGGAGGCAGTACCACTAACTGTTATAACCAAATCAGAGTTTTTAATTAAATCCATAGATGAAACCGAAGGATCAATTAGTTTAACATTTGGAATCTCTAAAATTTGTTTATACTCGGAGATTGGTCTCCAGCCACGAGCTTTTCCTTGTGTGGGATGCTCTTTAACATATAACAAATAGTGGATTGGGATTGATTTTGCTACATGTCTAATTAATTCTATTTGATTTGTATAAAATGGGGCATCAATTAATAATGAACGTTCAGGTTCTTGATGTAATGGCAAATAAACATACTTTTCATTTTTAATTACTTTTTGTGAATTTTTTGAAAGAAAATTTCCTCTATACCAAGTTCTAAGAAGATTTTTAATTTCAGAAGAAATTAGTTTTGATTTAGTTCTTCCATAGTATGCAAAATTAGTATTAATATTATTATTTTCACCTAATAGAAGAGGTATACCAGCAGAAATTCGAGTTAGATTTGATTTTCTAACTGTCGAGTATACAGTATTCAAACTTTTAGAGAGATTATTTTCAGAGAGAAGATTTTGTAAATCTTGAAATGATAATTCTTGGTTATCTCTAACAGATTCATCCATTAGAGTGTCTGTAAATTCACTCAAATAACAGCGATTGGTAAATTTTGATACACTTATGGAAAGTATTTTTATTCCTTTTTTTTGGCAAATTTTTGTTAAGAGATTTGAATTATGTAACCCAAAATCTAGACTCACTAAGAAATCGGGATTTACATCTGATAAAATTTTTTCAAATAATCTACATTCAGATTCTAGAATAGATAAAATTTCATTTCTTTGAAACTTGTAATTTTCATTATGTTTATAAAAAATTCTTTCATTTAAAGCAATGTTCCACAAATCAAGATTATATTTTTTTTCAAATTTTTCCAGATAATCAAGATCAGGTTTTTGATCAGATTTAATATGATCATGATAAAACCATTTATTTGTAAAATCTACTAGTTGTTGTTTCTCAAAAAATGGTTTCAATCTTTCACTGATATCAAGTATAACATACAAATCATGATTAGAATTTTTTTGAAAATAATATGCCAAACAATAATGAAGTAAAAATGCATCAACCCAAAACAATAATTTTGAATTATTCTTCATAGGTAGCTCATTTCCGACTATATATTAAATATGACTAATAAAAAATCATTCTTCCTAAAAATTTATGCAAATAAGATTTTTCAAAGAATGTTTTATTTTTAATTTTTAATAACAAACATTAGTTAGTAATTGGTTTTTCTTGAATATTTTTTATAAGTAAAAAAATAAAACAAAATATCGAAATCAAAAAAGTTCTTACTACTCATTCTGTAATTTATAAGAATAATCTTTGCCATCTAGCAATGTCTTACCTAGAAATTATGACAATTCAGTAATAACTTTTATTCATAATCAGAAGTCAATAAGTAAAATAATATTAATTGTAATCATGAATAAAGTCAAAAATTTAGCAATTTTCTCAGTAGGAGATGTTTTAGGTTCTGTAATTTCAGCAGGTTTTTGGTTAATTTTGGCGTCATTAATTTTACCAGAAGAATTTGGTGAGATTCACTATTTTATTGGGATTGCAGGACTAGGGTATACAATTTCCTTGATAGGTACATCAGACGTACTTTCAGTATACATTTCAAAAAAAATAGAAGTAAAAAAAATTTTAACAATAATTTCTTTAGTTGCAGGAATAATTGCATCCATCATAGTATCAATATTCTTCTCAAAAATTGAATTAGGACTTCTAATAATGGGATACATAGTTAATGATATTGCTATAGGGTATTTTTTGGGAAGAAAAAAGTTTTCTACTTATTCAAAAAATATTTTATTACAAAGAGGTTTAACTTTCAGTTTAGGATTTTTATTTTATTTTATTTTTGGATCAGAAGGAATAATTCTTGCATTAGGTCTTTCATATATGCATTTATCAATTATTATTTTTAAAATTTTAAGAAAATCAAAAATTAATTTTCCATTATTTAAAAATCGTTTTGGATTTATTATAACCAATTATGGAATTAGTCTAAGTGGTAATTTTAGAAATCAACTCGATAAAATAATACTTATGCCTATAATTGGATTTGACATATTAGGAAACTATGCATTAGCGATACAAGCTTATGCAATACTTATGATAGTTTCAAATATTTTTTATAAATTTATTCTACCACATGATTCATCAAATCAAAATGTCAAAAATTTTAAATTTTTAATAATCTTAATTTCTATTGGAATTGCCGCATTTGGCATGACAATCGGACCCTCAATACTTGAATACATATTTCCAAAATTTGCATCAGTAGGTATTGCAATTCAAATTTTGAGTTTAGCAATAATACCTACTACAATTTCTTTATTATTAACATCTAAATTTTTGAGTAATGAAAATAGTAAAATTGTATTAACTGGAAGAATTATAGCAACAGTAACAGTGATAATTCTTTTATTAATTTTAACACCAATTTATGGATTAGTTGGAGCTACATCGGCATTTGTAATTTCATCTGTAGTTAGAACATGTTTTTTCTTTTGGGCATACAAATATGGGGAAAGAGAAAACAATACAAGTGCTTAAATATTTACTTTAAAGATTTTTGATATGAAATATTGTAAGAAATGTCTGTATCCAGATACAAAGCCACTTTTAGAATTTAATGAAGAAGGAGTTTGTAGTGCATGTTTTAATTTAAAATTAAAAAATGAAATTGATTGGGAAAAAAAAGATCAAGAATTTAGAGAGATTTTAGACAAATTTAAAAATAAAGATGGAAGTAATTATGACTGTATCATTCCAGTTAGTGGTGGAAAAGATTCAACATTTCAGACATATGTTATGAAAAAAGTTTATGGATTGAATCCATTAGTAGTAAATTTTCATCCACTAGATCAAACAGAAGTTGGAAGAAAAAATTTAGAAAATTTAAAAAAAATTGGAGTAGATTGTATAGAATTTTCTCCAGATCCTAATGTTTATCTTAAATTAGCAAAATTTGGATTAACTGAATTAGGAGATTTTCAATGGCCAGAACATATAGGAATTTTTACTGTACCAGTACAAATTGCAGTAAGATATAAGATTCCATTAATCATTTGGGGAGAAAATTCTGCACTAGAATATGGTCAAGGACATTTTTCAGATTTTAACACAAATTCAGTTCTTGATAAAGAATATCTTGAAAAAAATGGCGGGTATTTTCTTGATAAAATTACACCACATGATATGACCAAATATGGATTTGATATTAAAGATCTTAAACCATATTTGTATCCATCAGATGAAGAAATAAATCAAATTGGTGTTACAGGAATTTTTCTTGGATCATATATCAAGTGGGACATATTCAAACAACTTGAAGTTGTGAAAGGATTAGGATTTTCAGAGAATGATGAACAAAAAGAAGGAACGTATGATTCATGGGAAAATCTTGATGTTTATTTTACAGTATTTCATGATTATCTAAAATTCTTAAAGTATGGATATGGTAGAACAACAGATCATGTATCAATTGAAATTCGTTATGGAAGAATGACT
>MDTE01150730.1_pt1 | contig 10692 bp, 32 predicted proteins | sample 811231 | NCBI WGS metagenome assembly MDTE01 (sample SAMN05326651, study PRJNA326480) | marine metagenome | isolation source: seawater | place: Indian Ocean: Red Sea | collected 2010 | reverse complement strand
TTGCACATGAGAGAACACTCGTAAACTTCTTTGTCGTGGCGTACCCCGAATTCAGTCTCAACTTTCTCATGGTGACTAAGCCAAACATTGAGTACTAAAGCTGAATCGCATCTAATTTCTCCGGGATTACCACCGCAGTAGTTGTCCATTTTTACTAAATCACCGACCTTCACTGATTAACTCCACCGAACCTTCGTTAAATGTTTCCACAACGCCACTAGCTAGTGAGACAACGATATCGTCACCTAGGTAAACGTCTTGCGCTGTACCTATATCAACAAGAGGGGTCTTCAATACTTTGAGTACTAAGCCGACCCCTCGATCCCTAACTTTGGGAGGCAGGAAACAGCCAAGTCTCTGCTTGACACTTACCAAGTCACCAGCTTTCATACTTTCTCCAAATGACGATAAAGCCTCCAAAGCAAACCGACTTGGCTAATATAGACTTGAACATCGTAGTTTTCAATCTTCATGACGATACCGATATATCCTTTGTGAGTTTCGCCTACATCGTCCTTCAGTTTGACAAGATCACCTGTTCTCATATCATAACACCCTTAAGACGTGTGCTTTGTATTTCGCAATACAGCTTTCTCCAAGCTCAATGCCATAAACCCACTCTTCATCAATGTCAATGATAAGGACCACGCGACTCATGTATTTTACAAGATCACCGACTCTCACTGATCACCTTTGCACCTACAGCTTCAAGGTCGTCTTTATTCCAAGTGTCAAACTCTCCTCCAATCAAGAAAGTATACTTGTAACCATCTGTCCAGGTGCAGACTCCTGACCATCTGTATGTCGTAAAGTCAGGAGCCATGTGATCACCAACATAATTGACTTTGACCAGATCGCCGACTTTCACTTAAACTACGTCCTTCATCCTGACTAAGTACTTAGTAAGAACTGCGTTTGCGTAACCGTTGTTTTCAGTACCGTCTTGGCCTACGTGCTTAAGCTTAGCCATCTGACCGAATGACCAGGTTTCCACGACTTCCCAGGGAAAACCTTCACAGTTAGGGTGGAAGAAGTGAATCGATCGAGACTGAACTACTCGATCTCCTGGCTTTAAGTTTGTGTGTCCAACTTGAATTTCTTTCTTCTTGGTCATCTTTGACCTCCTTTGTTGTGTTACCTTGTATATAATAATTGTACCACAATTTCAAGGGGCTTGCACGCGTTTCGTTATATAAAGTCGAGAGTAAACAACATTTGATATCTTAGTACTGCTTACTCTTTAGTCTGACCTGTCTTTAAAAAAGTAATATGTAATCAAGCCTGAAATGCCCAACACACAGACTAGTATAAAAACTGTCCGCGCTGAACTGATCCATTCTGCTAGTTGCATATCTACTAAAGCTGCTTCGTTCATATCTCCTCCAAATCAGTAGGTCTTAGCTCTTCAGCAGTTCCTGTCGAAGTATCGATTACAGTTAAGAAGACATTACGTCCCCACGCGTTCTCTGGCCACCAGGAATCTACGTGAACAACAATCACGACTTTTCCCTTTTCAATGACTGTATCGTCGCCAATAACCCGAGCTAGACTACCTACTATCATCTTTGAGATTCTTTTTGTGTTTAACCTTTCGGCTATACTTTGATTTGTCTTTATGCTTGCCTGCCCCTGATCGCAGATGGGCAGCAACTGCGATCCAATTTCGAGGCTTTTTAAGTTTAACACGCATAAAGTACTCAGTAACAAAATCCTAGTGCTATGAATGCATAACCCAGGGTAAACATGATCACAACTGCCAAAGTGTCCAGAGCTAGCTCTCGATCTTTCATCTATCGACGCTTCCTGGCACGTGCAGCAGCAATACGATCTCCGCAAGGAACGCAGCCACTACCACGTCCGTGCTCAGTTTCTTTTCCGCAGTAGTTACAAAAACGGTAGTGCCAACCTTCGTCATTTGCACCGCCATCCATGTGCCATGCCTCTGAGCGATATCGCCCAGTAGAATCGTAACCACTGCCATAGCCATAATTTTTACGCCAGTAACTCATTATCAAATACCTTTCTACTGGAAGAATCCAAAGTAGACGCATGCGAAAAATCCGCCTACAACAAAAAAATCGTACGCCAAATCAACCGGACGACGACTGGCTTGACGCTTAATGTAGTTTCCAAACTTACTCATTACTTCACCCTTTCGATGACATTAAGATCTTTCTTAAAACACTTAGTCACTTCGCCCGAAGGCCAAAGCACGTCACACCACAGCTCGCCTGCAAACATGAGACCGCTTTCATGACTATCTTTGACGACGGTACCTACACCTGGCTGCACAGAACTTGGAGCTCCAGGAGTGTTTGGGCCTGGAACTTTGTTGAAAGTGACTAGATTTCCAATTTGCATAAAATGCTTCCTTTCCTTATGTTCCTATTATATCACAGGTAGAAGTGACTTGCACACGCTGGCAGTATATTAATCAAGGAATGCCGATCGGCTGTGCGCTGGACTTCATGTAGAGTTCGAATTCGCCAAGACCAGAGAGAACCATGAAGAAAAACTCGTTGGGATGGTTGGGGTAGTAGTCGCCCCTGATGGTGCTGTTTTCAAGATTACCGGACGGACCACCGTCGCCACCATGTGCCATGTCAGCATATTGCCACATCGCCTCACGATACATGCTAGCACCAGACGGCCTTTCCCGCATGTCGATATAGCTCTTGACCATTCTGGTTACTTCTTTTTCCAAACTAATCCTATCCATCATCTCACCTCCTGAAGTGTCATTCTGCTATGCTTTCCTGTCCATCTGCGGCCATTCTGGTACCACACCACGATGTACTCATCGCGTGTGTGACGCGCAGCAACAACTTTGCCTCTGTGCGGTATTTTGCAACCAGCGTGTCGAACTTGTGCGCCGACCTTAATCTTCATCTGATTCTCCAAACACCTGACGCCACTCAACGTCAGTGATTCCGTTAACAATAAACTCACGATCTGAAACAGACAGATGGGGCATGACGTCCTGAATTAGTGCACCCATTTTCCACGCCTCAATTTGTTCAACAGTGACATCAATCTCTCGCGTACGCACGATGCCTGTTAAAATTGACTTTCTAGAAATCTCCAACTTCTAGCCTCCCAAGATATCGTTAAGAGTTTGAACCCCACCGGTGGTCTGTCCTTTAATGAATCGGACCAGCGATGCTCGGTTCTTTCGAGTGTACACTTCGTAGCGACCTTCCGGAATCGGTCGTCGCGCGATCCAGTAGCTGTTGCTTCCTGCCTCTCGATATCGAATCTCGAAGCCGTTGATATGATCAACAAAATTTTTCATATTAAGCTGCCTTTCGTACTGAGTTGACCTTACGACCCATGCCCTCCATGTTGAGCTCGGGGTTGATTTCTGCGATAAGTTCCCTCTCTCGTTCGTGGACAGCCTTTTTGCCACGAATAACTTCTAGAACTTCGCGCTTCATGTTCTCTGTGCCTACTTCACGCAGAGTCTTGCAAAGCACCGTGTCGTGCCCGTATTCCATTGCGTTTCTACAGTGTGCTTTGTAACGAGCTTCTGCAGACCGCATACGAGCTTTGAGGCTGCGAGAGTCACCTCGGACGAAAGTAACGCCGATATACCGTTCACCGCCAGGAGCGGTAAGCTGGTAAATCAAGTGGTACCTGTCTGATCGTCTCTTGCGTGCCATGTTTAGTAACCTCCTTAACTACATAGAAATAATACCACATGTAGAGGCGGCTTGCACACGCTAGCAAAAAAAGATCGTTATTTTCGTTTAGTTGTAGAGGAACCAAAAACAGTGTTAGGAATAAGAACCATGCCGTGCTCTTTGCCTGGAATATCAAAATCAAACCATTCAGCTTCTACCCAGGGCAAGGTATATATGCCTCTGCTTTTTACGAACATTGTACCGGATGGGTAGAGCTTGCCGGCAGGAGATCTCCATGGCTTTTTAAGTGTGGCACGCATGTGAGTAAGTATGAAGGTAGGCGATAGGTGGGGATCGAACCCACGTTCTGGAAAACCAGAGACCCTCGTCCAACCGAGGCTTCGCCACCCGTATAAATATAAAGAAAAAGCGGGAGAGGGCAGTTATAACCACGACCAGATCACTGAGCTTTACCTGTGCGCACAAACTGCGGAAGGGCTCGCCCTCCCCCTTGATGGGGTTCCCTACTTCCCCACCCACGATATCGCCTTTGACACCGCCCATTATCCAAGCAATGCCGTGCTTCCTCAATTGCCGCCGCCCCCGTATTACCCCAGGTTCGTGGTGGGCCTTGAGCCCCAGTTCGACGATCAACCGATATCACCCTTAAAACTAAAACTACTTAATTAACACCCCACTGGCAAGCAAACTGAAAGACGCGTTCCTCTGAAAGGTTGCGGGCGTCTGAACATCCAGCGTTGAAGAACTCCTGCAGGTGAGCAGGAACACCAAGCTCAGGACCAGACCCGTCGACGAAATCGTTAACAAACAGGACACCGAGTTCCCAAGCATCATCTTCGTGTTCAACATCAAACATTTCACAAACTCCTAGAATTTAGTCCTACGCAAAGCGCAAAAGTGAACAGATCTTTGAGCCCCGGAGTCAAAGTGGACAGTGCACCTTTGAGACCGTGAGCTAACACGAAACACAGTACCTAGCCCAAAGGTTTCCCCGTCATGGACCATATGCTCAACACGATCGCCAGGTTGGAAACCTGGATCAGCAAACCGGTGGCCAAGTTGAACACCAAATACGCGAGTTAAACTTTGATCAGTCATGATGTCTCCTTTGCCTTATGATTTAATATACCACGCCTAGAAGAGGCTTGCACGCAATTTTTAAGAAATTATGCACGAGCCACAACTTTTTTAACTGCACACAGTGGGACTGGCTTTCCAGGTCGATCCCACACAGGAGCCTTATCAAGCCACTGCACCTCGAAGCATCGAGGGGGTGAATCAGGGTGACGGTACATGTTCTCAACAGAAAGAATGAGAGCGCGGTCACCGCTGTTACACTCAATGATATCACCAACGTTATACCAAGTCATTAATCACCTCCAACGAGCACTTAGAATCCCATGTAGTGTGAGAGCTAGCCCACATCACATTGATCACCTTGTTTGTCCAAACCTCACCTGTATCAGGGTCGACGGTAGGCTCATTAATACGAATGACGACACCAGTGCCGTAGCTTTTAGGACAAGCGCCGATAAAAGCATTGTACCTGTATCGCACTAAGTCACCGGTCTTCATAGATAATCTCCGCAACCTTAAAGAAGTCGCGCTGTCGAATATTAACAACGCTGTTAGCACATTGGACCTGCCACGTGTGGACGATGTTAAAGTCCCCGTTGGGGTTACCATCCGGCACGCAGCGCCGAAATTTGTCAACAATTAGGCCGATTGAGCCTGACTTCTTGAGCCTTACCATGTCACCGATTTTCAATTAAACAGCCTCCAAAAAGTTACGATTCACCCACACCTCACGTCCGGACACAGGGTCCAAAATCAGACACTGTCCGCTGTGCTTCCGATAGTTCCAGTAACCCTGAGTCCGTGCCTTAAGCACAGTGTAGGCCCGACCAGGGTAGATTCGAACGTTAGTCGACGTCGGAGGAAGACGGCTCTCACCGTCGTCTCGCATCGTAATGTGCCAGGCATCTTCGCCAGCAGCCTTAGCTTCTGCGATCTGCTTCTGGATGTCAGCTCGATATCGAGCGTTGTCCTCTTCTGTGAAGCGTGACTTGCCCCAAATTGCTGGATCACCATAAGCACCACCTCGTGAGAGGCGGTTAGCTTTTTCGATACCAACTTCGTTAAGCTGAACCAAACCGTTCTTGCGAATCTTCTTTTCCATGATCTATCTCCTTGCCTACCGCTTGTTGGTGGAGGGGCCTATCCCCTCCACATTCTTATAATACTACAGTGGCGAGAGACTTGCACACGCTATGTAGAAAAAAGTTAATTTAGTTCGGAATGTGTGTAGTTATCGTAGGAGTCTAGACGGCTCTGGCCGACAGTGATGTTGATCGGCTCAAAGACGATATACTCGACAGGGACGGTATCATAGTGGATGGGTTCTAGAGTGGGCACCTCAATCTCCTCGTGGGGATCAGGCGTCCAGGAAATGCCAACAGCGGCCATAAGCATAAGGGTAACAATGATAAGCATGAGTTTCATAACGGGACCTCCAATAAAAGTAAAGACGGGTAATTATATTCGTTCTGGCGGGTTGTATAGTTTTTTTAGCTACCTAGTGAACCACTGACAGGGGCATCAGATCCATCCACTTCCATCGGCCCGGTGAGGGCCGGCGGCGTCTCTTGCAAGGGGGCTTCTCCAGGCATGGGCGGAATGAGCTCAAGGCCGGTCGCTTCCCACAATCGACGTGAGTATTCCCAGGCGGCTTTGGCAGGCTCGACTTTATCACGCATCGGTTCCCAGGTTGCCTTATCCTTTGTAAGGGACTGAACAAGATGCAGCATTCCCCAGGCAAACATGGTGCGGTCCTTCTGAGAGACACAGGCCAAACTAGAGCACGGGTAACCCCACAGGAGGAAACACTCGTCCATGAAGGCCCTAAACCACCGGTCGGTACTATACAACTCACCAATTATGCCACGTAACATGATCTTCTTTTCCGTCATAATACCGGCTCCGCCGGTTCGCGCGAGCTAGGGTACAGCAGGTCGTCGATCAGAGGGTCTCCGTTCTCGACACGCCTCCCGGCAACCTTTGTATTGCATGAATTCCACACGGGGTTAAGCGCTTGGGGGTCTCGCAGCCGACGCTCGAGCAACCCTACTCGAGACGTCTTTTCGCGATCCCGGTCTCCGCAGTCTATGGGGACGATGGCGACGGCAAGGTTGTCCAGGCAATAATCGGAGGCAGCCTTGTGGTCATCGATGTTCTCGTTCCATTGACGAGAGCGAGTGGTCAAAGTGTTAAACCAACACTCCTCTCTGCTCTCCAGGTGCGCGGGCACGCGCTCGAGAAAGCTACGGCTAGTGCACTTACCCACGTACATCACAACGGGGAGGACACCAGAGGCCCGATAGAAGACGTAGAGGCCGTTGCTCGGCAGCCCTTGATTATGGATAGCTAGGTCTCGGAGCGTGATACGGTTCAGCGGTTTGCCCCACAGGCCCTGCTTCCGCTCATCTCTACCGGAGGCCCAGTCGAAGAAGACCCGTGCAGCGTCTCCAACAGAAGTCCCTCTAAAGTTCTCAACATCAAAAACAAGGTTACCACTCATGTTATTCTCCCAAGTAGCACAGAAGTCAAATCTACTACCTCTGTATTCATCCTAGATTAATCTTTTTAACAGCTATCACGACCAGGACGTACGCTCGATCGGCACGAGAGTTCCTCCGTGACCTCACGTCGCGTAGTCTTCCCTCTCTTCCACTCCTTCTTCAACTCGCTCCAGATAACGCCAGGCAGATGGATCCACCCAATGGGGCGCTCCGCGAAATAGGACCTCACGGATAATCTTGCGCGACCTCTTCTCACCGCTGCGACGATAGATCCAACGATGCCCCAGATAGACCATGACCTCGTCTCCGCCGGGCTTATATCCACCCTCGGTATACCAGGCCATCCATCGATGTGCGACGAGAGCGCGTTCCGGAGGGTTAGGACCGAATCCGTCCAGCTCTCGTGTAATAGCTCTACCGATCGGGATGCCTCGGATGTACATTCCTTCAATGCCTTGGAGAATATCGCCTTTTCTGGCATCACTCGCCCTCATCCGATACCACCACATCCTTACCGCCGTCAATCACGGTAAACTTCTTGCGCAAGTCCTTGTAGTGAGCCTCGTGCACCGCGTCCATGATGGCGTCTCGTACCTCTTCCTCGTAGGCGACGTACTCGGCCATCCAGTCCTCGCGATCCAGGGCGTACATCACAAAGCCTAGCAGACCGCAGGCATCCGACCAGTCTTGGACTTCCTCGGTGGGTGCCATGATGTCCGGCGGGGGTGCCATTGCTATGCGAACCATGCCGCCCTTAAACACGAGCCCGGAATGTGCCTCCGAGAGGTTACCTAGCCCCTCCTTCAAACCGACCTCGCCCTCACTACCTGTTAAAAAATTGATCATCTCATTCTCCTCGAGCAAAAACACGCCCCTATGCAAGATTATATGCGCCATGCCAGCATTGTGCAAGCTCTATTGCATGAAACAGCCCATTCGCTGTCCACACACCAAAAAAGTGGCGCAAGCCAGCGAAAAAAGCTTCAGTTGCCAGTTAGATAGCAGCCAATCAAGCACCGCGGCGCAACTCTCGGCCCCTGAGCTCGAGCATAATCATCAGTACTCGGTTCATACGCGGGCGGTGGTGGTGCAACGGGCCCCCGTCCAGCCGATAGGGCGAGATCTGAGTCATCACGTCGCGGACGTGCTCGTTCCTCGCAGCACTGAAGCCCTGGGGTATGGCTATATCGAATTGTTCAAGGATGCCGAAGAGCTCCGCCCGAAGTTGTTCTCGTGTCATGGTGCCAATGGCCTCATGTGGACCGAGGGGCTTGACGTTGGGTTGCACGTTTTCCATTAGCTTTCTCCTAAGTTATCTAAGACCTTCAGAAACATAGCGTCGGACCACTTCTCAAAGTAAGCATGTCTAACAGTGGTCCATGTGTAGCCGTAGCGGTGTGGGCCGCCTGTGCCACCTGTTGACATGTCACGAAACTCTCGAACCATACGATCGTAGAGCCGAGGGTGGTCTGAACGGTAGCTCTCGATTCGGCGAGTCAGCTCGCCCACAGCCCGTTCTCGTGCTCTTAGATCGTCTCTCAAGGGTCAGTCTTTCAGAGGGTGAGCCTCGCCTAGTTGATTTAGTAGAGTACCAAAGTCGCCGTCAGCCCAGCCAGGGTAGTAAGTCTCACGGACGCTATAGGGACTCCATGGTTCCACTTGGCCCAGGTGTTCTCCTTTATGCATGCGTCTGACGGCCCCTAGCCACTCTCGGTAACTTTCGGGGCTAGTCTTTTGCATGTTTCTACCGTGCTCTGCCTTGCTAGTGATCTGCTCCCAATTGGGCCGCTTGAGCCCGTTTTTTTCTTTATCTGCGCCTGTGGTCATTATTGTACATCCTCGTCGATGGTAAGGGTTGAAAGCTCCTGAAAACTCTCGGAAGAAAATTTTTCAACATTGGGGCCCTTTTCAATTAGAAGCTCGTCCGGAAAAGGTGTCGATTGGCATGGCGATCCGATGGATCGACTGATCAAGTGACATCGCGAGGCCATAAGCTTCACCACCACACCGTCTTCTTCTGATAGCATGACGCCGATTCTGTCATGTCCGGCTTCCCCCATGTAGTTAGGCTCGACGACGATGCCTGTCTCTTTAAGTCCCTCGATCATGACCAGATCTCCTTGCTGAAAACGTCGTTGGCTATTTCGCAGTCTCATTGCGCTTGCCTTCCGTTTTTGTAATGTTTTCAATAAGTTGCCTGCCCTCTTCCTCGTCGCGTACCGGTACTAGCAAGCCCTGTCCAACAACATACATTCCGTCGCTTCTCAGCGTAAGTCTCAGTGGGCCGCTCATGTCGAACGACATACCGTCTGTGAATCGTAGTGATGACATATTTTATCCTTTCGTCTGTAGCATCAACTAAAAAGTTTTCCCAAAGTTCCCGCGAAGAAAAATGAAAAGAGACTTAGGCCAACTGCCTCCCGGGGGTCCCACTGAGTATGCGCAGAAGGCCCGCAGAGGGGGGGCTAAAAGCAGCTTTTTGAGGGGCTCTCTAGCCGCCCCTTTCGAGGGGCCCCCTGTGCTTCTAACCTGTTGATTTCGTTACACTTTTTCTTTTTCCTGTACTTTCTCGGCCGAACCTGCCTCACAAAAAAAGGCCTGTACGAACCCTCTCAAGCCTGCACTCTCTCCCACGGACTGAAGACGAGGGTGAGGTCCGAGCGGGCGTGCTCCGTCATCTTGCCGTCCTCCCACTTGACTGTGACCCGCGGGTTCTTCTTCCCCCCGACTGCGATCACTGTCCCTTCCGACCCCTCTGCGTACCGATCTGATTTTAGCCTGACGATCTCTCTGACGCGCATCTTCGTATATCCTTTCCTGTTCTGCCAATGTTACTCTAACTGGTTGATTTTGTTACACTTTTTTTAAACCGCGCCCCACTTTTTGTGAGGGCGCGACTTTGCTTTAGGCGTTGCGGCTCTCCTGCACCGTCTTCACGACCCGCTGTCCGATGATCTTGTGGACCTTCTGGATGTTGGGCAGGTTAGACGACTGAGAGATGCCGTTCCAGAGCGCGATGAGCATCTCGCCACCAAGCTCTTCCGAGAACGCAGCGACTCGCTTCGCCTGCTTGTCGCTCCACTTGTTGTCCTTGCAGTGCGCAGCCAGACGATCGATGACAGCGACCTGATCCGACGCGTTCATCTCCTTCACTCGATCCTGGACCTCGTCCCATCGCTCGAGCACGTCCTCTGCAGTAACCACGAGCTCGTAGCCCTTGACGAAAGTAGAGAGAGCGATCGCCGCCTCGGTACCCACGAAGCCTTGTGCCACCGCGTAGAAACCAGCGGGGCAATCCTGACCTGCGATCCCGTCTTCCTTAGGAGACCATCCCATGTGAGCCAGAGAGTCAGCGAGTCGGTGCCAAGACGCCGGGTTAGGGCAGACCGTACCAGGCTCAACCGTAGCCACATCAACTCGGAGGTGGTTAGGGTTCTGACGGATGAAGTCGATGATGACCTCGTCAACCTTAC
>MDTE01066928.1_pt1 | contig 10692 bp, 10 predicted proteins | sample 811231 | NCBI WGS metagenome assembly MDTE01 (sample SAMN05326651, study PRJNA326480) | marine metagenome | isolation source: seawater | place: Indian Ocean: Red Sea | collected 2010 | reverse complement strand
GTGGAATATGTATACTCATATAATCAGCTATACTTAAGCCTTCTTCAAGATTATCAATTTTATTTATATTTTGATCTAATGCATCATTGTTTATCAAAGGATCGTAAATATAAACATTCATTTTAAATGCTAAACATCTTGAAGCTAATTCTTTTCCTATTCTGCCATAACCTAATATCAATATAGATTTGCTATATAGCTCAGTATTGATAGTAATAATTTTTCCCCCATCCATTATTAGCTTACTCCATTGATTGTTGCGGACTGATTGATCAAATTTGTTAATATTTTTATTAAAATAAAACATCATTGCAAAAACATGTTCCGCGACAGTAAGAGCATTTGCATTGATAGTAATTGTAAGAGGTATATTTCTTTTGTTTATTGTTTCTAAATCAATATTATCATAGCCAACACCATGCCTTGAAATTATCTTGAGCTTATGACATTGATTAATAACTTTTTCTGATAAAATACCTGTTCTAATAGCAATGGCATCAGCATCTCTTAACTTATCAATTGATTTATTTTCATCAAAATTTTCTATAACTTCATAAGAATATTTTGGATTTTTAGATAAACTATCAATGGCTTTTTCATTAATAGATTCAATTATAGCTACATGAAACAAAAACTAAACACCTTTTCTTTGTTTATTTTTACCTTCTAGATGTTCTTGATAAGCCTTTTTATTTTCATCTCTAGAACTAACTTCCAGTGTAGGACTTTCCCAAAAAGCTGTTCCTTCAAGCCACTCATAACCATCAGTCTTAATAGAAATAACATATGTTTTGTTAGATTTTTTTGCCCTCAAAAAAGCTGCCTCTAGCTCAGATGTAGAAGTAACAGTTTCGCTTTCAGCTCCCATGCTTTTAGCATGAGCAGCAAAATCTACCTCAAGTAAATTAGATGCTCTTGCTGCTTTAAGATTACATAAATATTCTTTACCACCCTTTGCCAGTTGCAGTCGATTAATAACCATATGTCCCCCATTATCACAAACAATGATAATAAGTTTTTTTTCATAAATAACAGAACTGTAAATATCACTGTTTTGAAGAAGATAAGATCCATCGCCAATAAATACTATAAAATCTTGATCAGGTTTAGCCATCTTCATTCCTAATGCTCCAGAAATTTCATAACCCATACAACTAAATCCCCACTCTGATTCAAATGTGTTGATTTCTTTTGGTTTCCATATTTGAACAGCTTCTCCTACAAGTCCTCCTGCCGCTGTAACCACAACATCTGAAGGATCAGAATTTCTATAAACAGCTCCTACAGCATGAGCATATGAAGGTAGTTCTTGATTAGTGGGGCCACTTGCTTTTTCAATATACATATCCCATTCTCTTGCCTCTTTAACTGCTCTTTCATACCAAGGAGTCTCAGCTTTCCAATCACCTAAAATTTTTGAAAGTTCTTGTAGCCCTAATTTTGCATCACTAACAACAGGTAAAGCTCGATGTTTTGTAACATCAAATCGAGCAGCATTTATTGAAACTAGTTTAAAATTTGGATTTTGAAAATTAGACCATGAACCAGTAGTAAAGTCTCCTAGTTTTGTTCCAATTGCTATAGCTAAATCTGTATCCTTAGATAAACTATTTGATGATCCAACACCCAAGCAACCAACAGGTCCAATATAATATGGATCATCTTTTTGTAAACATCCGATGCCCATAACTGTAGTTGTAACGGGAATATTATGTTTTTTTGCAAAATCAGATAATTCTTTTTCAGCTTCTGAATATAAAACACCTCCACCTGAAATAATAATAGGTTGTTTTGCAAGTTTTATTGCTTCAGCTGCCTTTTGTAATTGATTATCATCAGGTTTAATTCGTCTTATTTCATGAATTTGTTCTTCAAAAAATATTTCTGGGTAGTCAAAAGCTTCACCTTGTACATCTTGAGAAATAGATATCACTGCAGGACCACAATCAGCTTGATCAAGCATCATTTGTAATGCTTGAGGCAAGGATGATAATATTTGTTCTGGACGAGTAATGCGATCAAAATATTTTGATACTGCCTTAAAGGAATCATTTTGAGTTTCTGTTGGATTATTAAAATTTTCAACTTGTTGAAGTACTGGGTCAGGAAATCGGTTTGCAAAAGTATCTCCAGGTAATAATAAAATTGGCAGTCTGTTACTTAATGCAACTGCAGATGCAGTAACCATATTTGTAGACCCAGGTCCTACTGATGATGTTGCTACAAAAATTTGTTTACGCCTCATTGCTCGAGCATAGCCAATACCAGTTAAAGCCATATTTTGCTCATGATGTCCACGATATCCTGGTAATTCATTTTGATACTCTTCCATTGCCTGACCTATACAAGCTACATTTCCATGACCATAAATACCAAATGCACCTGCAAATATAGGCATTTTTTTTCCTTCTATTATTATTTTTTGAGATATCAAATATTTGATAAGTGCATGAGAGCAAGATAAAGAAACAGTTTTCATTGTGCTACCTTAAATTTCATAACTAATTAAAACTCACTTTTATTGATTCTCCAGTTTCAAAAGATTTATATGCTGCATTAGCTAATATCAAGGCATTGCGTCCATCTTCGAAACTTACACTCGGTTTATTATTATTTTCTACAGTATTCACAAAATCATCCAATTCATCTTTATAGGCTTGATCATATCTTTCAATAAAAAAGAAATGTATTGGTTCTTTAGCATAAGTCTGTTTATCATCAAACTTTTCAACAGAATTTGTTGGTTGATTGTTTGCAATCATCATTCCTTTGCTTCCAAAAACTTCAAGTCTTTGGTCATAACCATAAACTGCTCTTCTTGAATTATTAATATGAATCAATACATTTTTTTTAGATCTCATAATAAACATTGCTGTATCTTGATCACCAACTTCTTTGCATGCTGAACTGAAAAGTTGACTACCAAAAGCGCTAACCTCAACTATTGAATCATCTCCTAATATAAATCTTGATAGATCAAAATCATGAATTGTTGTATCTCTAAAAAAACCTCCGGCATCTTTCAAATAATCTATGCCTGGTGGTTCTGGATCTCGACTAGTAATAACAATCATCTCTAAATTACCGATTTCACCACTATCTTTTGCAAGTTTAACTCTTTTAAAACTATTATCAAATCTTCGATTAAATCCAATTTGCAGAGGAATATTAAAATTTTTTATTTTTTCGTAACAATCGTTAACTTTATTAATGTCTAAATCAATTGGTTTTTCACAAAAAATTGCTTTTTTAGCTTTTGCAGACATAGTTATTAAATCAATATGAGTTGGAGTAGCTGAAGCTATAAATACAACATCTATATCACTGTTTATTGCCTCTTCTGGTGAAGATGCTACTTGGGCATTATTTTCTTTAGCTACCTTTTCTGCTAAATCACTATTAACATCATAAACATAAGTTAAATTACATTTTGGATGCAATGATATATTAGCGGCATGCATTTTACCAATCCTACCTGCTCCCATTAGTGCAAATTTAAGCATACCCTTTTTAAATCAGAATAATAAAAAAATTCAAGAGTGTTCTATGATCATAATTAATAATCTTATTGTAATATATTTAATAAAAACTAATATTTTAAAGTATAAAACACACATAAAAAAAATTTTATGAAAAAAATCGCAATTTTGGGATCAATGCACTCTGATGGCTACAAAATCTTTGAATCAGCGGGCTTTGATTTTTTTGAAATCAAAGATTTTAAAACAGAAATATTAACAAAATCTATAGAGAATGTTGATGGTATTGCAATTCGCACAGCTAAACTTAATACAAATATTTTAAAAAAGTGCAAAAATCTTAAAATTGTAGCAAGACATGGCGTTGGTTTTGATAATATTGACATTAATTTTCTTAATGAAAAAAAAATTCCTTTAGCTATTACTGGCACAGCTAATGCTATCAGTGTTGCTGAGCATGTAATGACTATGTTTCTCTATTTATCTAAAAGAATTAATATAACTCAAAAACTTATAAAAAATAATGATTTTAATAAAAGAAATTCTTTACCAGATTTTTTTGAAATTTTTGAAAAGAAAATTTTTATTCTAGGTTTTGGAAGAATTGGAAAAATTGTTGCAAAACGTTGCTTAGGATTTGATTGTAAAGTTTATGTTTATGATCCTTTTGTTAACAAAAAAATTATTGAGGAAAATAATTGTATTTCAATTGATTTTGAGGAAGGAATAAAGATTGCAGACTATATTACAATACATATACCACTAAATAATAAAACTACGAATTTAATAAGTAGGGAACAATTTTTAAAAATGAAATCTAATTGCATAATTGTAAACACAGCTAGAGGCGGAATTATAAATGAAGATGATTTGATTTGGGCTCTTGAAAACAAAATAATTTACGGAGCAGGGTTAGATGTTTATAAATATGAACCGCCTAAATTAAATTCTAAAATTTTTAATTTTGATAATATTTTGTTAACTCCTCATAATGCTGCCCTAACATTAGAATGTCGTAAAAGAATGTCAGTTGAAACATGTGAAAATATAACGCATTTTTTAAATGAAAGTTCAAAACTTAATGTTTCTAATATAGTAAATAAAAGTTTGATAAATTTAAATATTTAAATATAGTTTTCCATCTACTTCGCTAATATCATAAACTTTTAATGAAGGTGATTCCGAATCATCTGTTGAGTCGCCTGAAACAATGCTAAATGTTTTACCACAACTGCAACATTCTAAATCTTCTCCCTCTATATTTCCTTCACTTAACAAACCTTGTTCTTCGCAAATACAACGACCTTGAGTAGCATAATATCCACTCTCAAGATGAAAAATTGCATAATCATTTTCTTCATATTCAAAATTCTCAACACAATCTTTTTCAATATCAGCTGAATCTCCAATAAGAATTGGTTCTATCTCTTCATTCATACAAAAATCTTAGAATAATTTTGTAATTCAATAAATAATTTTTTTCTTATTTTTGATATATTTATCTGAATTTTATGCTTTTTCTTGATAATTGATCAACACTAGTAATTCCCATTAATTTCATATCTCTCTCAATTTCTAATTTTAAATTATTTAGTGATTTTTCAACACCTTTTTGCCCTCCTGCAGCTAAAGCATATAAATACATTCTGCCTCCTGAGCATGCCTTAGCTCCAACAGATAATGCTTTCAAAACGTGGGTACCTCTTCTGATTCCTCCTTCACAAATCACATCCACTTTATCTCCAACAGCATCAACAATTTCAGCCAATTGATCAAATGGCGATCTTGATCCATCAAGCTGTCTGCCTCCATGGTTTGAAACTATTACCGCTGTGGCACCTATATCAACAGCTTTTTTTGCATCTTCTACTGACATAATTCCTTTTAATGCAAACTCTTTTCCCCAATACTTATTAATTTCTTCAGCAGTTTTCCAATTCAGAGACTGATCACACATTTTTGTAAAATACTCACCAACTGAAACAGCTATGCTAGTTCCCTCGGCAATATGATCTTTTAATTGGCTTAGTTCGAATTTTTTATGAAATAAATGATTTATTCCCCAAGATGGTTTTAGTCCAAAACTAAGCATACTTTTTAATGATAATTTAATTGGATATGTAAATCCTGTATAAATATCTCTTTCCCTATTGCCACCTACAATAGTGTCAACAGTTAAAGCAAGAGCTTCAAATTTTGCACTTTTACATCTGTCAAGCATACTTTGATTTAATCCTTTATCTTTATGAACATATAATTGAAAAAGTTTAGGTGTTTTAACTTCCGAAGCTATATCTTCGATACTTTGTGTTCCTAATGATGATAAACCAAACATAGTTCCAAATTTTTGTGCGGCTCTACCAACCGCTAGTTCCCCGTCATGATGGAATAGTCTCTGAAGGGCTGTCGGTGCTAAAAACAGTGGCATATCAATTTTTTGACCCATTACTGTGGTTGACATGTCAATATTTTCAACTCCAGTTAAAACATTTGGAATTAGATCACAATCATTAAAAGCTTCGGTATTTCTTTTATAAGTTACCTCATCATCTGCAGCGCCATCAATGTAATGAAAAATAGGACTTGGTAATCTACGTTTAGCTAATTTTCTAAAATCATTTACATTACAACAACTGTTAATTCCTCTAAACATATTATAAATTAGTAAATTTTTTCATTAAAGAGTCCAACCTCCATCTATTAAATATAATCCACCTGTTACAAATTGTGATTCATCACTAGCTAAATATACTGCTAAAGAGGCAATTTCTTCTGGCTGAGCTAAACGACCCATTGCTTGTCTCGCAATAAAATCTATTCTGGCTTGTTTTGGATCATCTGCCATTGCCACTCTTCCTTCCCAAGAGGGAGTTTCAACTGTGCCAGGTAGTATAGCATTGCAACGTATTCCTTCTTTTACATAATCAGCAGCGACTGCTTTTATAAATCCATTTAATGCAGCTTTAGTAGTTCCATAAATAAATCTATTTGGCACACCTTTAACATTTGAAGCTGCTGAAGAAACTATAATTATATTGCCTTTTTTGTTTTTAAGCATCTTTGGTAATAATACTGAACTCATTAAATATGCTGAATAAACATTTATATTTATTGAATTAAAAAATTCCTCTGAAGAACAATTTAAAATTGTTCCATGATGAACAAAACCTACAGCATGAAATAATACATCTACTTCGTCAACTTTTGATCCAAATTCTTTAACTTTTTCTTTATTTGTAGAATCTAATAATTGAGTTTTAATGTTTTTATTTTCTTGAGATAGAATAGATAATTTTTTCTCATTAATATCTGTTGCAATAACATTGGCACCTTCTTTCGCAAATGCCAATGCAGTAGCCTTACCAATACCTTGTGCAGCTGCAGTAACAATAATTTTTTTTGCTTTAAGTCTCATTATAATTAGCTTTTTTAAAAATATTTAAACCCCAATTGAGAATGAAACTGTTTTAACAGACTATGAAAAATATTTAAGGAAAATATTTAGATAATTTCGAATAATTTAAGATATAAGAACGTTTAAAATTATGAGAATATTACTTACAGGTGGAGCTGGATATATAGGAAGTCATATAACTCTTAATTTATTGGATCATGGCCACAAGGTTACTGTAATTGATAATTTAAGCACAGGAAATATTAGATTGGTATCTAATAAAGCTGCGTTTATAAAATGCGATATCGATGATGAAAAAAAAATTGAATCCTTACTTAAACAAGAAAAATATGATGCACTTATGCATTTTGCAGGATTTATTAAAGTAGAAGAATCAATTAATTTTCCAGAAAAATATTACAATAATAATACTATAAAATCTAAAAAATTATTTGATGTATGTATTAAAAATGGTCTTTCAAATATAATTTTTTCATCAACAGCAGCAGTATATGGAAATTCAAAAAAAAATAATTTAATTTCTGAAATGGATAAAATTAATCCAATTAATCCTTATGGACAATCAAAAGCTGAAACTGAAAAATACTTAATAGAATTAAATTCAAAAAAAATAAAATTTATTATTCTTAGATATTTTAACGTTGCTGGAGCTGATCTAAAAATGAGAAGTGGATTAATATCAAAACAACCTACTCATTTAATTAAAATTTTAAGTGAGGTTGCTACTGGAAAAAGAAAAAAAATTACAATTTTTGGTAATGACTATGAAACCCCAGATGGGACAGCAATTAGAGATTATATACATGTTTCTGATTTAGCTGATATTCACACAAAAGTTTTAGAATTTTTAATAAAAACAAAAAAATCAGAAATTTTTAACTGTGGGTATGGCGAAGGTTATTCAGTCAAAGAAGTATTAGATACAGCTAATAAAATTTATAATAATAAAATAAAAATTGAAATAGGGGCAAGAAGAGTAGGAGATGCAAAAATGTTAGTGTCTGATGTATCTAAACTTAAACAAATGATTGATTGGCAACCTAAATATAATAAATTAAATACTATAATTCAGTCTTCCATAGATTGGGAAAAAAAATTATAATATGTCTAAGTTTTACAAAAGAATTTTTAAACGAAATGACGATCGAGATTTATTAATTTATGGTAGAAAAAACCATAACGAAGAATCTTTGACACAATTAGAAAAAACACCTCAATCAAAACCGCATATGCGTTGGAATCCTTCTCGTCTAGAATGGGTTACATATTCTGCTGGTAGAGAAAAAAGAACGTCCTTTCCTCCAAAAGAATATTGCCCTTTCTGTCCTTCGGGAAAATTGAGATATCCTTCAGAAATTCCATTTAATAATTTTGAAATTGCTGTTTTTCCAAATCGATGGTCAAGTTTCAACACCCATAATCAACAAATAGATATTGAAGGTATAAGTACAAAAAATTCTAATGGTCATTGCGAGGTAGTTGTCTATTCAGCAAATCATGGTGATACTATATCTGAAATGCCTTTAGATAGAATAATTTTATTAACCCAAACATGGATTGACAGATATAAAGAATTATTAGTCAGACAAGATGTTTCATATGTCCTGCCATTCGAAAATAGAGGTGAGGAATGTGGTGTAACATTGCATCATCCGCATGGACAAATTTACTGCTTTCCCTTTATTCCTCCAGTTATAGAAAAAGAAATTGAATCATTCAAAAAAGAAAATTTTATTATTTCTATTATGAAAGATCTTGAAAAAAAATATTTTGTTTATCAAGATGATAATATAATTGCTGCGGTTCCACCCTTTGCCAGATATGCTTATGAAGTATGGATAATGCCAAAAAAAAAATTGGCAGGACCATGGGAATTTAACAAAGATGAAATTCAATCTTTTGCTAAATCTATCAAGCAAGTTGCTAGAGGTTATGATTCTCTTTTAAATAAAAAATGCCCTTATATAATGGGCTTACATGCAGCTCCTAAATTAAATGACAAAACTTTTCATTTTCATGTAGAATTTTATCCTCCATTACGTTCTGGTGATAAACCAAAAATTTTAGCTGGTTCAGAATCAATGGCGGGTGTGTTTATTATGGATGTATTACCTGAAGAAAGTGCACTAATTTTACGGGAACATATGAATAAATGAATATTGAAGAAAAAATTGAAAAATATGTAGAGAGTTTAAATTTTTTTGAAGAAACTATGGAAAAATATAAATTTCTTCTCGATCAAGGAAAAAAATCGCCTACATTTCCTGAAGAATTTAGACAAGATAATTTTAAAGTAAAAGGATGCCAGTCTCAAGTATGGGTAGTTCCAATTTTTAAAAAAAATATTTTATCATTTCATACTGATTCAGATGCTTTTATAACTAAAGGAATGATAACTATTCTTGCTGATATTTATGGCAATAATTCACCTCTAGATATTTTAAAATCGGATTTTGAACTGATTAAAAGATTTAAATTAGATACTTTGTTGACGCCAGGTAGAACAAATGGTGTTAATTCAATGTTAAATGAAATAAAAAGATATGCTGAGACATTTTCTAAAAAAAATTTAAAATGATTGCTAATTGTTTATGTAAGGGTGTTAAAATAAAAATTAAGGGCAAATTACGTCATGTTAGTAATTGTCACTGTTCACAGTGTATGAAAACACATGGAAATTATGCTTCTTATACAGCTTGTCCTGAAGAAAATATTAATTTAATTAATAAAAAAACATTGAGGTGGTATAATTCTTCAAAAGTAGCAAAAAGAGGTTTTTGCAGCAAATGCGGTGCTAGTATATTTTATAAAAGAATAGGAAGTAAAAATATAAGTATTGCTGCTGGCATGTTAAGTAATCCTACAAAACTAAAGACTCGCTTCAATATATTTACTAAAGGTAAAATGGATTACTATAAATTAGATAAAAAAATACCTAAATTTAATAAATATAGTTATTAAAGAAATAATTTTATTTTAATAAAAAAAATATTTTAACAATCTTTAAGTTTTTTGCTTAAATTATCTATAAGTTTAAAATAAAGTGATTTATCTGAATCAATATTTGCTCCTAAAGGATCAAAAATACCAGTTTTAATTTTGGTATCTCTAGCTATGGTTGAAATAATCTTTGGATTAAATTGAGGTTCAGAAAAAATACAATTAATTCCCTTATCTTTTATAATATCTTGAATTTCATCAATTTGTTTAGCACCAGGTAAAACATCAGTATTTAATGTTAAAGCTCCAGCTGCACTTACTCCAAACCTCTTTTCAAAATATTGATAAGCATCATGAAAAACTACGAACTTTGCTTCTTTATTAATGTTTTGACTAATGTCGTCAATCATTTCATCAAGAGCTAAATTTGTAGCTTTTGCATTAACATTATACTTATCTTCATTAGTTGGATCTAAGTGTGATAGTTCATGGGCAATTTCAAGAACCATTTCTTTAGCATTCATTGGATCTAACCATATGTGAGCATCAAATTCTCCGTGCGCGTGACCGTGGTCATCATGTCCGTCGTGATCATCGTGTCCGTCGTGTTCATCATCATGTTCATCATGTCCGTCGTGATCATCGTGATCATCTTGGTCTTCAAAAATTGATTCTTCTCTGAATTTTAATTTATTAATGCTTTGAATCTCCATGAACTTAACCACTGCAGCATTTTTAACTATAGACTCGAGAGGTCTTTCCATGAATGTTTCCATACCTTCCCCAATCCAAAATATAATATTAGCTTCTTCAAGGAGTTTTGCATCAGAAGGTTTTAATGTGAAGTTATGAGGAGAT
>MDTE01048734.1_pt1 | contig 10693 bp, 10 predicted proteins | sample 811231 | NCBI WGS metagenome assembly MDTE01 (sample SAMN05326651, study PRJNA326480) | marine metagenome | isolation source: seawater | place: Indian Ocean: Red Sea | collected 2010 | reverse complement strand
GGGATACGTTTGCAGCCGGTGACTCCGCAACTTGCACGTCACGTTGGTCTGGACCGCATCCAGGGCTTGCTTGTGGCGGATATTGTTCCGGAAGGGCCCGCCTATTCTTCGGGTATTCGGCCAGGGTGTGTTTTGATCGAGTGTCAGGATCAGCCTGTTGAGGACATCCTTTCACTTGCGCGCCAAATTCACGGAATGAAGCGAGGTTCCGAGATCCAACTTACGGTGCTTGTGCAAAGAAGGTTTGGAAGGTTGGCGACCTTTGGGAGAGCGACCGCGTCTTTGCGTCTGCCATAGTGCGATTGTCTTGGGAAAGTTTTGATGCTAGCCTTGTCCTATGCAATGGCTCGTGGATTATTTGACTTCCGGGTTCGTGTCGCTTTTGGGCGAGAATGATCTGGTTGAAATCTGGGCTCCCTGGGTCTCACGCTGGCTTGTCACGTTTCTCATTCTGGTTCTGGCGTGGCTGATGAATCATTTGGCCAAGGGATTCATGCTTCGTTTTCTTCGTTTCTGTATCAAGAATTCGAAAACACAGTGGGATGACAAACTGGTTCAGAGAAACCTTTTTCACCGGTTATCCCACCTTGCTCCGATCATCGTTATTTCTTTTTTCCTTCCCCAGATCTGGGTGGGGCATCCAACAGCGGAGGGTTTGATAGATGCCTTTTCTCAAATCTACACCATGTTGGTGGTTCTCCTCGTCGTCCAAGCTCTGCTCGATGCCTTCCACGATGTTTACCGAACCTTTGAGTGGTCCAAGCAGGTTCCTATTTACAGTTTTATCCAAGCTATCAAGCTCATCGTCTATATGGTTGGCGGGGTTTTTATCGTCGCCAAACTGATGGGCAAGGATCCATCCGTCATTTTCGGAAGCTTGGGTGCTTTGACAGCCGTCTTGATGCTTGTCTTCAAGGACTCCATTTTGGGCTTTGCTGCTGGCATCCATCTCACCACCAATAAGATGCTTTCTCTGGGAGATTGGTTGGAAATGCCGAAGTATGGTGCCGATGGAGATGTGATTGAAATTGGTCTGACGACCGTGAAGGTTCAGAACTTTGACAAGACCATTACGACCATTCCGACCTACACGCTTATCAGTGATGCCTTCAAGAATTGGCGAGGCATGAGTGAGTCGCCGGGAAGGCGGATCAAGAGATCTATTCTGATTGATTTACATTCGATTCGGTTTTGCGATGAGGCTTTGCTGGAGAGTTTGGCATCGATCCAAGCGATCTCCGGTTACATCAGGGAAAAACAGAAAGAGGTGCAAGCCTTCAATCAGCAGCTTGTTACGGGTGGATCGGATCATCCAGCCAACGGGCGTCGTCTGACCAATATCGGCACTTTCAGGGCTTACCTGGTGGCTTTTCTCCGTCAGCATCCATTGATCAACCAGGAAATGACCTTACTGGTGAGGCAGCTTGAGCCAACTCCCCGTGGCCTGCCCCTCCAAATATATGTTTTTTCATCCGACAAGCGGTGGGTTGAGTATGAGGGTATTGTTTCCGATCTTTTCGATCACATCTTATCCGTAATGAAGGAATTCGACTTGAGGGCCTACCAAGAGCCATCAGGATTAGATTTTCGCCAAGGTTTGGCACGGTAGCAGGACGACTCTGTGCCTCAACTGGAGCTTGTCTGAAGGTTCAATCTTCCTCTGCGAGAAAAGGCAAACCCTTGCCGACGGCCTGATCCAAAGATTTCAAGCCATGTAGGCAGACCTGGTTGGAAAGGCCTGCTACCAGCTCGTTGACCAGGGTGGGGCCCTTGAACACCAACCCTGAGTAAACCTGTAATAAGCAGGCTCCAGCACCAATCTTTTCCCAAGCATCCCTTGCAGTCATGATGCCACCCACGCCGATGATCTTCAGTTTTCCCTGGCTTCGTTGGTGAATCCATCGAATGACTTCGCTGCTCCTTTCCCTTAGTGGGGCGCCGCTGAGTCCTCCGGTTTGAGAATACGTCGAGTCGGAAGGGTGTTGTGGCCGCCAAGTCGTCGTGTTGGTGGCAACAATACCTTGAACTGGATGGCGTCCACAGACTTCCATCAGAGCATCGAGCTCGGGGTTGGAAAGGTCAGGATCCACTTTGACCCAAATGGGGCGTGTCGGAAGGGTGGGGTGGGCTGCTCTGCAAGCAGTCACCTCCTCGTCGATGGCAGACAAAACATGGTCGATGGCCTGCGCGCCTTGCAGTTTCCGCAGTTCAGGGGTGTTTGGAGAACTGACGTTGACAATGAAGAAATCAGCCCATCGCCAGAAGCAGTGGACTAACTTGGCGTATTCCTCTGGCGCACTTTCCAATGGAGTGATTTTTGATTTCCCAAGGTTGAGGGCCACCGGCACTTTTGGCCATCCACCTGTCTTCTTCCATTCTTCGAGTTGTTGGACGGTAGCCAGAGCACCGTTATTGTTGAAGCCCATGCGGTTGATCACCCCAAGATCCGACGGTAGGCGGAACATGCGTGGCTTGGGGTTTCCGGGCTGGGCATGGTAGGTGACCCCTCCTAATTCGACGAATCCGAAGCCCAATGAGGGCCAAGCTGGCAATGCTTTGGCATTTTTGTCCATGCCAGCAGCCAAGCCAACTGGGTTGGGAAAGTGAAGACCTTCAACTTGAATGGGTAAGGGCGAAGCTTGGTAAAATGTTTCGAAGGTAGCGAGGAGGTGGGCGTTTTGAGACAGCTTGTGAATTATCCTCAAGGTCCAGTCATGCGCCATTTCAGGATCCGATTGAAACAGGATAGGCTTCACAAAATGCCGATAAAAAGCAGTCATGAGCTTCATCATTCAGTCTTGGGAACCAAAGAAGCAAGAAAATGTCCTCGGAAAGGATTGGCTTATTTGATTGTTACCTGTTCTTTACGAACATTTTGCAAGGTTTTACTGTACTTTAGCGAATGCTGGTTGATGAAGTTATGGGCGGAGCGATCTGGAAACTATCTGGAGGCTTTGAAAGAAGTAAGTCGCTTTCTTTGATTGATTTGTGATGATTTTTGCCTAGGCTAAAGAAGCTAAGGCTTGGACAACATAAGGTAAGACATGAAGTGCTATGCGTTGATAGCCATCCAACCTTCAAAAAAAGCGTTGACATCCTTTGACCTTTTCCTCAAATTCGACAAACACACGGTAACGAGTATTAATGCAATGAGAACTAAAACACTACTTATCGCGGCTGTGCTTGGTGCGGCTGGCTTGGCTTCCGCATCCGCGCAGGTGTCCTCAGTGAATGCTGTGGGATACGTTAACAAGGATCTGGCTGCAGGGTTGAACCTGATCGCCAATCCTCTCAGCAATGGTGGAAACACGATTGGTGAGGTCATTCCTTCCGCCCCATCCGGAGCAACCGCTTTTGTATGGAACGGAGCTGGATACGATTCCTCTCAATTTGTGGTCATTCCTGGCGTCCTCTCCGGTTGGCAGCCAGAAGTGAACCTCCCTGTTGGTGACGGTTTCTTCTTGGACTCTCCTGAAGCAACGACTGTCACCTTTGTGGGTGAAGTCTTGCAGGGCGAAGCTACCAACAAAAGCGTACCTGCAGGTCTGAGCATTCAGGGTTCCACTGTTCCCGTATCTGGAACACTTACCGAGCACGGCTTCCCTGCTGCTGCTGGTGACGTCGTTTTCAGCTGGAACGGTGCAGGATTCGATTCTAACCAGTATGTTGTCATCCCTGGTGTTCTGGAAGGCTGGCAGCCTGCAGATCCTACCCTCGGAGTGGGTGATGCCGTCTTCGTTGACAAAACCGAAGCCGGAAGCTGGGATCGCAATTTCTCCATCAACTAACCTAGTAAACCGTAAACCTAACGAATAAAACATAGCTATGAAAAAGTTCGTACTATCTGTGCTTTGTGCCCTCGTTTCCGTGAGTGCACTCGGCCAAGGTACTATCCAGCTGTCTAACATTGGGAAAACCATTGTGACAGTTGACGGTGCAGCCGCACCTGCTGGTACCACTGTTCAATACGCGACTGGTCCTGGTGCTTTGGTTGGGACATCTGCTAGCATCCTCGGTGCTGGTTACTTCTCAGCCGGTTCAACCACTCTGGACGGTCTCACTGGAACCGTGAACCTTCACCTCGCTGGGCACACTGGCGACGGGAACTGGAGTTACTCCGCTCCCTTCGAAGTGACCCTCGGTGGCGCTGGATCACCTCCATCACCTCCTGCAGCTCTCCCTAACGGAGTTGCTCTGGACATCACCGCGATCCCTGAGCCTTCCACGATCGCTCTTGCCGTTCTCGGTGGCGCAGCTCTGCTGTTCCGTCGTCGCAAATAATTGAACTTAACTGTTCTCATCACGCCGCCCTTTCCCTTTGGAGAGGGCGGTTTTTTTGTTTTGAGAACCGCATCAAACAGCCTTCAAAGACATTGACAGCCGGTGGAAACTCGGAGTAATTAGTCAACTGTCAGGCGCGTTCGTCTATCGGTTTAGGACGCGGCCCTCTCAAGGCCGAAAGACGGGTTCGATTCCCGTACGCGCTACCACAAAAACGCAGTTATCTTTCAGATTTGACTCCTTTTCAAATTATTTTCAATCCCATCAGCGCGAAGGAACTTTCCAAGATGCCCAAGGAGCTGCAGTTGGATATCCTTGGCCATTTCAGGGGTTTTCCTCAAGATGTGCGCTCCAAGGATTTGGATCGTTTTGGTAAACTCGAGAGAAAAGGCAAGCAACTCTACCGGTATCGGCTGGGAGATTACAGGGTCTATTTCGAACGTAGTGAATTGGGCATCATTATCCATCGCATTCTCAGCAAAAACACCCTGAAAGACTTCCTGTTTCGAAGCAGCCTCCCAACCGGTGAAGATCAGGCGCTTCAGGACAACCCCAAATTCTGGGAACTGATGGAGTCAGGCCCTAAGGCGAAGGCTTCTTCTTGAAGCTTGGCAAATCTCAATGAAGATCCTCGCCGATTTCCACGTGCCAATACGCGATATCCAGGAAGTGTCGCCAACTTGAGTGAGTGTCCATTGAAAAGTGGACCTGCACGAAGGGTCGCCATTTGGGTTTCACTGGCTCTTTGATGAGCCGCATACCAGCTTCAGAAGGTGTTCGATTGGATTTTCGAGTGTTGCAGGGGATGCACGAGCAGACAATGTTCTCCCAATTGGTTGGACCATCGCGATCTTTTGGTATCACGTGATCCAGATTAAGGCGCTGTTTGTCCAAAACTTTCCCACAATACTGGCAGGTGTTTTTGTCTCGCTCGAAAATGTTATGACGGGTGAATTTGACTTCCTTCTTGGGATACCGATCATAAACCGCCAAGAGAATCACCTTGGGTACTCGAATACGAAAGGAAACCGACCGAATGCCCTCGGAATCCCTCTCCAAAGCTGGATCCGAATAATCTTTCCATTCCATGAATGAGAAGGTGTGGAACGCACCTGCTCCATCCTCATACACGACTTGAGCACGTCCGTCGAAGAGCAGGGTCAGGGCTCGACGCGCTGAGCATACGTTGACAGCCTGCCAGAGGCGGTTCAGAACCAAGACAGGTTGGTCGAGAAGAGAGGCCATATCGGGTGTTTAGGGATACCTAACAGAGGCGTTGACGGATGTCAATTGGAGGTCCATAAAAGAACCCAATGTTCGCTCGCTTACGGGCTTTTATACCCATGGAAAGTGGGTTCAATGTGATTTTTGCCTCATCGCTATGATCAACAATAAAACGTTTTACTCGATGCTGTTATGCATCATGGGCCTGTATGGGACCTCCATCCAAGTCGTCGCGCAAGGCGCCGATCAGGATTACATTGCCATCTATAAAGTCATCAAACAGGCTGATCAATTCAAGGAAACGGGATTGTCCGAGCAGGCTGCTCAATTTTACGCCAGTGCAGCCAAAGAGCTGAAGGCCTTTCAAAAGGCCAACCCAAATTGGAACCCTCGTGTGATTCAGTTTCGCCTCAAATATCTGACGCGCCAGATGGAAGATCTTCCAACGGTTGCTCAGCCATCAAATCCCTCTTCTTCAGTCGTTTCAAATGCTGGGGATACCGCTCAGGTGGCCAACCCCAGCCAAGAGCCATCCAAGGAGATGAGCGAACAGTATCAAGGGCAAATCCTCGCACTGAATCAACGCCTGCAGCAGCTCAGGGAAGAAAATCAGTTGTATATTGGCAAGTTGCGAGAGGCCATGTCGGCTCGCCCTACTGGCTTCAACCCGGAAGATTTGAAGGAAGCTGAAGGCAAAATCATGGATCTCAATAAAGAGAGAGATTTGCTCAAGGCGCAATTGGATAAAACCTTATCCGATAGTAGCAAAAGCAATGATGCGCAGATAGCGGAATCGAACCAACAGCTTGAGGCAGCTCAATCGACCATTGAGGAGCAGCAAAATTTGATCGCCTCATTAAAGCAACAAATGGTCGCCTCAGCAGCACCTGGGTCGGATGACGCGCTCATTGCAAGAGATCAATTGGTTCAGGACCTCATGGAGCAAAACGCCCTTTTGAGGCGCGAGGCTCAAGGTAGAAGCACCGTCACAGAGGAACCCTCTGTGATTTCCCAGGAAACGTCTCAAACCTCCGAGGTGAAACCAGCGAAAAAAGCTCGCTGGAGTTGGTGGCCTTTCCAGCGTTCGACTCGTCGGAAAGGCGATACGGACCCATGGATGCGCGCCAAATTGGCAGTTTATGAAGCAGAGCGTGTTCCTTTCAGTCCGGAAGAGTTGGCTCTTTTAGAATCCGGGGTCGATGAGACCTTGCTCAGTGAAGGGCCGGCCTTTCAACCGACCAGGACCTTAAGCATGGACCAGGGGGCTGATATGGACCGGTTAGAACGCGAAGCCACCCAGGCCATCGATGCCAATGATTTTGCAGGAGCGTCCGAGCGACTTTTGCAAATTTTGGAAGTTTTGCCGGATAACGTTGCCATTCTATCCAATCTGGCGTTTGTGGAAATGCAACTTGAGCGACTCGACATGGCTCAGACACGCCTGCAAAAAGCCCTGGATCTGGATCCCAACTACGTCAACGCTCACATGCTGTTGGGCATGTTGCAGGCTGAGAAACAGAACCCCGAGGAAGCTCTGAATCATCTTTCCAAGGGGGCTGCCATTCAGCCTGAGAATCCTCAGATTCAAAATCAATTGGGTGTAGTGCTGAGTGAATTGGGACAGCGGGAAGCTGCTGAGACAGCGTTTAGAAAAGCGGTGGCATTGCAACCCAGTCACGCCGAAGCGCACATTAATTTGGCGTTGGTTTACGCCAGTCAGGAGCCTGCTTCTCCCAAATTGGCCATGTATCACTACCAATTGGCGCTGGATGCGGGGCATGACAAGGAGCCACGCTTGGAGCGTTTACTCAGCGAGATACAGCCCTGATGCTTGAGCACGCTGGCGGGCGAAAACATGGCAACCTAAATGGGCCTATGGTCTTCAGCCAATACCAGACCATCCTTGAGGTGGGGACGCGAGGGCGAGCCCTCTACGAAATCACTTCCGAAGTCAGTCAGGAGCTCCGCCGGAGTGGTCTTGATGAGGGGATGCTTCACTTGATGGTTCGTCATACTTCGGCTTCCCTATTGATCCAGGAAAATGCCGATCCGGATGTGCGGGTCGATCTGGAGCGATTTTTTTCGCGACTCTGTCCCGATGGGGATGCCCTCTACACCCACACCATGGAAGGGCCCGATGACATGCCAGCTCATGTTCGCAGTGCCCTCACTGCGGTGCAGCTGAGTGTCCCGTTCCGCAATCGCTCGATGCTTTTGGGGACTTGGCAGGGGATCTATCTGTGGGAACACCGCACCGCGCCCCACCGCCGGCAAATCGTGCTGCACGCCCAGGGCGTCACCCAAGCGTAAATGAGGTCTGTTTAGTTTTTAACTGGAAAGACTGCTGTCGCATCACCATCTGCCAGCAGTGCGAGATGATTGAGGTCGTGGCCAGCCCCACGAGAAGCTCTGATGGAGAAAATTAGATGGTTACAGCGCCTGTCACGGGCATGATCCTCCGCTCCGTCTTCGGGTATGGCTCGTGTCAATGTGCTGCTGAAAGATGAAAACCAGCATCCCTGTCATTCAACCCATCGCCCTTGAAATTGATGAGGATGCCGATCACCTGGTGGCCGATGAGTATTTGCTTCATGCCTGTGATCAGGGCCTCATCGGCCCCAGCCTGCGTCTTTGGCAGGTGCGGGGCCCTATGGTGGTGCTGGGCTATGGCAATGAGCCGGAAAAAGAGGTGCGTATGGTAGCCTGTCAACAGCGTGGGATCCCCATGCATCGTCGATCGAGTGGGGGAGGGGCGGTGTCCCTCGATGTCGGATGCCTCAACTACAGCTTGGTTTTGCCAATCGATTTCCACGCGGCGTTGGCCTCTGTCACCACCACCAACCAGTGGATCATGGAGCGCCAACGCCAGATTCTGTCATCCCTATTGGAGGGTGTAGTGACCTGCGAAGGGGATACCGACCTGGCGTGGGAGGGGATCAAGGTCTCAGGCAATGCCCAGCGAAGACTTCGACAGGCCTGTCTCTTCCATGGCAGTATCCTCTGCAAGGCCTCCCTTGAGGATCTGGGGCAGGTGCTCTCACACCCCTCCCGAGAACCCTCCTATCGCGAAGGGCGCCCCCATGCACAGTTTGTGCGAAATACCGAGTTGGATCCAGCTGAGCTGGCTGAGGCCCTGCTCCAGGCCTGGTGCGGGCAGCCGATGGTAACAACACATCACCCGATTCAGACTGATCTTTGGTGGGAGTGTCAACAGCGTTTGAAATCGCGTTCAGTCCATTAGATTCTGCATGGGCACCTAAGCTCTGTGTCGTTTGCTTTTCGGTTTGTCAGGATGCCTCCAGGACGGCATGATCCCTGCTTTCCTAACAGGAAAATCAACGGTCAGATGACATGATGAGATGGATCCAATACCCCATGATGGCAAAGTCGTTTCAGCGACTGGTGCTTTGCGGGATGGCGTGTCTTTGCACAGGAAAGACTCTTGGCATCGAGCCTGAAGATCTTCTTCACTACAAGATCGGCAACTGGCATTTTCGACCCCATGGGTCCACCTCCCTGACTGCCAATGACAATATCTTTTTTCGAGACAGCAGTGCCGAAAGTGAAGCTCTGTTTGGCCCGAAAGAAGGGGATGTGATCTCCCAGTTAGGCACCGGGTTTCAGGCGGCGCTGGGCCGCAACGATATTAATACCTTCGGTTTTGGCTATGATTACCTTCACCGCTTCTACACCGATCACAGCGAGGTGAGTTCCGGGGACCACGCGGGCCAGGTGGCCGCCTCCATCGAGCGCGGCAAGGTGCGCTTTAGCACGGCTCACAGTGTGAGCCTCCAGACGGGGATTCAGGGGGGGAATGCTCAGTTCGTTGAGCAGAACGATCGATTTATTTTCAGTGACCAAATACGGGTGAGTGTGGACATTACGCCCAAGAGCGATCTTTACCTCAGTGGCACTTATGGCATGATCAAGCAGGTGGATAGCATCCAGTTCAATGACATCGAATCCTGGAACGTGGCGGGCGGGTATGGTTTTGGCTACAGCGAAAAACTTCGTTTTTTTGCTCAGACCAGTTACGGGGAACAGATTTCCTCTCGATTAGGACGCAGCTGGGGATGGGACACACTGGGAGTCAGTGTCGGGGCCGAGGGGGAGTTTACCGACAAGCTGACCGGTACGGTGCAGTTGGGTTACCAGCAGCAAACTTCCCAGATGACTGGGAAAGCAGGTGGAACGCCCACGGTGACTCTGGAGCTGGAGCAATTGCTCGGAAGACGCACCTTGCTCACCTTGGCCTACACTCGAAGAAACCAGGTAAATATTGATGCGGTGAGCGCGGCATCCGTCTCGGATAGTTTTCGCCTCAACCTGAGTCGGGCTTTGGGTAATCGACAGAAGTGGTTTGCTTCCATCTTTGCCAGCCTGTGGCAGAATGATTTTCCGGATATCGATCGATCGGATCAAGCGCTCTCCTTGGGTGCCTCACTCGACTATCGCATTCAGGAATGGATGAGCTCCCAGCTCAGCTACAGCTACGCCGATTTTTCGGCACAATTACCAGGTTGGGCTCTCGGCGGTATTGACTATCAGGTAAATCAGGTTAGTTTATCCATTAGCTTTGGTTTCTAATTTTGCTTCATGAATCGCCTTTTCTACTGCCTCTGCCTCTTACTTTTAGGGTTGGGTCTCGCTTCAAAAAAATCTGAGCTGCTCGCCCAGGGTCGCATCACCTCTGATTATCTGATCCAGTCCGAGGATCTCTTGCGCGTCACTGTGTTTCAGGAGCCCACCCTATCTTTAGGGCAAACCGAAGGTTTGAGGGTGAGTGCCAAGGGAAACATTCCTTTTCCTCTGCTCAATGAAATCCCCGTAGCGGGTAAGACGGTGCAGCAGGTGAAGGAGGACATCGAGCGCCGTCTCAAAGATGGATACATCAAGAACCCGCAGGTCACCGTTCAGGTGCTACAGTACAATGAGCAGTATTACACCGTTATGGGAGAGGTGAAGATTGCCGGGATCTACCCGTTGCCTCCGGAAAAAAGGATTGATCTGGTCGAGGCCATTGCCAAGGCCAATGGGTTCACTACCAATGCCAAGGAAAGCAGCATTGAGCTGTGGCGAGAAGGTGAACGAAAGCGCTACGACTACAACGAATTGCTCAAGATCAAGGGCGAGGACCAGAAAATCTACATCAAGTCGGGAGACAAGATTGACATTCCTGATCGTTTCT
>MDTE01085613.1_pt1 | contig 10694 bp, 16 predicted proteins | sample 811231 | NCBI WGS metagenome assembly MDTE01 (sample SAMN05326651, study PRJNA326480) | marine metagenome | isolation source: seawater | place: Indian Ocean: Red Sea | collected 2010 | reverse complement strand
CGAGGTTTATCCTTTAAGTCATTTGATGGATATGGTAATTATAATTTTGGTGTTCAAGAGCAAATCATTTTCACTGAAATTGATTATGATAAAATAGAAGTTATAAATGGAATGAATATTACTATAGTTACCTCTGCAAAAACAGATGATGAGGCTTACTGGCTTCTAATGGAGATGGGATTGCCTTTAATAAAAAAATCTTTTAATAATGAAGTTGCTAAGGAGTTAGCCTAATGGCGAAAAAATCAAAAATAGCCCGTGAAAAATATTTAGAAAAGGTGATTGCTAAATATGCTGAAAAACGTTCAGAATTAAAGGCTATTATCTTAGATCCTAATTCTAGTAATGAAAAGAAGAGCGAGGCTGTATACCAATTAGACAATTTACCTAGAAAATCTAGTTCTGTAAGATTAAGGAAAAGATGTTTTATTACGGGAAGGCCTAGGGGAATACTTGGAAAATTTAAGTTATCTAGATTGTGCTTTAGAGAGATGGCGTTGAAAGGTGAAATTCCTGGCGTAACAAAGGCAAGCTGGTAATTGGAGGATTTTAAATAATGTCAATGTCAGATCCAATTTCAGACTTTTTAACTAGAATTAGAAACGGACTATCTTCAAATAAGAAATGGGTAGATATTCCTAGTAGTAAAATAAAAAAAAGAATTGCTTTAATTTTAAAAGAAGAAAATTTTATTGAAGATTTTTATTTTATTTCAGATGATGATAGTAAAGAGACTATTAGAATTTTCTTACGTTATGATTATAATGGTGAACCAACTATTGATCAGATTCGTCGTGTTAGTCGTCCTGGTCTTAGAGTCTATGTTAGTTCAAAACAAATACCAAGAGTATTAGATGGCCTTGGTATTTCTATTCTTTCAACTTCAAAAGGTGTTATGTCAAATAAAACTGCTACAAAATTAAAAATTGGTGGAGAAATATTATGCGAGGTATTTTAATTGTCTAGAGTCGGTAATTCTCCAATATCATTATCTCAAGATGTCAATGTAGATATTGATGGTAACAGTATTAAGGCGACTGGGCCTAAAGGTAGTCTTGATTTTGTTTTCCACAAGAATATTATCGTGGAAAATAAAGATAATATAATACATGTTAATCGAAAATCTGATTCCAAACAAGATCGTTCTTTACATGGAACAACTCGCCAAATGATTTATAACGTTATAGAAGGTGTTTCTCGTGGATTCTCTAAAGAGCTTGAAATAATTGGGGTTGGTTATCAAGCAATTATGGAAGGCCGTAGATTAAAATTACAATTAGGCTATTCGCATGATATTTACTTTGAAACTCCAGAAGAAATTTCTATTTCTGTCGATAAAAACGTTGTAAAAGTTTCTGGAATAAATAAACAGCTTGTAGGTGCTGTAGCTGCAAAAATTAGATCATTTAGAAAACCAGAGCCTTATAAAGGAAAGGGTATACGTTATGTTGGTGAGTATGTACGAATCAAACAAGGAAAAACTGTAGGTGGGGCGCAGTAATAATCATGTCTAATAATAAAGCAAATAATCGTCGTAATGTAAGGAGAAGAAATAGAAGTAAAAAAACTTCAGTAAAACACCCTACTCGAAATAGATTGGTTATTTATAGGAGCTTAAAACATTTTGAAGCACAAGTAATTAATGATTTTGAAGGTAAAACAATTATCTCAGTTTCATCAAAAGAAAAGAAACTAAAACCATTGATTCAGAAAGCTAAAAGTAAAATAGAAGTAAGCAGATTTATGGGTGTAGAGCTAGCAAAAAGGGTGAAAAAGAAAAAAATTAAAGACATTGTTTTAGATAGAAATGGTTATCCATATCATGGACGAGTTGAAGCATTTGCTAGTGCTATAAGATCAGAAGGAATAGATTTTTAAATATGAAGGGAGTTTGATTTGGCAATAATAAATCCAGCAGAACTTGATTTGAAAGAAGAGATAGTTATAAAAGTTAATCGGACTTCGAAAGTAACTTCTCGTGGAAAAAGATTTAGGTTTTCCGCTCTTGTGGTTGTGGGTGATGGTAAAGGTTATATAGGTGTAGGTCAAGGCAAAGCCAATGAGGTATTGCTCGCTATTCAAAAAGGTAAAGAAGCTGCAAAACAAAATATAATTAAAGTAACATTGATTAATGGAACAATACCGCATAAAATAATTGGTAAACATGGTGCAAGTAGAGTTATGTTAAAACCTGCTTCTCCTGGAACAGGGATTATTGCTAGCGCACCCGTTCGTGCTGTAATGGAACAAGTAGGGGTTCAAAATATTCTTACAAAACGATTAGGTTCCAAAAATCCAATTAATTTGACTCACGCGACCATTAATGCTCTATTAAGAATGCGAGATGCCGTATCTATAGCTAATAAACGTGGAATAACGATTGGTGAGGTGTTTGCATAGTGGCCAAAAAAGTAAAAATTTTAAAATTAACTCAAATAAGAAGCTCAATTGGATTTAAACCTAAAGCTAAAGCAACTCTAGAAGCATTAGGTTTGAAAAATATTAATCACACTGTTGAGAAAAATGATAGTCCTTGCTTGAGAGGTATGATAAATAAGATCCCTTATCTTTTGAAAGTTGAAGAAATATGAAGTTAAATGAATTATCACCAACTCCAGGTTCAATAAAAAATACTAAGAGAAGAGGGCGTGGACATGGTTCGGGATTGGGAAAGTCTTCGGGTAGGGGCAATAAAGGCGCAGGACAAAGAAGTGGATTTAAACGACGTCCTTGGTTTGAAGGTGGCCAAATGCCACTTGCAAGGAGACTGCCTATTAGGGGGTTTAACAATAATTTCAGAAAAGAATTTCAAATTGTTAATCTGTCTGCTATTAATAATCTTGAATTAGAAAATATTGATGCTGAGGTTTTATTTGAACATGGTTTAATATCGTCAGCGCTTAAACCTGTAAAGCTTTTAGGTGATGGTAATATAAAATTCAAAGTTGATATAATAGTGACTGCTTGTAGTAAATCGGCAAAAGAAAAAATTGAAAAGGTTGGAGGTAGTATTACTTTACAATGATTGATAAGATTCAAAGTATTTTTATTATACCTGAACTAAGACAAAAAATTATTTTCACAATGCTTATTTTGATAGTTGTTAGAGTCGGTGCACATATACCTATCCCCGGTGTTGATGGGCAGGCATTAGCGAATGCATTTGGAAGTTTAGAGAATTCACTTTTTGGATTGTTTAATACTTTTGTAGGCGGTGCTTTTGCGCAAGCATCGTTGTTTTCTCTTGGTATTATGCCATATATTTCCTCATCCATAATTATTCAATTAGCTGGGTCTGTGATTCCTTATTTCCAAAGGCTTCAAAAGGAAGGAGAAGCTGGAAGGAAAAAAATCACCCAAATTACCCGTTATGGAACAGTTCTTCTGGCTTCTATGCAGTCATATGGAGTTGTAGCTGTATTTCTTCCAAGTCTGAATTCAAATGGGAATACTGTTGTCTTTAATCCCGGAATTTCATTTGTTTTTACCGGCATAGTAAGCATGGTGACTGGAACATTATTTTTAATGTGGCTAGGCGAACGTATTACAGAAGGTGGTATTGGTAATGGTATTTCATTGATTATTATGGTTGGAATTATATCTGCTTTTCCTAATGTTGTCATAAGTGAGATTGCTCTTATTAGAGAGGGAGTAAGGGAGCCTTTATCAGCATTAATTTTATTGGCTATTATGTTTGCTATTATTTGTTTTGTTGTTTTGCTTACACAGGGGACAAGAAAAATACCAGTACAGTATGCAAAGCGTGTGGTTGGAAGAAAAGTTTATGGTGGGCAAAATACCCACATACCTATGAAAGTAAATACGGCAGGTGTGATGCCCATAATTTTTGCTCAGTCAATTATGTTTATCCCTAGTACCGTTTCCACCTTTTTAGGTGATAGTGCATTTGGTGAGACACTAATGAATTGGTTTTCATTTGAACATTATTTTTATTGGATTTTTTTTGGTTTAATGATTATCTTTTTTACTTATTTTTACACAGCAATTGCATTTGATCCTATTCAGGTTTCATCAACTATGAAACAGCAGGGTGGTTTTATACCGGGAGTTCGTCCTGGAAAGAAAACAGCTGAATATATAGATAATATTTTAACTAAAGTAACGTTACCAGGTTCTTTTATGCTTGCTGGTGTGGCTATTTTCCCCTTTGTTCTTATGAAAGGAATGAAAATTAATTATAATTTAGCATCATTTTTTGGTGGTACTAGTTTATTAATAATCGTTGGTGTAGCATTAGATACTCTTCAGCAAATTGAATCGCATTTATTAATGAGGCATTATGATGGTTTTTTGGGTAAAGGGAAAATTCGTGGGAGGAGAAGAGTATAATGGTTTACCTTCGCTCTGAAGATGAAATAAAAAAAATATCAATGAGTTGTCAAATTGTTGCAGATACCTTAAAAATGATTAAAAACTACGTAAGACCTGGTGTGAAAGTTTCTAAATTAGATTCTATGGCTGAGGATTTTATTCTTTCGAGAGGAGCTCGACCAGCATTTAAGGGTTACATGGGATTTCCTTCAACATTATGCGTATCTATAGATAGTGCAGTCGTTCATGGTATTCCTGGAGAAGATATACTTGAAGAGGGACAAATTGTAGGTATTGATTGTGGAGCAGAACATGAAGGATACTATGGTGATCATGCCATTACTTTTGCTGTAGGAAAAATAAGTAAAGAAAAACAGAATCTAATGGATGTGACGAAAGAATCGTTAAATAGAGCAATAAAAAAAGCAATCCCTGGTAATCATGTGGGAGATATTGGATATGCGGTTCAGTCTTATGTAGAAAGTAAAGGATATTCGGTTGTTCGTGAGCTTGTCGGGCATGGTATAGGTCGTGAGTTACATGAAGATCCTCAAATTCCAAATTATGGATTAGCCAAAAATGGCTATCCATTAAAGGCTGGGATGTGTATTGCTATTGAACCTATGATAAATGCTGGAAAGAAAGAGATTTATACGGCTGATGATGGGTGGACCATTTTTACAAAAGATGGATCACCATCTGCTCATTTCGAGCATACAATAGCTATTAAAGAAAATGGCCCAGAAATTCTAAGTTTAGTTCCAAATGGCTAAAGAACAACCAATAACAATAGATGGAGTTATTAAAGAAACATTGCCAAATGCGACTTTTCGTGTAGAAGTAGAAATAGGTGAAAATGTTCATGATGTTTTGGCCCATGTTAGTGGTAAAATGAGGATGCATTTTATTAAAATTTTACCAGGTGATGTTGTTACATTAGAAATTTCTCCCTATGATTTGTCAAGGGGTAGAATAATTTATAGACAAAAATAAATAAAAATGAAAGTTAGACCTTCTGTAAAAAAAATATGTGATAAATGTAAAATTATAAAACGCAAGGGCGTTTTATTAGTTATTTGTGAAAATAAAAAACATAAACAGAGACAAGGATAAAGACTATGGCTCGTATTGTAGGTATAGATATACCTAGAAATAAAAAAGTGCCGTTTGCATTACGTTACATCCATGGAATTGGGATGACTACTGCTTTAAAACTATGTTTGGAAGCGAAAGTAGATGTTGATACAAGGGTAAATGAATTAACAGAAAAACAAATAATCCTGATTAGAGATGCTATAGCAAATCTTAATATTCTAGTCGAGGGCGAATTGCGATCTCAAACTGCAATGAATATTAAAAGACTTAAAGATTTGGGTACTTATAGAGGATTACGTCATCGAAAAGGTCTTCCAGCAAATGGTCAAAGAACAAAAACAAATGCTAGGACTAGAAAAGGGAAAAAAAGGACTATAGGTCTTGGGAAAAGTGCAATATAATAATTAATCTGAGAGGTTATTTTGGCTGAAAAGAAAAGAAAAAAGAAAAAGAAAAATATCGACTCTCATGGAGTCGCTCATATTAAGTCAACATTTAATAATACGCATGTTACATTTACGGATATTAATGGGAATGTATTAATTTGGGAAAAGGCAGGTACTTCTGGTTTCAAAGGTTCTAGAAAAAGTACAGCCTATGCTGCCACAAAAGCTGGTGAAAGCGCAGCTCAATCTGCATTAAATCTAGGGATGACTAGCATAGAGATTAAAGTTAAAGGACCTGGTTCTGGTAGAGAAGCTGCAATTAGAGCAATTGCCAGTGTTGGTATTCAAATAACTAGCATTACCGATGTTACACCACTTCCTCATAATGGCTGTAGACCTCCAAAGCAAAGAAGGGTTTAATTATATATGGCAAAAAATAATACTCCTAAAGGGAAGTTAGTAAGGAAATTTGGTGAGAACATTTTTGGTAATCCTAAATTTGATAAATTATTAAATAGGAAACCATATAAACCTGGACAACATGGTCAAGCTAGAAGAGCAAAATTATCAAACTATGGGTTGCAATTACAAGAAAAGCAAAAAATCAAATTCATGTATGGTTTGTTAGAAAAACAATTTTTGTTAACTTTTCAAAAGGCAGAGAGAATGGAAGGTGAAACTGGAACAAATATGTTACAATTATTAGAGTCTCGATTGGACAATGTTGTGTTTCGTTTGGGGTTAGCTCCCTCTCGTCCTGCTTCTAGACAAATGGTTAGTCATAGGCATATTCGTGTAAACGATAAACTAGTTAATATTCCTTCCTATATTGTTAAGCCTGGAGATGTAATTGAAGTAAGAAACAAAAGTAAGAAAAATGATGTAATCTTAGATTCTATGAAAAGGATTAAAGGTGACATTGAACTTAACTGGCTTAGTCTAGATAAGGCTAAAATGCAAGGAACATTTTTAGCCCTTCCTGAACGTGATGATATGAATTTAACTGTCAATGAGCAGTTAGTAGTAGAACTTTTTTCTAAATAATATAATTAGGACAAATAATGGCAAGTAAACCTTTAAACCTATCAGTTGATTTTAAGTCAACTTCTAAATCTTCTAATACCGGAGAATATACTTTGCAACCCCTTGAGAGAGGTTTTGGCACTACAATAGGTAATTCGTTACGAAGAGTATTGTTAACTAGTATACCGGGAGCTGCAATTACTCATTTAAAAATTGATGGAGTTCAACATGAATTTTCAACAATTGATGGTGTAAAAGATGATGTTGCAGATATTATTCTTAATTTGAAAAAAGTTCGGTTTAAGTTAATGGATAATAACCCAGATAAAGTAAATATTTCTTTAAAAGGTAAGTGCAGTTTTACAGCAAAAGATATTCAAGATGCCAGTGATCAGTTTGAAATTCTTAACCCTAATCAATATATAACAGAATTAAATGATTCTGCTAGTTTAAATATTGAACTTAGAATTGGCATTGGGAAAGGTTATGTGCCTTCTCATGAAAATGAATTACCGAATTTAACAGTAGGCACTCTATCAATCGATAGTATTTTTAATCCTGTAACGAATGTTTCTTTTAGCGTTCAACCTGTACCTGGTGCAAAAGATCCAATCGAGATTCTTACAATGAGTGTTGAGACCGATGGTTCCATTACTGCAAAAGATGCAATAAGTTATTCTGCAACCTATTTAAGGGAAAATTTAAAATTTGTAGAAGGGATTGCTAATCCTGAGGTATTAGAAATATCTGATGGCGTATCTGAGGAGACTATGATGTTAAGGAAATTATTAAATCAGACTATTGATGAAATGGAATTGTCTGTAAGAAGTTTCAATTGTCTCCAAGCTGCAGGCATTAAGTATATTTATGAGCTTGTCAGTAAAGAAGAAAATCAAATGCTTAAGTATAAAAATTTTGGTAGGAAATCACTTACTGAGTTGATCGAAAAACTTGATTCGATGGGACTGCATTTTGGTATGGAAATCGAGAAAATAATGGTTGAAGAAGGGTAACTATAGTGCGGCATAGACTTTCAGGAAGGAAACTTGGTCGTAAAAAATCAAGTAGAAAGGCATTGATGGTAAGTTTATCAATGGCTTTGATACAGCATAAAAAGATAAAGACTACTGATGCTAAAGCTAAAGAGTTAAGAACCTTTATAGAACCACTTATCACGTTTGCAAAAAAAGGTGATTTGCATTCAAGAAGACAAGTATTGAAATCTATAACAAAAAAAAGGATTGTTAGAGAGCTTTTTAATAAAATTGGGCCTTTTTTTTCCGATAGGAATGGTGGATATACTAGAATAACCAAACTTGGTTTTCGCGATAATGATCGTGCTCCAGTTTCTTTAATTGAATTAGTGGACTACAAATCCATTGATCAAGATCAAAACAAGTCTTCCTAGAATATATATTTAATAATCTTTGGTTAAAAATTTCAGGTATTTCTTAAGATCAGTAATTTTAATTACTATTCTACTATACCATCCATTTAAGCTTTACGGTAGCTCATTCGATGTTCGTGCATTATGGATTGTACGTGATGATATGGTTAACGAACAGAGTATAGATAAAGTATTATCTTTTGCAAAAAATAATAACTATAATCATCTCTTCGTTCAGGTCAGAGGACGCGGAGATGCCTATTATAACTCTCGAATTGTACCTCGTGCCCACTTAATAAAAAACACAGATTTTGATCCATTAGCATACATTATTAAACAAGCTCGATATGAAAATATTGCTATCCATGCATGGATTAATTTGTACTATTTATGGTCTTCAAGCGATCCACCTATGCAACAAGATCATTTACTCTATACTCATCCTGAATGGTTAGATACCAAATACCCCGATAATATAGATGTTAAGGAAACCTTAGAAGCAATGGCCATTAACAGAAAAAAATTTGGAGAAGGGTTCTATCTTTCACCTACACATCCTGAAGTTGATGCCCATCTACAACATGTTGTAACCGAATTAATTCAAAACTACAAACTTGATGGTATTCATTTTGATTATATTAGATATCATGCTTTCGGATGGGGACTAAACCCAGTAGGCTTAAAAATGTATTTAAACCAATCTGTAACGGTACCGGGTCTTCCAATTTTAAAAGTTAAAGAAAAAATCAAATATGATGATTTTAAGCGTCAGGCAATTACTAATTTTATAAAAAAAGCCTCGACTCGAATTAAGGCATATCAGCCTTACTGTATAGTTTCTGCTGCAGTCAAACCAAATTTATATTCTGCTAGGAATGATTTTTGTCAAGAATGGGATGTATGGCTAACAGGTAGATATATTGATTGGGCTGTTCCTATGAATTATGCTTCAAATATAGATAATTATGATAGAAATATTCAAATTATAAAGGATAACATTCCTGAACAATATTTTGAGAGAATTATTATGGGAGTTGCGATTTATAACCAAAAACCACGATCAGCTGGTCAGAAAATTTATTATGCAGGAAAAAATAATTTTGGTGGAATTAGTATTTTTTCATATACTGTATTTAAAAATAATGCAACATATTCAAATAAGATTCTAAAGTATATGGAATAAAATAAGTTTGATTTTTTAATTTTTAACTTTTCTTAATATGGGTAGAATTATTCGTCCTCCCAAAGGACTAGACTTAACTTGTAAAAATTGGCAGATTGAATCTGCATATAGAATGATCCAACATAACCTTGATCCAACGGTAGCTGAAATTCCGGATAAATTAATTATATATGGAGGAAAAGGTAAGGTTGCAAGAAATTGGGAATGTTTTGATGGAATTTTAAATACCTTAAAGCGTTTGAAGCCTGATGAAACTTTATTAATCCAATCTGGAAAAGCTGTTGGTGTCGCTCAAACTCATATTTCATCTCCTCGGGTTTTAATTGCAAACTCAAATCTTGTACCTAAATGGGCAACACTTGACCATTTTAATGATTTAGAGAAGCAAGGATTGATGATGTTTGGGCAAATGACAGCTGGTAGTTGGATTTATATTGGGACGCAGGGAATATTACAAGGAACATATGAGACATTTTTATCAGCAGCGAAAATTCACTGGAATAGTGATTCTTTAAAGGGAAAACTGGTGTTAACTGCAGGTCTAGGAGGGATGGGCGGAGCGCAACCACTTGCAATAACAATGGCTGGTGGAGTTTGTATTTGTGTAGATATAGATCCTGAACGTGTTAAGCGAAGAATTGATACAAATTATTTAGACTTATCAACTTCAGATATAAAAAAAGCAATTCTCTGGGCCAAAGAGGCAATAAGTAATAAAGAAGCTTTAAGTATTGGTCTTATTGGTAATGCAGCAGATATATTTCCTAAATTTGTTGAATCGGATATAACTCCTCATTTAGTTACTGATCAGACATCAGCTCATGATGAATTAGATGGATATATACCAAATCATTATACTTTAGACCAGGCAGTCAATTTGAGGAATACTGATCCAGCTCTTTATAAAAAGGAATCAATTCGTTCAATGGGGGAACATGTTAAAGCTATTTTGAAACTAAAAAATAAAGGAGCAATTGCATTTGATTATGGAAATAATCTAAGAGCACAAGCTGAAAAAGCAGGAGTCACTAATAGTTTTTCTTATCCAGGTTTTGTTCCTGCTTACATAAGACCTTTATTTTGTGAAGGTAAAGGCCCATTTCGTTGGGTTGCATTATCTGGTGAACCGGATGACATATATCGAACAGATCAATTGATATTGGATATGTTTTCAGAAAACAAATCCCTCTGTAGGTGGATTAAAATGGCACAATCTAAGGTATCCTTTCAAGGGTTACCATCTCGGATTTGTTGGCTGGGTTATGGGGAAAGAGCAAAGTTTGGTCTT